>ERZ779746.807-NODE-807-length-14306-cov-2.223142_pt1 | contig 14306 bp, 15 predicted proteins | sample MGYA00511888_ERZ779746 | MGnify/ENA primary metagenome ERZ779746 (study PRJEB29588, sample SAMEA1964695) | human gut metagenome | biome: human gut; feature: human-associated habitat; material: faeces | place: Denmark | collected 2008/2010 ... | reverse complement strand
CCCCCCAGCCAGTACCGTGATCGGAACGCTGATTGGTTTTCTGACCGGCATTTATCTGCCGGTGGGGTCTCTGCCCGAGGGGGTCCGGATTGTGGTAAAGGTATTTCCCGTTTCTCATGCTGCCGCGTTGTTTCGGCAGGTGCTGATGGAACAGCCTTTGCAGGAGGCTTTTAGCAGCGTACCTGGGGAGGCGGCCGCTTCTTTTAAAGAGCAGATGGGTATTTCTTTCCGGTTCGGCGATTTTTCGATAACACCGCTGATAAGTATTCTGATTTTGGCTGCAACTGCGGTGTTGTTTTTTGCTCTTTCCGTTCTGAGAATCGCAAAGGCCCGGAAATAAAGCGCACTCTATTGCCGTTTTTTGCAAATTGGTGTAAAATACATGAAACGCACCGCGTATTTTACCGCATGGGAGGCTTTTGTTTTGTCTGAATACGACGATTCCGCCAATATGATGATAACCGACGAGGTGATCGCCATCATCGCCGGCGTTGCGGCTGCGGAAGTAAAGGGCGTTGCCGGGATGAGCGGCGGCTTTACCGGGGGAATTGTTGAGGCGTTCGGCAGAAGAAACCTGTCAAAGGGCGTAAAGGTGGTAACGGAAGAGGATGAAACGACGATTGATCTGTATGTTGTCGTACGGTACGGCTATCGGATTCCGGACCTGGCTTGGGAAATACAGGAGAATGTGAAAAGCACGGTGGAGGCACTGACGAGTATTTCTGTTTCTGCTGTGAATATTCATGTACAAGGTGTAGATTTCAGCGAAGAAGGACAGGCGGCGTCTGCTTCCGGCAATACGGAGGCGGAAGCGGATCATGATGAATTTGTTTGAAAATAAAGACAGGGATGAGAGAGCCTTATGAATTTGCTTTTCAGAATATTAGTGGCCGTTTATGCGTTTATATCCACGGTGCTGTGCGGAATTATCATGATATCGCCTTTTGGGGACAAGCTGGTGATGTCCATGGTTTTAGATTATTTTGACGTTACCTTTTTACGCTCCAATCGGTATGACGTCATGGTATTCATTGTAGGGCTGGTGTTTTTTATCATTAATGTCATGATTTTGACTTCCGGCATCAAGGGCAGGCGCTCCAATAAATTCTACTGTACGGAAAATGAATCGGGCTTGATTCGTATTTCCGCCAATTCCATTGAAAATGTGGCGCTTTCTTTATCAAAGCGGTTTACAGGCGTCAAGGAAGCGAAATCAAAGGTAAAGTTTAAAAAGAACGGCGTGGATGTATTTGTCCGTTTATCCGTACTGCCGGATGTGCATGTGCCGAATTTATGCAAGAGCATACAGGAACGGATTCGGGAATCTGTCGAATCGACAATGGACATTACCGTGGGGGATGTGAATATTAATGTAGAGAGTGTGCATACTGCCGCAAAAAGCGAGGGGTGACGGAAATGCTCAGAAGATTGTATAAATTTTATCGCAATCATTTTTACGCGGTAAACGGAGCACTGATCGGTCTGGCCGTGGGCTTTTCTTTTGTTTTTTTAGGATTGCTGAAGACCCTGTTTGTGGCACTTTGCGTATGTGTCGGTGCTTATATCGGCAGACAAATGCAGAAGGATAAGAATTTTCTGCGTAACCTGCTGGATAAAATTCTGCCTCCGGGATCTTATCGGTAAGGCGGGATTCTATATAGGCGGCCTGTCCGGCGCGCCGCAGTTTACATGATGCAGTACCACCGCCGGAGAAACGGAGTTTGACAATGGGCAGACGCGAGTCAAGAGAAGCAGCTGTAAATATTATATTTCAATACGGTTTTATGCAGGAAGTGCCTGCGGCCGGGTCAGAGGCCGCTGATGAAATTCTTCGAATATATCAGGAGAGCTATGAAGGCGACGGCTCTGAGCTGGACGGACCTTATATATGCGACGTGATACAGGGCGTTTTTTCAAACCGGGCGGTGATTGATCGGAAGATCAATGAAAATGCAAAGGATTGGGATTTAGAGCGGATGGCCAAATATGATGTTGCCGTGCTGCGGGTTGCCGTATATGAGATGCTGTTTCGAACCGATATTCCTGCCAGCGTTTCGATCAATGAGGCTGTAGAGCTGGCAAAAAGATACAGTCATGAGGATGCAGGCGGCTTTGTAAATGGTATTTTAGGCAGTATATACGGTAAATGCAGCGTTTTATAAAAATTGATATCGCACGGAGCGCATGAAAGGCTTTATTATGATGACAGTATCTGCGGTCAACCAGTACATCAAAGCACTGCTGAGCAGTGACATCAACTTAAGCGGCTTATGGGTGCAGGGAGAGATTTCAAATTTTAAGCTGCATACGTCAGGGCACGCTTATTTCAGTTTAAAAGACAGCGGCGGCGTTCTGCGCTGCGTGATGTTCAGAAGCCGTGCAGCCGGGCTCGCGTTCCGGCCGCGGGATGGTATGAAGGTATTGGTATATGGAAATATCACGGTATATGAGCGGGACGGCGCTTACCAGCTGTATGCGGAGCGGATGGAGCCGGATGGGGTCGGTGCACTGTATCTGGCCTTTGAGGAGCTGAAAAAACGTTTGGCCGCGGAAGGACTATTTGATCCCGGGCGAAAAAAGCCGATTCCGTTTTTGCCGGATTGTGTCGGTGTTATTACATCAGAGACCGGTGCGGTTATTCAGGATATTAAAAATGTGCTGTTCCGGCGGTTCCCGACTATGCATCTGAAGATTTTTCCTTCTGCGGTGCAGGGCGAGACTGCTGCGGAGCAGATTGCCGCGGCATTAACATATGTCAGCCGGACAAAGTGCTGTGATGTGGTAATATTAGCCCGCGGAGGCGGTTCCATTGAAGACCTGTGGCCGTTTAATGAAGAACTTACCGCACGCGCGATTGCGGCCTGCCGTGTTCCTGTGATTTCAGCGGTGGGACATGAAACAGATACCACGATCATTGACTACGTTGCGGATCTGCGGGCACCGACACCGTCCGCAGCTGCAGAACTGGCGGTGACGGCAGCAAACGACATCGATCAGGAGATCCTGAGCGGACAGGAGAGGCTGTACCGGCAGATGGACAGGGTGCTGCAGCGTAAGAGACAGCAGGCAGAACAGCGGGAGATGCGCTTGAAATATTTAAGCCCGGCCAACCGCATCCGTGAGAAGCGGACTTACAGCATACAGCTGGAAGAACGGTTAGAGAATCGGATGCAGACGATCCTGCGGGACCGCAGACACACCCTGGCACTTTATATTGAACGAATGAAGGCAGTCTCGCCGTTAGAGAAGTTGAACAGTGGTTTCTCGTATGTGGAAGCTGCGGATGGAAAAAATATCCGTTCCGTGACGCAGGTGCATGAAGGCGACAGCCTGCGGATCCGGGTAAGTGATGGCGTGATCGATACCAAAGTGGAACAGGTGCAGCAGGGAGACAGATTCACCGTGTGATCCAGGGAAGAGGACCATGGACGGAGGTATTAATTTTGGCAGGAAAAAAGAAAGCAGAAGAACAGGAACAACGCAGTCTGGAAGAAAATTTTTCCGAACTGGAGGAGCTGATCGAACAGCTGGAAGCAGAGGATATCTCTCTGGAGGATGCGTTTACGGCATACAGTAAGGGAATGAATGTCCTGAAGCAATGCAATGAACAGATCGACCGGGTGGAAAAACAGGTTATGAAACTGAATGAAGAAGGCGGACTGGAACCTCTGGATCCGCAGTAAATATACCGGCAGGAAGAGGAAGGACGGCATTGACATGGAAGAAACGATATTCAGACAGGAACTACAGAAGAGAACGACAGCAATAGAGGATCTTTTGAAACAATATCTTCCGGCAGAGGAAGGATATCAGAAGACGGTCATTGAAGCCATGAATTACAGTCTCATGGCAGGCGGAAAGCGCCTGCGCCCCATGCTGATGCAGGAAACATACCGGATGCTGGGTGGTGAGGATGATATCATAGAGCCTTTCATGGCAGCCATTGAGATGATCCATACTTATTCGCTGGTGCACGATGATCTTCCGGCCATGGACAATGATGAATATCGTAGAGGACGCAAGACCACCTGGTCTGTATACGGCGACGGTATGGGAGTGTTAGCGGGTGACGGACTGCTCAACTATGCCTTTGAGACTGCATTCCGTGCTTTTCCGGCATACGCCGTGGGAAAAACGGTGGATGAGAATTATCCGAGAGTAGCTGCGGCACTGAATATTTTAGCCCGTAAGGCGGGGATCTACGGCATGATCGGCGGACAGAATGCAGATATTGAGGCTGAGGAACAGACCACACCCCTGACTACGGAGCAGATCCTGTTCATTCATGCCAACAAAACGGCAGCCCTGATCCAGTCGGCAATGACCATCGGTGCCACACTGGCAGGAGCCACGGACGAGGAGATCGCAGCTCTGGAGCTGTGTGCCTACAATGTCGGTATCGCATTTCAGATCCAGGACGATATTCTGGATGTGATAGGAGACAGCAGGGAGCTTGGCAAAGCCACCGGCAGCGATGCACAGAATCATAAGCAGACCTATGTGACATTACACGGACTGGAGGAATCCGGCAGGGAAGTGGAACGACTTACCGGGGAAGCGGTAGCGGTTTTGGATGGTTTCTCGGGAGAACATGAATTCCTGAAGGAACTGTTGCTGCATCTGGTCCACAGAACAAAATAGCAGAGGAAAAGCGAATGTTACTGGATAAAATCGAAAAAGCAAATGATATTAAAAAGATAGATAAATCGGACTACGGGGAACTGGCGGAGGAGATCCGGCAGTTCCTGATTCAGAAGATCAGTGTGACCGGAGGACATCTGGGATCCAACCTGGGGGCTGTGGAACTGACCATGGCACTTCACCTGGCTCTGAATCTTCCGGAAGACAAGATCATCTGGGATGTCGGTCATCAGTCTTATACTCATAAAATTTTAACGGGCCGCAAGGACGGCTTCGATGTCTTACGCCAGTTTCATGGCATGAGTGGGTTCCCAAAACGAAAAGAAAGCAGTTATGATGCATTTGATACCGGACACAGCTCGACTTCCATATCGGCAGGACTGGGATTGGTAAAAGCCAGAGATCTCAAAGGGGAGAAGACGACCATTGTATCTGTGATCGGTGACGGATCCCTTACCGGAGGCATGGCATACGAAGCATTGAATAATGCTGCAAAGCTGGAGACCAATTTTATCGTTATCCTCAATGATAACAATATGTCCATCTCCGAAAATGTAGGTGGTGTGTCCAAATATCTGAATAATATCCGTACAGCAACCGGCTATCTCGATCTGAAGGAAGGAATCTATAATGCCCTGAAGAGTAAGCCGGGCGGAGACGGTATTGTAAATCGCCTGCGTCGTGCCAAGAGCAGCTTTAAGCAGCTGGTGATCCCCGGTATGTTTTTTGAGGACATGGGAGTGACTTATTTAGGCCCTGTGGATGGACATGATATCGAGGGACTGATCAAAGTCATTGAGGAAGCCAAAAGAGTCAAGGGTGCTGTGCTGATCCATGTACTGACCCAGAAGGGCAAGGGGTACGGACCGGCAGAGAAACACCCTGCCAGATTTCATGGGGCAGAACCTTTTGATATTGAGACCGGAATCCCGTCCCACCCCCGGACAGTAGCGAATTATACAGATGTATTTTCTACGGTAATGTGCAAGCTGGGGCAGCGGGATGAACGGGTGGTGGCCATTACGGCAGCCATGCCGGACGGTACCGGACTGAAGCGCTTCCGGAATATGTATCCCGACCGCTTTTTCGATGTTGGTATTGCGGAGGAGCATGCGGTTACGTTTGCGGCCGGATTGGCGGCAGGCGGCATGAAGCCGATCGTTGCGGTATATTCTTCTTTTTTACAGAGAGCATATGACCAGATCCTTCATGATGTATGCATTCAGAATCTGCCGGTGGTATTTGCCATAGACCGTGCCGGCCTGGTAGGCAGTGACGGAGAGACACATCAGGGAATTTTCGATTATACGTATCTGTCCGGTATTCCCAATATGCACATCTGTGCACCGAAAAACAAGTGGGAGCTGTCGGATATGATGAAATTCGCAGTGGCACTGGAAGCACCCATTGCGGTGCGCTATCCCAGAGGTACCGCTTATGCGGGCCTTGCTGAATACCGTGCACCCATTGAACTGGGGAAGGCGGAGTGGATCGTGAGAGAGGGCGGCATTGCACTGTTCGCCGTAGGCAGTATGGTGAAGACTGCGGAAGAAGTACAGGCACTGCTGCATGAAAAGGGTTATCGGGCAAGTATTATCAATGCCAGATTCATCAAACCCATTGATGAGGAAGCGGTGTTGTCTGCTTGTGAGGATCATGACATGATCGTGACCATGGAGGAAAATGTGTTAAGCGGAGGCTTCGGGGAAAAGGTGCTGACCTGCCTGAATGATCATGACAGGCAGATCAAGTGTGTTATGGCGGGAATTCCGGATGCTTATGTGGAGCACGGAAATGTTGATCTTTTGAAAAAAGAGATCGGACTGGATGCAGTAAGCATTACAGAGAAAATACTGGAAAAGTTATAAGAGTTATAGCAATAGGAGATGTATATGAAAGAACGACTGGATGTGATTCTGGTAGAGCAGGGCTATGCCCCTTCCAGAGAAAAGGCGAAGGCAATCATAATGTCCGGTAATGTCTATGTCAACGGACAAAAGGAAGACAAGGCAGGCACCGGCTTCGATGTCAGTAAGATCAAACTGGAAGTCCGGGATCATACCATGAAATACGTAAGCCGCGGTGGACTGAAGCTGGAAAAGGCAATGGAGCAGTGGGGCTTTTTACTGGATGGCATGATCTGCATGGATATCGGAGCGTCTACCGGCGGATTCACAGACTGTATGCTGCAGAACGGTGCCACGAAGGTTTACTCCGTAGATGTGGGACAGGGACAGTTAGCCTGGAAACTCCGGAATGACGAACGTGTGGTGTGCATGGAGCAGACGAATTTCCGTTATGTGACCCCGGAGGATATTCCGGATGCCCTGGATTTCGCCAGCGTGGATGTGTCTTTCATCTCGCTGACCAAAATATTGATTCCGGCGAGAAAACTGTTAAAGGCTGGGGGTCAGATGGTATGTCTGATCAAGCCACAGTTCGAAGCGGGCAGGGGCAAAGTCGGTAAAAACGGCGTGGTCAGAGAACCTCAGATCCATGAAGAAGTGATCCGTAAGATCATCGATTATGCGGACAGCATCGGATTCGAGGTACTGCATCTGGAGTATTCCCCCATCAAGGGGCCGGAGGGAAACATTGAATATCTGCTGCATATCCGTAAGCCGGAAGAGATTACGGAGGAAAAGCTGGCATTGAACGAGCATGAAGCGGAGAGTGCATTGCAGACCATCGTGGAGGAAAAGACCGGATTGTCTTATACACCGGAGTGGGATGCCCTGATCAAAGGAATCGTAGATAACTCTCATACACTGTAACAGACAAGGAGTGCAGGAAACGATGAAGCATTTTCTGATATATACCAATAAACATAAAGATCAGGAACTTGCGACCACGAAGCGGATCCGGGACTATTTGGAATCGAAGGGCTGTACCGTGAAGCTAAAGGTCAAGGAGTCTGACTGGAAAGAAGAGACAGATGCTGCGGAGGAGGAAGCAACGGGTATTCCTCTGGATGTGGATTGTATGATCGTTCTGGGCGGTGACGGAACCGTACTGCAGGCAGCCAGAGAGACGAAAAAAATCCTGGTGCCCATCATCGGAGTGAATCTGGGAACGGTTGGTTACATGACGGAGATCGAACTGTCCGGACTGGAGGAAGCGCTGGAACGCCTGATCCGGGATGATTATAAAAAGGAACGCCGGATGATGTTGAACGGCAAGGTCTGCTGTGCGGACGGCACCGTGTCGGAGGGCTGGGCACTGAATGACATTGTCATCTCCCGAAGCGGCACTTTACAGATCATAGAATTTAACATCTATGTCAACGGACAGCTGCTAAATCATTATAAGGCAGATGGTATGATCGTGACCACCCCGACGGGATCCACAGGATACAATCTGTCGGCGGGAGGACCATTGGTAGAGCCCAAGGCGAAGCTGATCACTCTGACACCGATCTGTCCTCACAGTCTGAACCAGAGAAGCATCATATTGTCACCGGAGGATGAGATCGTTATAGAGATCCCCGGAGGCAGAGAGGGTAAAAGCCAGACTGTGGAAGCCAATTATGACGGAAGCCACAAGGTGACCATGTGTACCGGAGATCACATCCGTATCGTGCAGTCAGAGAAGATCACGGAATTCATACAGCTGAACCAGGTCAGCTTTTTGGATGTGTTACATCGCAAAATGAGAGATTCCTGACGAATTGTCGTAAGAAAGGCATGAGGTTAAGATGAAGAAGACCAGACATCGCAAGATCGTGGAGATCATAGAAAAAAAAGACGTGGAGACACAGGAGGAACTGGCTGGCTATCTGAAGGAAGCCGGATTTGCGGTGACCCAGGCAACAGTCTCCAGGGACATTCGCGAATTGAAATTGTCCAAAGTTCCCACCGGAGGAGGAAAACAGAAATATGTTATTCTGAAGCAGGATGATAGTCATATGGGAGACAAATATATCCGTGTGCTGCGGGATGGCTTTATCTCCATGGATATGGCACAGAACATCCTGGTGATCAAAACCGTGTCCGGCATGGCTATGGCTGTGGCGGCTGCCCTGGATGCACTGAAATTCTCCGAAGTGGTGGGGTGCATCGCAGGAGATGATACCATTATGGTCGCAGTGAGAACGGTGGAGGATACCCAGATCCTTATGGATAAAATTCATTTGATGATAGTAAGATAGACAGGGGGAAATACATGCTTCGCAGCTTACACGTGAAAAATCTGGCTCTCATCCGGGAGACAGAGGTAGAGTTCGGAGAAGGACTGAATATACTGACGGGAGAGACCGGTGCCGGAAAGTCATTGCTGATCGGCTCGGTGAATCTGGCACTGGGAGGAAAGTTCGAGAAGGATATGCTCAGGCGGGGAGAAGAGAGCGGCCTGGTAGAACTGGTCTTCGATTGCGAGGAACCCAGACTGGCAGAAAAATTGAAAAGTATGGATCTGGAACCTTCGGAGGACGGAACAGTGATCTTAAGCAGAAAACTGTCCTCGGGGAAGAGCATCTGCCGTATTAATGGCGAGACCGTAACGGCAAAGCAGATCAAAGAGCTTTCGGAATTGCTGATCGACATTCACGGACAGCATGAACACCAGTCGCTGCTCCATAAGAAAAAGCATATGGAGATCCTGGATGCTTATGCCGGAGCGGAATTCGCAAAGTGCGCAGAGCAGGTGGGCGCATTGTATCATGAATGTGCCACTTTAGAGAAGAGAATATCCGCAGAGACACTGGATGATGCTTCCAGAGGCAGAGAACAGTCCCTGGCGGAATTCGAACAGAAGGAGATCGCAGATGCCGGGCTGCAGCCCGGTGAGGATGAGGAGCTGGAACAGACATACCGCAAAATGTCCAACAGCCGTAAAATTGCGGAAAGCCTGGCAGAGAGTTATCGTCTCAGCGGCAATGATGCAGAAGACGGTGCGGGGAATTCCTTAAGCAGGGCACTGAGGGCACTTCGCAGCGTGACCATGTATGATCCTGCGCTGGAACAGATGGAAGAGCAGCTGGCAGAGGTGGAGAGTCTGTTATCGGATTACAATCATGATGTGTCGGAATATATGTCGGATCTGGAATTTGACGAAGAGGATTTCAGGAGCACCGAGGAACGGCTGAATACCATCAATCATCTCAAAGGAAAATACGGCAATACGATCGAAGAGATACTGAAATACAAAGAAGAAAAAGAAGCGTATCTGGAAAAACTGGCGGATTATGATACTTATATGCAGAAGCTGAATGCTGAGTGGACGGAAAAACAGAAGCTGTTGGAGAAGGCCTGTGAGGAACTGTCCGGTATCCGTCGTAAAAATGCAACCGTATTGACACAAAAGTTAAAGGATGCGCTGATCGGTCTGAATTTTCTGACAGTGGAATTTGATATTGCGGTCAGACCCGGTCAGACCATTACGGCAAAAGGATATGACGATGTGGAATTCCTGATCTCCACCAATCCCGGAGAGAGTCTGAAGCCCTTAAGTCAGGTGGCAAGCGGCGGTGAATTGTCCCGTATTATGCTCGCTATCAAAACAGTGCTGGCAGGGCGGGATGAAATCGATACTCTGATCTTCGACGAGATCGATACCGGTATCAGTGGAAGGACTGCATGGAAAGTAGCGGAACAGCTGAGCGTTTTATCCGGAGCCCATCAGGTCATCTGTATTACCCATCTGCCCCAGATCGCTGCCATGGCAGATGTACATTTTGTGATTGAGAAGAGCAGTACGGATGATATGACCATCACGGATATTCATAAAGTGTCGGCGGAAGAAAGCCTGGCGGAACTGGCAAGACTTCTTGGCAGTGATGCACTGACGGAGGCGGCACTTTCCAATGCCAAAGAAATGAAAGAGCAGGCCGGTATGTTTAAAGAAACCAGGTAAGGGAATGCTATAGTGGAAGCGAGATCAAAAGGATGAAGGATGACTTCATCCTTTTCTTTGTGCAAATTCAACCAAAATAAATCATCAAATTTGTGAATTAAATTGATTGAATTTGACTGAATATGAGCATATAATAACATCATAAGAACACGAAAGGTAACAGACAGGAGGAATGGAAATGATTTGTACTGTGACATTCAATCCGTCACTGGATTACATCGTATCCGTGGATGACTTTCAACTGGGAATGACCAACAGAACTTCATCAGAGCTGATTCTTCCGGGAGGAAAGGGAATCAACGTATCCATTGTGCTGAAGAATCTGGGTCTGGATTCCACAGCGCTGGGATATGTGGCGGGATTCACCGGAGAAGAATTGATCCGAAGATTGACTGATTTTGGAGTGAATGCCGATTTCATCAAAATCAATCACGGAATGACCAGAATCAATCTGAAACTGAAAAGTATTGACGGTACAGAGATCAATGGCTGTGGACCGGATATCGATGCGGAAGCGCTGGAACAGCTGATGGAAAAAATTGACAGATTACAGGAAGGAGATGTCCTGGTACTGGCGGGAAGTATTCCCTATTCGATGCCGGATGATATTTATCAGAGAATTCTGGAGAGAATTCAGGGAAGAGGTGTTCTCACCGTAGTGGATGCCACCAGAGACCTGCTGGTAAAGGTATTGCCGTATCATCCTTTTCTGGTAAAACCCAACAACCATGAACTGGGGGATATCTTCGGCGTGAAGCTTTCTACCAGAGAGGAAGTGGTCCCTTATGGGAAAAAGCTCCGGGACATGGGAGCACAGAATGTTTTGATCTCCATGGCGGGAGAAGGAGCGGTACTGATCGCAGCGGACGGTCAATGCCTGGAGGCTCCGGCTCCGAAAGGAAAGCTGGTCAACGGTGTCGGTGCCGGAGATTCCATGGTAGCGGGATTTCTCACCGGATGGCTGGAAGAGAAGGAATACGCACATGCCTTCTGCATGGGAATCGCCGCGGGAAGCGCCAGCGCTTTTTCCGAGAATCTGGCTACCAAAGATGAAGTTATGCAGGTATTGAAACAGGTAAAATCATAACGAAATAATAAAAAGAAATAATAAAAGAGAAACAATAAAAAAGAGAGGAAGGGTTACAATATGAGAATTACGGATTTATTGGACAAAAGAAGTATTTCCCTGGATGCAGCGCCTGTTGACAAAAAGGCAACACTGGATATGGCAGTGGAACTGATGGCGAAGAGCGGAAAGCTTATGGATGTGGAGCAGTACCGTGCACAGGTCTATGCAAGAGAGGAAGAGAGCACCACGGGAATCGGCGAAGGCATTGCAATCCCTCACGGCAAATGTGATGCAGTGAAGACTCCCGGACTGGCAGCCATGGTAATTAAAAACGGTGTGGATTATGATTCCTTGGACGGCGAACCGGTGACATTGCTTTTCCTGATCGCTGCACCCAATACCAAGGATAATGTACATCTGGATGTACTGAGCAAATTGTCCGTTATGCTGATGGATGAGAATTTTACCACATCTTTAAGAAATGCCAAAAGCGTAGAGGAATTTTTACAGATCATCGATGCAGCAGATGAGAGTGCCAAGAGCATTGACGACAGATTAAGTGATACCGGCATTACCACCGAAGAGAAAAAGAGCTTTAAGCTCCTGGCAGTGACTTCCTGCCCGACCGGAATCGCGCACACTTATATGGCAGCGGAAGCGCTGGAGAAGGCAGCAAAAGCAGCAGACTGCCAGATCAAGATCGAGACCAGAGGTTCCGCAGGTGCGAAAAATGTACTGACTGCGGAAGAAATCGCCGCAGCGGACTGCATCATCGTAGCGGCAGACGCAAAAGTTCCCATGGATCGCTTTGACGGTAAGAAAGTGATCAGTTGTCAGGTGTCTGACGGCATCAGCAAGGCGGATCGGCTGGTACAACAGGCCATCAGCGGTGAGGTGGAAATCTTTCACGGTGAGAGCGGAGCGGTAAAGACTGCAGTCGCCGGCAAAGAAAGTGTGGCTCATAAGATTTACACACAGCTGATGAACGGTGTATCCCATATGCTTCCTTTTGTAGTAGGCGGAGGTATCCTGATCGCGATCGCATTCCTGATCGATGGACTGAATGTTGACATCAATGCACTTCCCGCAGATCAGAGAAGTAATTTCGGTACGATCACTCCCATAGCAGCTATGTTTAAAAACATCGGCGGCGTGGCATTCGGTCTGATGCTTCCGGTACTGGCGGGCTTCATCGGTATGGCTATCGGCGACAGACCGGCGCTGGCTCTCGGATTCGTAGGCGGTATGCTGGCGGCAAACGGTAAGTCCGGATTTTTAGGAGCACTGGTGGCAGGCTTCCTGGCAGGCTACCTGATCGTAGGACTCCGTAAGATCTGTGACAAACTTCCGGATGCTGTTGAAAAACTGGCGCCTGTATTGATCTATCCGGTAGTGGGTATTTTGATCATGGGACTTGCCATGAACTTTGTGGTGGAGCCGATCATGGGCGGTATCAATACCGGATTGAATAATTTCTTAAGTGGAATGGGTGATTCCAGCCGGGTTGTACTGGGTCTGATCCTGGGCGGCATGATGGCGATTGACATGGGTGGCCCTTTCAACAAGGCAGCATATGTATTCGGAACCGCAGCAATTGCGGCAGGCAATTATGATATCATGGCAGCGGTTATGATCGGAGGAATGACTCCTCCCTGTGCCATTGCACTGGCAACCCTGTTATTTAAGAATAAATTCACCAAGGAAGAGCGAGATGCAGGTCCTACCAACTTCATCATGGGTCTGGCATTCATCACGGAAGGTGCCATTCCTTTCGCAGCGTCCGATCCTCTGCATGTCCTTCCTTCCTGCATCATCGGTTCTGCACTGGCAGGTGCACTGTCCATGGCATTCCACTGCACACTGATGGCTCCTCACGGCGGAATCTTTGTATTCCCTGTAGTGGGAAATGCACTGATGTATCTGGTAGCACTGGCGGCAGGCACGGTCGTATCCGCATTACTGCTTGGTGTATTGAAGAAAAAAGTTGCTTAATGCTTAGTCATAGGAAAATAAAAGGAGAAAAAGACAATGAAAGAATTCAAATATGTTATCACAGATCCTGAAGGCATTCATGCCCGCCCCGCAGGGGAACTGGTAAAGGCAGCCAAGGAATTTGCCGCTAATATCACTCTGACCAAGGATGGCAAGAGCGGAGATTGCAAGCGTATCTTCGGTATCATGGGTCTGGCTGTCAAAGCCGGCAATGAGATCACTCTGACCTTCGACGGTGAGGATGAGGAAGCAGCATACGCAGCAGTAACGGAATTTGTAAAAGCAAATCTCTAAAATAGAGGAAGCATAATCGTCAGGAGAGGAAAAGAGTCATGGAAGTCTACCAGGGTAAAAGCGTATTTGGCGGAATCGCTATCGGCAGAATCAGTGTTCATAAAAAAGACGAGCAGCAGGTAAAACGTGTCAGGATCGAGGACTCCGAACAGGAGATCTTACGCTACAGACAGGCGAAACAGACAGCCATGGAGCAGCTGCAGGGTTTGTATCAGAAGGCTCTGAAGGAGGTCGGGGAAGCCAATGCCGCTATTTTCGAAATCCATCAGATGATGCTGGAAGATGATGACTATAACGAGTCGGTAGAAAATATCATCCGCATGCAGCAGGTGAATGCAGAGTATGCGGTAGCTTCCACCGGTGACAATTTTGCACAGATGTTCTCTGCCATGGATGACGACTATATGAGAGCGAGATCTGCGGATGTCAAGGATATTTCCGAGCGCGTGTTAAGCGTGCT
>ERZ779746.802-NODE-802-length-14347-cov-2.343269_pt1 | contig 14347 bp, 10 predicted proteins | sample MGYA00511888_ERZ779746 | MGnify/ENA primary metagenome ERZ779746 (study PRJEB29588, sample SAMEA1964695) | human gut metagenome | biome: human gut; feature: human-associated habitat; material: faeces | place: Denmark | collected 2008/2010 ... | reverse complement strand
CAATTACAGGAGTTGGCTGGGGTACGATGGAAGGATCGACAAACTCTTCTATTGTTTTTAAAGAAGCATCATAGGTAAAAGTTTTGGTGAAATCAGAAGCAGTATCGTTTTTGACAGTGTAAATCTCATTATTTATAGAAATAAATTTTTCTATACATTTTAGTAAAAAATAAAGTGAAAATTTTAATTGACAACATTTATTTTTATGAATATTATAAGTGTGGCAATAATTGTTGAGCTCATTTAAGTTGCTGCAATCCTGCTTCATCCGCTATTAATTTAATAGTGGCCATTGTTTTATTTACAATTGGAGGATCATTCTTAAAATGAGCAAAAAAATTAGTAAAAAGTTAAAGAAAGCTTTTACTTTGGTTGAACTAGTAATTGTCATAGCTATAATTGCTATTTTAACCTCTGTTTCTGTCGTCACTTATTTCGGTGTTACAAATAGTGCAAGAAAATCTGTTTTAACCGAAGAAGCAACGAGTTTAAAAAAGGAATTACAAGCTGTTTCCGCAAGTGCAGGAACCGGTGATTATGAAAAATTATCCTGGAGTAAAGTTAATGGATTTACCTTCTCCACTTCTTCTGAAACAAAAGATGTCGATAGACTAAAAGAACTTTTAAAAGAAGATGGTTTAAAAGGAACTATGGAAGAATATTCCAATAACAAAGATAATTCAATTAAAGAAATTATCTATTCTTCTACTAATTATAATCAAATTGCCATTATCAATACTACAAACTGGAATATCAATTATGAAAATAAACCTGGACAAGGAGAAGCTATCCCTGCCCAATTAAAAAATATAAAAGATTATGAAAACGGCACCAAAATAAAATCCCGTGGATATTTCATGGGGGGGCAAATGGCAATATCGCCTATGTTTCTAGTGGTACCAATAATTTTCGTCTCACAGGAATCAATTCTTCTGATATAGCAAGTTTTATACCTGAACAAACTATCATTGAATTCGAAGGTGATTTAAATATTGATAAAGGTTCAGATTACGTAGATTATGCCTATCCTACTTATATAATTAAAGTAGAAAAATATAGCAGTGTTACAAAAAAAGACAACTTAGAAACTCCTGTTGTCTATAATCTTAATAAAGATTCAATTGTCGAATTAAAAGAAGATTTAATCAATGCTAAAGTCAATGTTACCGATGCAATAGTTAAATCATACAATTCACCTTCTAAAAAGAATCGTTCGATCAAAAGCGCAAAAGTTAATGAATGTTTCCAATTCAATATTGCAAATAGTGACGTGGATTATTACTTATATACAAAAGGAGATACTGATAATCAAGAATTTCTCGGTTCACTAAAAATTGGTGACCGCTTTAGTTTCTCTGCTTTTGTTACTATTTATAAACAATTTTTCGAATTCCAACACATTACTCACATTGAAAAATTCTCTCTTCCTTCTACTTCAGTAGCAATTAAATCCAGTAAAGATATTGCCACAATAGGTGAAACAATAGATCTTAGCTATGATATCAATCCAATTAATAGCACCGACAAGGTTGAATTTAAATTTGCTAATAACATTGCAAGTGATATAGCAACAATTAATGGAAATAAATTAACAATTTTAAAGAAACCAGATAATGGTTCCTTAGAAATTACCGCTACTATTACGGATATTAATGGCAATGAGAATACTAATTCTTCTATTACAAATAAGATAATTACTGTTAAAGAAGAAGTTAGTACCAATGATAAAGTAACATTCGATTATACTCAAAACCATAACAATAATAAGAATTTAGAAATATCAAAAGTAAACGTTTTACTTTCAAAAGGAACAGGTACTTCTGAGCCTTCATATCAAGCTAGATATAATGAAACTCGCGTATACTCAGGAAATACAATAACAATTTCTCACCCAACACTTAACATTTCAAAAGTTGAATTTGATTATGGTGTTGATAATAGTTCAAATTACTTAACTTATAACGGTGAAAAAATTTTAAACAATTCCATCACAGGAAACAATGAAAAATTTGTTTTCACTGTTACTGGATCAAGTGGACACGTTAAACTTCGTTCAATTACAGTTAATCTTTGTGAAAGACCAGTTAAACAAATTGAATCTATCAACATCAGTGTAGATAACAATACATTATTAGTTAACGATAAAACTTCTTTAAATATAGAAATTCTCCCTGCTAATTATCAAGGAACTATTACTCCAACAATTGAGTCATCAACTAATTCAATTGAAATAATTGAAGAAAATGGAATTAAATATGTTCATGCTCTATCTTTAGGAACTGCAACAATTAAATATACAAGTGACAATAATATTACAAGTAACGAAATAACAATTAATGTTATCGAAGTTACTCCTGCTGATGTTGATTTAATTGCCTTCGATTTCATTAATGTAAAAGGCGGAACAAGTAAAAAAGGTGTAACATTTAATGGTGATACTAAAAATTTAACAAGTATTACTTCAAATTATTTTGATATTACTTTTGATAAAAATTCTGGTAATAATCCGGGATTTATTAGCAATTCAGATAATGCTCTCAGATTTTATGTAAATAATTCTATTACTATAACAAATAAAACTAATAAGCAAATCCAAAGATTAGAAATAGAATTTTTAGCAAATACCAATTCTAATTTTAAAAATATAACATGTACAAATGGCAAATTATCTATCAATTCAAAAAATAATGTAGCTATTTATTCAAATTCTTTTGATGAATTACAATTAAAAATAACCCAAAAACAATTCCATATTAAAGCAATAAAAATTTATTACAATTACGATGTAAAAACCATTTCAATAAGTGATTCTACAAATGGTTCAATTACTTCAATAATTGATTCGGCAGGAAATATAATTGAAAATGGAGCATCAGTTTCTAGTGATGAAACATTAACTATTTCAGTTTTTCCAAATGAAAATTACATTACAGAAAAAGTAATGGCAAATAATAAAGAACTTCAAATTAATGCTGACGAAAAATATGATTTAGTTTTAAAAGATTTTGAAGAATCTACTATCACAATTTTCGCCACATTCACTATCGATACTAATAAAGAATTTAATCTTAGTTGGAAAATTGATATTCCAGAAGACTACTATACTTTATATTTTTTAAATAGTGAAGGCAAAGAATTATCTAACAACTGCAAAGTTAAATATGGTTCTGAAATAAAAATAATGTTTGAAATAAATAAAGACAAATTAGATGCTGGTTACAAACTCATAAGTATTATTAGTAATAACAACACAGAAATAAAAGATGAAGGCGATGGATTTTATTCATTTACTCTTACATCAGATACAGAAATTTCATTTAATATAGAAGCTCCTAAATCAAATCCTGAAACTATAGAAATATATAAAAGTTCAGATAATACTCTTGTTGAAGACACTCTAGAGATAGAAGTTGGAACTTCAATTGAATTACTTGCCGTTGTTAAGCCTGATAATGCTGATCAATCTATAACTTGGAAAACTGATAATTCAGATATAGTAAGTGTAGATAATGGAACATTAACTGCCAATAAACTTAATGATACTAACAAAGATATCTATATTTATGTAACTTCAACTATTAACTCTGAAGCCTATACTCTTTTTGAAGTAAAAGTAATAGAAAAGAAAAAAATTACTGCCATTTCTACTAAATATACATTTTCTGGAACTAAAGAAAATGATTCAGCAATAACTGATGAAAAAATTTCTGAAAAATTAATTAATAGTTCTGATAATGATTTAATTCTATTATCTAAATTAACAAAAATTTATGGTGATATAAATCAAATTAAACTTGGTAGTAGTAAATATAGTGGTAGTTTCGAAATTAATTTATCAAATAATTTTAAAGATACTTATTATATAAAAGAATTATCCATAGAATGTGAAAAATATGGTAAAGAAACATTTAAATTAGTTATAAATAAGAATACTTTTGAATTATCTGAAACAAATAATATTGCAATATATGAAAATACTAATAAATCAACTGCTCCAATTACTGTATCATCAGTAAATAGAATCTACATCAAATCCATCACTGTAACAATAGAAAAGCTTTAGCACATCATATCTTTCAAATATTCAAAGAAATAATCAAAATACCCTTTGGTAAGAACATCTTCTTTGATAACAACATCATAATTTCTTGTAATATCGTTATAAGATATTACAAGATAGCCTACAACGTCATTAGCTTTTAATGGTGCAGAAGATTTAGTTATAACTATTTTATAATCTAAATCTTCTGCTTTTACGTTTATAGGAAATACAGGATTTATTTTCTCTTTCGGATATAATTTTGTATCTTTTGTCAAAGCATTTTTGAATGTAAAAGTAGCTAAAGATGTATCTTGATCAAATATTTCTATCGCTTTAACTTTAGAAAATCCATAATTTAGCAAAGTTACAGTATCTTGACTTCTCTCTTTAATTGTTTTAGCGCACATAATAACAGAAATTAATCTTACACCTTTTCTATAGGCAGTCGCTGTTAGGTTATAACCAGTCTTTAAACCATCTAATCCTTCATAATTTCCAAGAAGTTTATTTGTTGAAACAAGCCAAAATGGATTTGCTGTATCTTTTCTTATATAGGCTTCTTTCATCCTTGTATAGCGAAGAACATCTTCTCCGTGTTTTAATAAATTTCTAGCTAAAATTGCCATATCTTTAGCTGTTGTATAGTGTTCTTCATTATCAAATCCTGTGGCGTTTTTAAAATTGGTATTGACCATATTTAATTCTTTTGCTTTTTTATTCATCAAGTCAATAAATGAATCGATATTTCCACTTACTTTTTCACCTAGAGCAACTATGGCATCATTAGCCGAATTTATCGCTACGGCTTTAAATAGATCATCTACGCTCATCTTTTCATTCGGTGCTAAAAATATTTGTGTTCCTCCCATTGAAGAACTTGTTTCCGATCCTTCGACAATATCATTCCAATTTAATCTATTTTCATCTATCGCTTCTAAAACTAAAAGCATTCCCATCATTTTTGTCATCGATGCTGGATAAAGTTTTTCTTCTTCGTTGTGGGAATATAATATTTCTCCAGAATCAAAATCCATGAGAATATGGCTTTTAGCATTTAATTTCAATTCTTCATTTTGTGGTAATTTATACTTTTGTGTATCAGTTTTAATGCTTAAATTGAATAGTAAGACAAATAAAATAAGAATAAATTTCATAATATCTCCTTGTTATTTTATATGTATTTTTATGAAATTTATTCATTTAAAAAAGTTGGTTTCCCAACTTTAATGGTTTTTGATAAATCTTATCGCATCAATTATCCAATTTTGAACATCTTTTTCCACAACATTTGTAATTTCATTAGCTAAGGCTAATCCGTGGACACCATGAGAATACATATGCAATTCTACTTCAACTTTATTTTCAAGCAGCTTCTGCGCTAATATCAAAGAATTTAGAGGTGGAACTAATTTATCCTCAGCTGTACACCAGATAAATGTCGGTGGATAATCTTCGTTTATATGATCTTCTATAGAATATTTTCTAACAAGTTTTTCATCTTCGAGTGTTCTATTATATCTTGTCTCTAGATGTGTAAGTTCTTTTTTCATCGAAATAACCGGATAAGAAAGAACTGCTATATCAATTTTTAAGTCTTCTTTATTGCATCCTAATATTTCCAGATATTCTTCAGAATATAAAGGCAAACAAGAAGCAAAATGACCACCAGCTGAAAACCCAATAGCACCGATTTTATTTTCATCAAGATGGAAATTTTCAGCATTTTGTCTTATATATAAAATTGCTGTATACGCTTCTAAAAGTGGAACTTTCTCATCTTTATAAGGACCGACAGTATATTTTAAAACAAATGATGCAATATCTTCTCCGATAAGTCTTAAGGCGATTGGTTCGGCTTCTCTTTCAGAGACAAAAGTATATGCACCACCGGGAATAATTAACATTGCTCTTCTTTTTCTGTTTTGGCAATATTCTTGAAAATTATCAGGGATATAACAGCATAACTTAGCTTCTGTTTTAATAGCATTATTGATATCTTTTAAATATATTTCTTGATATTTCATATTTAATTCTCATAGCCAAATAATCTTTTAGCATAGTATTTATAGCCATTGCTATTTGGATGAATATTATCCATGTGGAAAGCACCTTTTTCTTTATCGATTTCTTCCATTTTTTCTCTCATATCGATAAATTCAAAATTCTGCTTTTGGCAATATTCTTCTATAAGCTTATTATAAGAAGTTTCTTCTTCTAAGAAGTTTTTAAAAATCGGACTAGAAACAACACTTAAAACACCGATTTTTGCATCTTTAAAAGTTGTTTTCAAAAATTCTAAAACAACTTTTGCATCTTTAAATACTTCATCTTTAGTACGGCTTTTATGGAGATCATTAAATCCTAAATTTACATAAATTTGCTGAACCGATTGAACTTTTTTCATCGAATCTAAAAGTGGTATAAATTCAGGATATGTATATCCGCAAACTCCTAAATTCAAAATATCTTTATGCAAATTTTCTAATTTATAATCACCTGCAAAATCGATATTATCAAACAAATCGAAATATGAATCACCGATAAGCATATACTTCGGATTAATATGCTCTCCTATATAACTTGCAAATGACAGAGCTGGCAAAGTGGTTGGAGTATTTTTAAATTCCTCAATAACTTCTTCATCCACTTCAGCTTCATCGATTTTCTCAAGTCCACTATAAATTCCTGGAACATGGGCTAATGGTTTATTTTCATCATCGAGATAATATAAAATGCCTTTCCCATAAATCCAATCGGTCTTGCGGTAATCATATTCTCCAGAATATAAATATCTTTGAATGGAAAACTTTCTTAGATCATATCTAATTCCAGAATAGGAAAAGTCTTGAAATCCTTTTCCTAATTTATTGAAATTTTCTCCGTCGTAATAGATATCACCATAGTAAATAGATCCTTCTGGATATTTTATAATTCCATATCCATGGGATTTTTTACCTTTGATAAATTTCTCTTCTTCCGGATTATAGACCCAACAACCAGCGGATTTTGTAAAAAAGGCATCAAATATCATTTTAGTTTACCTTGAAAAAAGAATATTCAATATACTCTTTCTTAACTTCATCTTTATGTAAGATTGGTTTTGTATATTTATTATTATTTATTGCATTTGGAACAAGTTGAGGTTCGATGGCAAAGCCTCTTTTAGCTGGACCACCAGAATAAAACTGGGCTCCAGGTAAATTTGAATAAATCTTCATACCGATATTTGTCAAAGTACTTCTGGCTTCACAGATTAAAGAATCGTTGCAGATGAAGTTATGATCATACCCAGCAAATGGTTTTAATTCTTCATTATCGATATCGGTGGCAATCTTTTTGAGTTTACGGAAATCAAATATTGTTCCTTCAACACTTTTTTTCTCATCAGGAATCAAGTTAGCATCAACTGGATTATAATAATCCGCATTGATCATCAAAAGATTATTGTGACAATAACCTTTTTCCTGTCCATCTAAATTAAAGTAAGCATGATTTGTTGGGGACCATAAAGTATCTTGATCAGAAGTAGCTTCATAATCGACAAATAATGTATTTCCTTTAACACTATAAGTTACTTTTAAAGACAAATTACCAGGATAACCTTCTTCCATATCTTTGCTTAAATATGTCATAACTAATTTATCTTCTTGTACTTCGCTCTTGAAGATTTTTTTGTCAAAGCCTTCAATTCCACCATGAAGATGGTTTTTACCATTATTTACTGCAACGTGATATTCTTTTCCGTTGAGAGTAAAGACACCTTCAGCGATACGGTTGCCAACTCTTCCAATAGTACCACCGCAATATGATGCATTATCAATATAATCTTGGCAATCTTTATAAGTTAATTCGACATCGATTCCATCAAATTTTATGAAATTGATAGTAGCACCATATTCAATGATACCAACTTCAATATTATCTCCTTTTAAAGTAAATAAATGGATATCTTCGCTCTTATATTTATCAAAAAATGTTTTAGTAATCATAATTTTCTCTTTCTATTTTATAAATTAATGCTGGTTAAGAATTTCTTCAAAGCTTTTTGACCTTGTTCATCTTCTTTGAAAACAGCGGTATTTTTCAAAATATTGATACAAGTGTTATTGACATATTCAGTGATATGTTTTTCAGCTTCTTCTAGTGTATTTCTTCTTCCATAAGACAAAATTAATTTTTCAATCATATCTTTATGAACTTTCATATCTTCAGAAGTTGCATACATATTTTCAATATCATATTTATCATTGGATAAAATATTCTTGATATTATTGAATTGTCTTTTAAGACGGGCTGGAAGAATGAATAAGCCCATGGCTTCAATCAAACCGATGCTCTCTTGCTTGATGTTATGATATTCTTTATGAGCATGGAAAATACCTTCCGGATTTTCTTCATCTGTTCTATTATTTCTCAAGATTAAATAGAGATTATAAAGTCCATTTTCATAAAGGGCAATCGGAGTAACTGTCGAATGTTGCTCGGTTGTCTTATGGATGATTTTAACTTCTTGATCATCATAATTTTTCCAAGCTTCAAATATTTTATCAGCAACTTCAACAATCTCTTCTTTATTTTTGCCGGAAATTTTAATAACTGAATTATACCAATCCAAATATGTTATCTTTAAATCTTGGAAATTTTTATGTTCAATTTCAAATAAGTCAGCACTATCATAAACTGGAAGGCGATGTCTTCCACCTTGATAATGCTCATGGGCTAAAATAGATCCTCCGACAATTGGTAAATCAGCATTGGAGCCAACAAAATATGTTGGGAAAACATCGAGGAATGATAAAAGATTAGCAAAGGTTTGACGGCTGATAAACATCGGTGAATGCTTAGTATTGATAACTATAGCATGTTGATAATAGTAGCCATATGGCGAATATTGTAAAAACCATGGATTGCCGCATAAAGTAAGAGGTACAATACGAATATTTTCTCTTGGAGGCTTTCCGTTTCCACCTTTGAATCCAAGATTTTCAATGCATAATGCACATTTTGGATAACCGGTAGCTGGAGCAGCTTTTGCTTTAGCAATATCTTTATTGGTCTTTTCAGGCTTAGACAAATTGATAGAAATTTCTACATGTCTTTTTCCATCTTGGCAAGACCATACTATATTTTTATCGATAGCGCTTTTGGCGATATAATTATTTTTTATTTCATAATCATAGGCCCAATCAAGTGCGGCTTGTTTATCTTTTTCTTCCGCAATTTTATGGAATTCATCCACAAAATTTTGGGGAAGCAAAGAAAGGTCTCCCATGATTTCACAGGCGAATAAATCTTCATCACCTTCGTCGACTAAATGTTCTTCTTTAGCTAATTCTTTAATTTTTTCAATTAAAATATCTGGTAAAGAAAGTTCTTCAATAGCTTTTTTATCAATTTCACCATCATAGGTTTTATCGACTTTAAATTTTCTCATTAAAATATTGCGAACATAATAGGAATCAAGTTCTTTCAATGAGAGATTTTTTGTAGCATAGCAAATTAATTCTTCAATAAGTTTGGCTTTATCCATATTTTTTCCTCATTAAAGATGGCAGGTTCCATTTTCAGTAAGTGCAACGCGCATGACGTTATTCTTACCATATTTTTCAACTAAGATATTATAATTTTCTTCAAAGTCTTTATCAGCGATAACAACAAGCATAGTTCCAGCAAAACCACCGCCGTGGACGCGGGAATAAATTTCACCTTTTAAGGTCTTAACAAATTTAAGTGCTTGCGGAAGCTTTTCTTCTTCGCTTTCAACATAGCAATTTTGTAAATTGTTATATGATGATAAGCCGCTTTCATCCATCATCTTAAAGAATGTCTTAAAGTCATTGACTGTTAAAGCTTCATAAGCTCTGGCAACGCGTTTATTTTCTTCAAAGTAATGAGTAGCTCTGAGGACAGCACGATGTGAAGTTTTCTTTTCAACTTCATCGATGTGCTTATAGAATTCTTCTTCATCGACTTCGCGTAAAACTTTTTGACCAAAATAATGACTGACCATGGCCATTTCATCTTTGATTGCAGCATAGCATGGTGTAAGTTTAGAATGATCGTCACCAGTATTGATAAGTAAGAATTGATATCCAGGAATTTTTACTTTAATATTTTTGATAACTGGTTCAACAAGATATTTGAAGTCGATATAATTGATACCACCTAAAGCAATTCCCGATTGATCGAGTAAACCACATGGCTTATTGAAATATACCGATTCAGCAAATTGTCCAATTTGTGCTAATTTGAAGGCCGCTATAGAATCTTCATTATAGTAATAGGAAACAATTTTGCCAATTAAAATTTCAAAAGCTGCTGAAGAAGAAACACCGGCTCCTTTGAAAATAGTAGAATCGGAAACTACATTAAAGCCACCGATCTTATAGCCTAATTGTTTCATCTTAAATAAGACACCGCGAATTAAGGCAACAGATGTACCATATTCATTTTCGTGTAATTTCAATCTCGATAAGGTGACTGTCATCTTAGGGAAGCCTTTAGAATAAAAGACTACGCGATTATCATCTCTTTTGCTGGCGACAGCTAAAATATTTAAATCGATTGTAGAAACCAAAACTTTGCCATTATTGTGGTCGGTATGGTTTCCTAAAAGTTCAATTCGACCTGGGGAAGAAAAAACATCAGTAGCTTCTTCTTTAAATTTTCGAACAAATCTTTCTTTTAACGCTTCTATTCTTTGATCAGTATTCATATGTCCTTATCTTTCTATCTAACTATTTAGATTACACTATAATTTTACTATATATAGTCTTTGTAATCTTCACATTATTTTTATTATGAATTACAAATTTTTAATGTTTCTTAATGTAAATTTTCACTTGGTGATCAGCATTTAAATCAACTTTGAAATGAGCGGAAGATACCTTGCTTTCTCTAGCTTTATCACCATAGGATAAGACAAATAATTTATTGTCTTTTGAATAATTTCTATATGTGATTTCTCGGCCATCTAAAACTATTTTTTCTACTTCATATCTTTTTAAAAGATGGAATTTCAATATATATTCTCTTTCTGAATATGGTTGATATTTTCCTTCCGCCTTAAATAGATCAAGAACAAAGGCTTGTTCTTTTTCATCGAAGCTGGTCTTATATCTATTTTTTCTATATTCACCGAATTGATAACCGGTAGTTTTACCATCATCTTCATAGATTTCATCTTCGATGAAATTTGTCATCGAAGGGTAATAATCTAAAGTCATCTTAGAAAAGTCTAAATCTTCCACATGATTCGCTTCTTTTAAAAGTGAATATATAGTACCTAATTTTAAATACATCGGCAATTCATCGATTCCAGCAACAACATGGATAGCTTTATTTCCTTGAATGATTTTTCCATTAAATGGATTAAGCCATTCACCTTCTGGAAGATACATCTTATTTTGTTTTGAATAATCATAAGTTGATTTGAATAATTTGAGAAAAGCTTCTCCTCCAGCTTGATAATATTCGATCTTCAGATCATGAATTCCTTTTTCAAATTCACCGATAGGCATAATTATTGCCCCATGATTATTCCAATCGTCAAAAACTAATTTATTGTCGATATAAACTCGAACGCCATCATCGTTTTCCACCAAGAGACTGACCTTTTTAGTGAGGTTGATTTTACCTTCAAAAATCGCTGAGAAGTTATAGGTTGGAACTTCTTTTTCTGGTGGAACATTGACTAGTTCAAAATCGATTTTTTTATATTCTTTTTCTAATATTGGTTCGCCTTCTAAATTTGTTCCTAAATAATAGCGGCATTTAATTTTTCCAACATAATCTTTTCCGCTGAGCAAGGATTTTTGGCAGAAATTTGCTGAGGCATAATCTAAATAACCAACAAGAATATCTGCGAAGAAATATTCGCCGAAATATTTAGTGCAATTTTTATCTTTTGGATAATCCCATGATAAGGATTTAACAAGTGGTGAACCATCTTCATAGGATTTATGCGCATCTTTATAGATTTTTTCCAAAAGGCGATAACGCAAAGAAAAATAGTTGCGGCAGATATCTTCTGTTTCTTCATCGTAATTCCATGGTTCTCTATATCTTATGACCATATTTGAACAATGTGGTCTTAATACTGGTAAAAGCGATCCTACTTGCATCCATTTTAAAAATAATTCCTTATCTGGGTTGCCGATATGACCTCCACAATCTGGGTTAGCATAAATTATTTCATTTAAGTTAGCACGGCAGATATCATAGATATTTTCCATCAGGGAAGAACTATATGAAGTGATATCTCCTGTCCATTGGAATGGATAGCGATGTGAGGCAGAATTGGTAATATGATAATAATAACCATTGGATACATTGTCGATATTGCTCATCGCTAATGCCCGGAGTGGATATTTTCCCTTTTTATTTTTTTCATAATAATGACGGGTGATATCATGGAAAAGATATTGTCCCCAGGTTTCAGGATTAATAACTCCATCTAAAGAAATCAATTTAGTATGCCAGTTTCGATCATACCACCAGTAATCTAAGCCCATTTCTAAAAGACCAGTTAATTTCTCTTCACGGAATTTAACTTCATTAGGACTGCAGCAATTTTTAGCACCATCTTGAGGTTCAGGATGATCGTTTAACATTACTTCAACTTTGTTATCATGAGCAAAATTGAAAAAGCCTTTCATATCTGGGAAAAGATTCTCATCGATATCATATCCTATTCCCCTATCGCTCGCTTTGCGCCAATCAGTATCGATGACAATATTGTCCAAAGGTATATTGTGATTTTCATAATCTCTAATTACTTGTTCAGCTTCATCTTGTCTATACGGATAATATTTAGAGTTCCAGCTTCCTAAGGTTTTTAAACGGACCATATCAGGGCGACCAGTAAGTTTTACATATTCTTTTCTCAGCAATTTATAATCACCTTCGACAAAAAACAGATAAAGGTCATTGGCATTTTTATTGACTTTAAAACCATTGTTCTTTTTATTTAAATAAGAATATCCACATTCAGGAACAATGATCTGAGGTTTATCGATCAATGGGAAAATAAGCGGTGTTTTTTCAATTGATGGAAGTTCACCACTATTAGCAATTTTCTTATATTTATAGACTAATTTATTGTTTTTATAAACTGCTATTCCTGTAAGTTGTTTTAAATTTTTATCAACGCGGATTTCATAATCTTTAAAATCTAATAAATAATTATATTCATCTTCTTTATAATTTAAATTATATTCTTCAGTAAATGAACTTTTTCCAGCAACTAAAAATGTATTTTCATCGCAGAATTCTCCATATTTTGAATATTCTATTCTTAAAATGCATTCATCTAATTTTTGTATTCTTATATTTTCATTCAAAATTAAGCTTTTCATTAGAATTCAACCTCCAAACCATCGTAACTTATAATTACACCCAATTCTTTTTCTAATTTTACAAGGTCGTCGTAATTTGCTCCTCCATTATGGGAGAAATGATTTAAAACTATCTTTGTTTTATCATCGACTATGCCATCTTTTTTTAAACGTTCTATAACTTCCTTATCAACATCGATCGACATATGATGATCTTTCCATCCTAGTTTTATTGCTCCAGTGCAATCTAAGCTCACCAAATTCAAATGCTTGACATTATGATAGAGATAATCGAAGACATCTTCAAAAAAGAACCCAGAATCATGAGCATATAACATATGTTTTTTTGTCTTTAATTCTTCAATCAAAAAGATAAAAGGCGAAGCATTTTGATCATGATTAGCCGGAAGTGGCGTAATGCGATATCCAGGGATAAACTCTTGATTGAATGCCCTGAGCAATTTGCATCTAGCTACATCTTTCATAAAATCCGGTTCTATTTTCTCTCTTATCATCCGGCATCCTTTATCTCCGCTGTAGAAAGTAAATTCATAATCAGGATGATAAGAATAATCCGGTCTCATAATTTGAATATCGCCAACATCAAGATGATCATAATGAGAATGGGTGATAAAGCACCATTTGACCTTGGTAAAATCAATTTTATGAGTAATAAAATGAGAATAAGTATCAGCATTGAAATCGATGAGAATTTTATCATCGATCAAAGCTTGTGAGCGTGTACGAATATTTTTTCCACCTTTTTCCATAGCTTTTAAGCATATTGGGCACGTACAAAATAGTGCGGGAATACCTTCATAGGCTCCGGTACCTAAATACTTAATCTTCATAAAAACACCAATCCAATCTATTTAAAATCAAACCCGCCATTGAATAAGTGTTTCTTAACAAAAAAACAGGTGATTTTATATATGTAACCTCTTACATACATATAAATCATACCAATTAT
>ERZ779746.801-NODE-801-length-14372-cov-2.135643_pt1 | contig 14372 bp, 13 predicted proteins | sample MGYA00511888_ERZ779746 | MGnify/ENA primary metagenome ERZ779746 (study PRJEB29588, sample SAMEA1964695) | human gut metagenome | biome: human gut; feature: human-associated habitat; material: faeces | place: Denmark | collected 2008/2010 ... | reverse complement strand
CCAGCGTGGGGGCGGTGCCGTTGAATATCACTATGTCTATCTCGGCCACTTCCTGTTCTTTCACAGAGTCAAGGGCACGGGTTGAGGGAACTTCCATACCCGGCACAATAAGAGTAAATACAGCTTCACGACCGCTACCCTTCTCCATAACAGGCTCGTGTTCGGCAAAGCAGCTGCAAAAGCCTCCTGTCAGAAACATTGTTGCCGCACAAACGAGCCGCCCTGTATGTGTTAACAATCTACCTATCATATCTTGTTCCATTTTTATCGTTACTTTGTTGCATCAGCAACATCCCCAACAGCCACTAAACGGTCGGTCCTAAGCACTATGCCACTGATAATATTTATACTGACCCGGTCGAGAATCACTCCGGTAGCTTTATCGCGAAAAACAATTTCCAGATTGCCCTCCGCATACTGTGAAGTACCTGTATGATCAACCGTAGTGAGGGTTAGCATACCATTCTCAAAACCGTAAACATAGCCCCACGATACACCACCATTTAAACCTCTGTTTTCATCGAGCAAAGGTTTACCCACGGCCATAGCATCACCCGAGGTCAGCACATCGGTACCACGACGAACAAATGCTTCCCACTCAGTATTGGAGGTGACGGTGATAGTATATGTATTCCCATTGGCTGAAATTACTTTCCCACTATCGTAGTCGGTCGTAAGTTCCGGTGTCACTCCACCTGGCAGTCCTGCACCGTCGCGGATGCAGCGTACGGAGTGGAAGCCACCACTGGTATAGTTTTTAAAACTGCTGCTGGGAATCGACATTGCCATTTCATAATTTAGCTCCATTACAGAGGTAGTATTGAGACTAGTGTTCCATGCTTTACCTGAAACATTTCTATATAGTGGGATCATACCCGCCGAGGTATTCCTTGAGTAAGGATTTGTGCCGCCAAATAGTATGATACTGCTCCATTCCTCTTGAGAAGGTACCCTCCACCCATCAGGACAAGGATCATAGGTGCTTTTCGTGGTAGACCATGCGGAAGTGGTTCCTGTCCAACCATAAAAGCGGGCCATCGGCTGCTTCACTGAAGCCTCTACAGTAGTGGTTCCTCCGATTTCTGTAAACGTAGCTGTACCCGACTGTATAGTACGCCCATAACTAGGTATGGGTAGCGGATCTTTACGTCCAAACTGATAGTACAGCCCTTTGACAGGATCTAATGAATTCTGTGCCTCTATCGCTAAAGTTGGTACATTCAACCAAGCCCCCTGACGCAATGCCCCTAAATCACGGTCCATCCATCGGCTGTTGAGATGCTCTTTCGGAAACTCGCTCGTATAGCACGACCAAATGTGCCAACTCCAAAGGATATCCTCACCTGCATCACGCACGCCATTCTCATTCAAGTCATTGAACACGCACACCACGGTATTGCCTACAGTGTTACCCGGCGTTACAGTTAGCAGAGACTTAGTAATATCGACAGGATCTGTGTAAACTCTCAGATTAGCCACTATATCCATAATATGCGGTGCTTCCGACCACAACACTTCCGCACCAAGCTTTGTATTAGTGTCGAGCCATGTAGTCGGCAGGTCACCTATGCCCATCGCACGGCTCATCTGGCCATAAATAGGGATATTAAACGAATCACCATCGGGAGAAATCATGTAGCTATTTGCCGAACGTTTCACCTCATAAGGTAGTGGTACGGTCACCTCTTCGCCCCATGGAATTACCTCAACGGTAAAATCAATCGATTTAGCTCCCTTGTAGGCTTCTATAGGCGTGAGATAACTTCCATCCGACACGCTTTGTATCTGCACCTTATAGTGGTGATTGCGTAGTAGACCGCTCGATATGTTGGTCGAAGTGTCGTCAGTGGTCTTGATATCCACACGGTAGTAAACCAGCTTACTGTTGTCGCCTCCGTAATAGCCTCCAATCACCAATGCCGTACCGTTCAGTTTATCCGCATCCGTGGCGATAGCAGGGCTTTCGTAAGTGTATATTGACCGCAGGATCTCTCCTCTAGCATCGTTAGAATAATCTGCGCCGAAGAATACCGTAGGCTCCAGAATCGGATCACCTGAATGGTCGCCCGATACAGGAACCGCCGGAATGGTGGCCGCTGGGTGAGGTAATGCCGCAGCGTTGAAGCCACTTTGTTCGTAGCTTACATAGCCTGCTTTTTTATAATTGAACAACGAAGCGTTCACCAGCTTGAAGTTATTCACTATTGTCGCAAGTGTCACGTCAATGCGCGACACCATGCGGACAAGCGGATAGGTACCGATGGAACCGGTTGCAGTAGTTATTACTTGAGGTACGGTCTTGCCATACATTGGCAGCGCTTTTGCATCGCCCGTACCGTTATTGTGCGCTGGCCATTCGCCATCCCCTGCGGTGCAGACAATCAGATTCGCTACATCAACCAATTTCTTACCCCGAATAGGTCCCGCTACTAACAGCTCGTCAGAAGCGTTAACAAGTACCATAAACTGTTGTTGCTGCGCATATCCCTTGACCCGTGCTGTTACGGTTATATCTGTGCCGGTCCCAGAGGTCTGCGTAATATTTGTTGCCGCATAGGTATAGACTAAGTCACCGTTGCCGTTTTCCACGAATGCCAGCACATCAATCGTCTCTATCATATATTCCTTATCAGGATTATCTTCTAAAGAACGTGTTCCACCGGGCATGTTTACGGTAAATCTAACCGTTAACTCTCCGTCTGGTGTACCAATTCCGTCCTTGTCTTCGATACAAGACGAGAGCGACCAGATAAAAGTCGCAATCAGAACTATCTGTAATGGAACGTATTTCATATATATCCTCCGTTTATCGTTAGCAAGCTCTAAAATGCACCGGGTGTTACTGGCTTTTCGTTCCACGAGGGAACAGTGACGGTTACCCCGAGTTCGCTGAATTCAATAACCATATGTATATCATCCGGATCATGCGAAGGGTTAGCCGTAAGAAACTCTTCTATATTCTCCGTGTGCAAAATACGTTCGTCCGCACCATGAAGCACATTGACATCCATATCGGATGGGGTCTGCCCCATTCCGGCATAAAAAACAGCCATATCATAGGTTTCGCCCGCATATTGACCGGAGGAAGTGATATGAGTAAAGTCACCTATATGCGCCTGAGGTTCAAACAGAAAATTATAACTCTTACACAAATGATTCACTCGCACTTTCGGAGCATTTGGGGCACCAGGAGCATTTTTCAGATAGACCGTAATTGAACGGTGAGCTTTGACGAACTCTACATCCTTAACCACATGCTCGTCCGACATAATCTCTATCTTGTGGATATCGTACTGGGGAGCCAGTGTACGCGAGGCGGGAGGTGCTGCCTTAGCCGGAGCATAATAAATCGGGTCACCCGCCGTAATGCCCGGGGATATCTCAATAGAACAATCAGTCAGCGCTGTCACCCCCGATATAAAGGATGAATATACAGAATGGTCTGCTACATTACCCCAGCATACAAAATAGTAGATACCCGGATCAAGCGTCAGAAGCAATTCTGTCCGGGCAGCCTGCGACTGGACATCAAGTCCTTCGTGCATCAGAAATTTGCCATCTTCATCAAAGATTATCGCATCGATGCCAAAGACGTAATCGGGAAGTTTATCCACACCAGCAATGGTATAATGGAATACCAGCCGAGCGCTACCGCCGGTGGGGCAACCGTCCAGATCTTCTTTGATACACCCGGTCATCGTCAGCACCACAATAGACAACAGTAATAATCGTACTTTCATATCGTATAATTCGTCATTTTGGTTTCACAGAGTCGCATCAGTTCACGAGATTATGCAGTTACACAAAATCACGCGTGCCCGTTCCGCACTCCATTTGTGACCGGGAAGGGAGATCCAACCCCGCCCGGCCTATATTGAAGGCAACGATTTGTCATTCAAGAAAGCCGCCGCCCGATAGTCAGGGCTTAAACGCCCGGTGTTACAGTCTTTTCAGTCCACGGAGTGACAAGAACATTGATACCGAGGTCAATATCCTCCAGGTTAGGCTTCGGAGTAATTATATCTGGAGTAATCACAATACCTGTTGTGCCTACACCAATCTTATAGATGGTATTAGCCTCTACTTTACCAATCTCAGTACTTCCTTCAATGAACTTCGTGAAGGTGACATAACCAAAAAAGTATTCGTCTGATGCATCATTAAAATAGCCAGTAGCATACTTGCCTCTTACAAGCAAAATGAGTTGCGGAATATTTTCACCGGCAAACACCTGGTAAGCATAAACTTTACTGTTAGCATCTAACTCAACTTCAGCGTCAGCAGCATCATGATATTCTGATTCTGCCCATGGTGTGCCCATAATAATCGAACTCCCCCAATTAACTTCTGTATCTGAGCCACCACCAACAATAGTGGAAGGAGTAGTGTCCCAACAAGTATTACTAGAAGTTTTATTTATTATACCAGCAAGACTTCCGTCTTTGTAAAACTTATTAATCCATACACCTATCAATTCTACCTCAGCAACGCCTGTACCTTTTGTAACTGTACCAATCTCAAAACGTGCTGTGAGAGCGTCAAGGGTAACAGTAGCTTCTTTGTAAGTGTGACCATCAGGAGTACCAACCTCCGCACCTACTGCATCAGTCACATTTGCATCACCCACCAATACTTTACCATTAATACCAGCTGCCGCAGCAGGTGCATTCTGACTTGCCGTACTGTAAGGATGATTCAAGATAGCCGCTGCATTGGAGTATCCATAAAGAGCAGTACTATCTGCAGCAGTAGGAATATTGGCAACGACAATAACGCGGTTGATAGTAGCCGCAACTTGCTCAATACGCTTCTCTCCAGCAGATATTTCACTCTGTGTAAAAGTACATGTATCTACTACAGCCCCTGCATTCAACATGAATACCGAGACGTTTTCAAGAGTAGTCTCTGATTGATCTGCAACCGGATCTTCCACCGCACGGCTTCCTGGCCCTACAACATTAGAAGGAAGTTTTATCACCAATGTAGCATCCCCGTTACCCGGACCTTCGCCAACATTGTCATCATTACTACAGCCTGTTACGCCCGTCATAAGGGCTGCCGCTGCAAGCATCGCAAAAAAGTTTACTTTTTTCATTTGTCTAATAAAATTAATTAATAAATTTAGTGATTCATACATTTGGATATTATATTGGATATCAACCGATTTTTCTATCTATAAACTTCTGGATATTTTTATTCTCTCTTCCATACCATCTCCCAATATTTCATTTGACGCAACCAACTCACCCAGATTAACCGTCTCAAGCTGTACACTAAACCACTTACGCAACTGTTCATTCAAGTCTATCGCATTATGCATTTCTTTTTGGGCAGCATTCCCCCAGCAATTAAAACCAACATGATTACACAGTTGTATCCGGTTATTATCTATTATCATTGTTAGTTCCAGCAGATTCTTTTGCAACAAGTCCGTAACGAGCCAGTATTTAGACCTGCAATTATTGGTCACCCAACCCTGACGATACAAAGTGCGCATAATCTTGCCGGCAACATTGCCAACATCATGAAGAAGGCATTTTTGTTTCAACTCAGTTACGTTCATTGGACAGTGCTTAAATTTCTGAAGCACATGTAGCAATTGAATAGCCACAATCGTATTATAAGAAAGCATAAAATGATAGTTTTTATTATTATATATATTAATTATTTGCTATTGTGTTACCCCTCATCAGCCCCCTTAAGGGGGGGGGGATTCTTAATCCATTACTTTTTAGGGGATGGGGAGTTGTATATCCTAATTGTTATTCCTGTTTTTGTTTTTATCCTCCTGATTACTTTCTGTTCTTATAGCGTTCCTGCTTTTTATTATCATCTCGTTTCGCCTTAACTTCCTCCAAATTGGCGATACTCTCGTTGCATCCGGCATCACGGGCTTTGGCAAAGCACCTTTCAGCCTCTTCTAAATCACCTTCCAGCAGATGCATTACGCCAAGATTATTCAATGCGGCAGCACTCTGGCCAGCCCTCTGTAAAAAACGCTTGGCAGTAGCAAGTTCCCCTCCCTGAATCAATACGGCGGCGGCATTATTATTAGCAACAGCATCATCAGAGAAATAGCGGGGAATGACTTCTACGAAAATACGATTAAAATCACCGCCCCACTTTTCCGAAGAAAATGCCAGGTTGTAGAGTTCTAGTTGAGAAAGGTCAGCCGGATTCTTTTGCAACACGACAAGAGTTTTAGGCAAGTCATAATCCTTCACGGTATAATCCACCTGGTACTCAACACGTCTTAACTCTGGAAACATCTCTTTCAGCATCAAAAGGTAAGGAACGCCACCGTTCAGGCGCATCAGTGCAGATTCACGACCGTCAAAGATTCCAATGGTTTCTATTATCTTCAGTACCTGTTCTTTTTGCGCCATGTCGCTTGCGTTCACCAATTCAACAAGACCATCCCAGTCCTCAGCAACATTACCAACCTTGAAAAGACTGCTGTTAAGAGGAAATTTGCTCACTATGTACTCCCTAAGTGCTTCTGCTCTTGCCTTAGAAAGGCGAGCATTGCTCGCATAAGTACCTTCGGGAGAGGCGTAACCCTCAATATAAATACCCTGTATGATTACATCCGAGTTACCCATAACATCACGGAGCGCATCATCAATTTTCGAAAGTTCCTCGGGGTTCCGGCGATACGTAGGGAGTATCCCCGAACGTCCCACGGGAAAATCAAGATAAGCCTTACCTTGACGGTGGCGAACTTTCACCTCCTTGTCAGGAAGGATGAAAGCAACCACCGGAGAGACCTCGTAAGGCGCACGGGTACTAAGTGAAACACTGTTGTTCAAACGGTAACGCGTAGTGGTAGTACGCGCACGGTAACCCGTCAGTCTCTCTTCAACAACAAGAGAAGCAGAATCCATCCACAGCTTATAAGGAATCCGAAAAGCTGTTTCAAAAACAGTATCGCTGCAGATCTTCGTTCTTATATATTCATCAGGCAAATGTTTCATACGCTTCATGACACGCCGGCGGTTATTGCCCAAGACAGTCACACCGGGAAGAGCCATCACAAAATTACCACTTTCAAGCATCGGAGTGATACGCAGCGACTGACCGGTCCTCACTGCGTGCGGAGTTACAAGAGCATTGTATCTGAACAGAAGTGTATCATTATCCTCCTTTAGGTCCAGAATATCGAAAGCCAAACCCTGACACATCGCAGGAAGGCAAAAGCAGAATATGCTAAAGATGATTATTAGTCGTTTCATATTAAGTAAAATGTTGTCTGATCAGGGTTACTATTTTATGACATAAATCAACGAGACACCAACTTTCGTAGGGCCCAAATAATGCTTGCTCTCACGACCGAGCCTTTCCCCACAGGTACGGCATTCATAGCGGGAATGGTCAAGATAAATATAACCGAAACCGAAAGTGGCTTCCAAATTCCAACGGTTGGAAAGAAGCCACTGGTAACCGTAAGAAAAGCCTGCGCCGTAGCCATTACCTTGAAAACGGTAATCCTTCAAATCCGGAAAGATACCCAGCGGCATCTTAACACCACCCACATTATAAAAGGTATACAGTAAATGAGCACCAAGGAAATGACCGTTAAAGGGCTCATAAATCCAGTAGCGTAGTTCAGGCTGCACAGAGACATGCTTGAACTTCTTGTTATCACTGAATGTCCAGGGGTTGTAGTTGCCGGATACATCCAGTGTTAGGTATGGGGACAGCCGAAACTCAGCACCCAGGTTCAGGGTAGTGCCGGCATCATACAGCAGGTTTGTCTTTATTCCCCAGAAGGGAAAAGACTTGGAAACCATGTCCCGATTGCTTTGAGCATAAGAAGTATGTATAACAGCCGTACAGGCTATCCACAGTAATAGATGTTTCTTCATTGAATCACTCTTTTTTCTTTATACCGATGTCCGACACTATACAAGTGTCAGACAAGAAATAGCCCGGGTGCAACAGATTGCATATCAATTTATTAAGAATGAGTTGTATGATAGAAGTGAAACAAATCTTTTAGCTTGTAAAACGTTGAAAAGAATCGTATAAAAAAAGGAATAGAGAAAACGCTTTAAGACAGCGTATTTCGAGGCTACGAAGTAAAATCGAAAAATACCGTTTTGTAAAACATTAGTAAAACAATAACGAATAAATTAAATATCAACATGTTATGGAAATATTAAAGTCACAAGAACGTTTATCCTGCTTGTACAGCGCATGTATGAAAAGCTTTGCCATTGAGGTGTGTAATCTTGAACTGGGAATAAAGAAAAAATTATCACCTAAAAAGAATAAGATCATCTTTATTCTGGAAGGCGATCTGGAATTCCAATACAACGACCTGCCCGAAAAAAGTGCGGAAAAAGGAGACTTCTTCTTTATACCATCCAACGGTCAGTTCGACATCACCACATTGCACAAATGCGTCGTACTCTTTATACGCCTGCCGGGCGGAGGGGTCATATGTGAAAGCTGCAATGTACAACAGCTATATAATAAGACAAAAGACAGCAATGAAAATCATCATGGCGATGGGGATATAAATACCCTGAAGATTAATCCGCCATTGTGGTATTTCCTGCATGGATTGAACGAAAGCATCAAAAACGGCTTGAATTGCCGGTGCTACTTTGATAACAAGATAAAAGAACTGCTGATCATACTCAAAGCCTCCTATCCACGCAAGGAGTTACAGACATTCTTCAGCATGATACTAAGCCCCAATATGGCATTTCAGGAGTATGTACGGGCCAATCACAGCAAATATAACAGCGTGGCAGAATTCGCCGAAGCGATAGGTATGACACCGAAAAATTTCGCTGTAGTATTTGTTAAGGTATTTAAAGAGACTCCCCAGCGGTGGATGGCTAAAGAAAAAGCAAAGCTGGTATATACAGAACTCTGTTCAGGAAATAAAAGCATTATACAAATTGCCGACGAGCAGGGATTCTCATCACAACAGCATCTGTGTAAATTCTGCCAGAGAGAATTCGGGGAAAGTCCTAAAAAGATACGCAATAAAAAAGATGTATAAAAAGATAAGAAAAATATATGAGATTTATTACAAAAAACGCCGTTCCTTTGCCGAAGAAATAAATGAAGTGTTTAACGAATTGTCTGACACTTACAGAGTGTCGGATACCAACACCCACTTGGACATTCCCGTCGGATAAACATTTTAAGAAATCATCCGGGTGCATTTTCTTATTGCATTATATAGGGATTGAATGTAAAACATCCAAAGCAACAGCAGAAGATGAAGAAGACCGGGATACGGCAGTCAGCACTGTTTTCCCGGCATCACCCAAGATAGAGAGATCAAAAGAATCAAGATATTTACGCGTCATCTTCTCTGAAGAATGGCCGAGTCCTTCACAGATTACAGACAAAGGAAGCAACTCATTCTTGCAGATTGTAGCCCACGAGTGGCGGGCAACATGCGTAGAAATTACTTTCGTCACACCCGCCATTTCAGCCAGTTTCTTGAGACGACGGTTCTGGGTACGCATCGCAGTCTCATAAAGTTTCCTGCCATTACCCTCCAAGTCCGTTATAATGGGGAACAGATAAGCAGAATCACGCGTATCATCAGCAAAACTATCAATGATACCTTGCATACCCTCATTCACTGGAACAGATATCTGTTTACCGGTCTTCTTGCGGTAGTAACGAAGAATACCATCCTTTATCTGGCTTTTCTTCAGGTACGCAAGATCAACAAAACACATACCCTGCGCATAAAGGCAGAAGAAAAACAAACGCCACGAGAAATACAAATTCCGGATGCAGAGATATTTCTGGCTCCCCGGACGGTAAAGTCGTAGCAGACTCTTGAAATTGATATTCTTCAGCCGGTTCACCTCAACAGCGCTCAGCGCACGCCTTTTAGTCTCTTCAACACCAGTAAAAACATCTGCAAAGGGCTTCTCACCAGTATCCATAAGACGCTTCGTCTCTATGGCACGGTTATAGATTACACGAAGGTTCCGCATGTAGTAGCTCACCGTATTAGGTTGTTTCCCATTCTCCTTCAAGTGACTCTCAAACCGTTTCACAAGCATAGCATTAATTTGTGACAAACAGACATCAATACCCGAATTAAAAGAGACAAATCCCCGGCAGACAGTTACATAAGCCTTGGCGGTACGGTACTGACCGTTACGGCGGAGTTCACTGGAGAGCGTACGAGCATAACCGAGAAGCTTGCTCTCGTCAGAAGATTCACGGTAATGTTCAACCACATCGTCTACCGTATACGCACCTTTAAGGTCCAGCTGACGGATGATGTCATCAACTTTACCTGCGCAGGCAGTGATACGTTCCTGTACATCCTGTAGATACCCTGTTCTCTCCGGGGCATCATCAGGAAACACAACCGTTTGCGTTGTCCCGTTCCATTCCTCAGAGTACAGACGCAAAGAAAGCCCCACAGTCTTGGGACGACGTCCATGAATGATGCGCAGGGAAAGACTTCCCGGATGATGGCCCGTCTTCATAGACGGACGAAATACAAATTTGAATGTTGCCATATAACTAAATATTAAAATGATAACCGCAAATTTAACTGTCTTTGCTGTCTGAAAAAGCGGCAATATCAAAAAAAAGAAAACCTGTCCCTCGTTGCAAGCCACTGATACCTCTGAAAAAATAGTAAAACTCCTTTCACGCCATACCCATAGTATACCGTGTAGTACATTTCCAACTTTTTGTAATTTATCAGTTATTGTAGTGGGATCAGCAAAATTTCATCCCGGGAGAAAAGTCTATTCCCTTTCGTCAGCACGCACCTCTACCATCTATTTCCACATTTAAAACAACAGGATATATCAATATCCGTTTCACGTTCCAATATATGGTTGGACACATACATATGTTTTTCACAAAGGAGAAATCAACTTTAAAGAAAAGAATATTGGATAGTTCAAATCTGAATATGTTCTAACGTATAGACATAATACCTATTAGAGAATTTAATATATCCGGTATGAGGAGAAAAGCCTTGATACTTATTCTCAATCCGTTGAGTATCCGAAAGGTGGAACAATCGCCTGGCAGCTATAATAGTATCTTTCAATAATCTGGTAGGAACAGTTCTGCATCTGAAATGAACAAAGTCCTCCAGCATGCAGTCACCTATTTCTGAAGTGAACATTTCAGTTCCGAATATATCTTTTTTATTACTTGCCCTCTTTGCAGTAGTCCTGGATTTGGATACGTGGCTATTCGACAAAGCACGAAACTGCAATTGCGCATTCTGCGTTGCAGCTGCGGACGCTAACCGCAACATTTGCAGTCCCACGTCAGATTTTTGTTGAAGTCCTAACAGCAGAAAAGCACAAAATAATATGCCAAATACATATTTTATCATAGTTTTTGCGAACATAATATTTTTTTCCGAAGGAAATACTTTATGACACAACAATTAATATTTATTTAACATTCTCATTTTTTCATCAGAAGTAAACATAGTTATAGTTCTCTATTCCCCGGGAAAGACAGAATAAACCTCAACCAATTAACAAGCTCCCTCGCTAAAAACATATACTCCCAATCTATATATAATATTCTACCATATCGACTAATCCTGCCCTTAGAGCATATTTAGTAGCCTCATATACATTATTCACCCCCAACTTTCTGAAAATATTTTTTTTGTGAGTAATAATAGTGTGAATACTCGATATCCTTTCTTTTGCAATTTCTTTCACAGACTTTCCATGTGCTATTAATTTAAGAATATCGATTTCCGTAACAGTCAGACAAGAATTAACTTCCGGTTTATTATAACCGCTTATCAACAAATTAGATATTTGATGGCAAAGAAAGCGTTTCTTTTTGGCAGCACATGTCAACACCAAACGAATCTCTTCTCCGGAATTTTCTTTCAGTATCATGCTGATATTCTTTTCTATGCTTAGTCTGCGAATGAAATCCTCGCTCAGTTCATTCGAAAACAAGATCCAATGAGTGTTTGGAAATCGATTTTCAATAATGAGAAACTCCTCTACTCCATTCAAGTCAAATAGTGTATAGTCAAGTATAACAACACTGTTGCTACATTCTGTCAGCGCTTGCATCAATTCCTTTTTATTCGTTGTGTCCACCACATGGCATTCTCCGAATATCGCAAAAATATATCCATGCAGCCCTGTTTTCGTTATATCCTGATTATCGGCTATGATAAACGTAGTATCTGTATTCATTGTATTTTGGTTTTCTATAAAGTCAGTGGATATTCACTTTTCCACATTACACTGTACACAGTATTATACTTCCCATTATTGAAAATAAATCTTCTTATTTCGGTTCAAGGACCTCCGCCAATTTCCTAACCAAATCCTCACCTTCCAATCCTACAGCCAGAATTTTGCCGTCTGGACTAATCAAATAACTTGTCGGGATCCAACGGATCGCATAACGCACTGCCACTTCCGAGTTCCAGTCCTTCAGATCGGACACATTTACCCATTCAAGCTTATCCTTCTCAATAGCTTTCAGCCATGCTTCCCGCGTACGATCCAGAGAAACTCCCAGTACAGCAAAATTATCTCCTTTAAACCGATGATAGGCCGCTACCAGGTTCGGGTTCTCCCTTCGGCAATCCGGACACCACGAAGCCCAGAAATCCAACAATACATATTTTCCTCGAAAAGAAGAAAGACTGACAGGATTACCATCCGTATCTGGCAAAGTAAAATCAGGGGCTGTAGCTCCCACCTGTAGCCGTTCCAGTCTTCCGATAAGCGAATCTATTTGATTGATATAAAACGACCCTTCTAGCGACTGGTCAAATTGCGAACGCAACCCTTTTATTTCTTTCAGGTCCAGCCGCCAAGCGAAGTCACGCATCAAAAAGTAAGCGCCTACCGGTGAAGCTGGGTGCACCTGCACCAGACTATCCAGACGATAATTATCCACACGTATTAGCGGAGCATTCTCAAAATACAAATCATTGACAGGAGACCCTGTTACCTTTATGCTTCCTGTACCCTCATCGATACGAACATCAGCCTCCCCTTTATCAAGGAAGAATAGTAACGGATATCGGCTGTCCCGACTGGTTGCAATTCCATGTATCAGTGGCTCAGATACTGTGCCCCTTAAAACAAACTTTCCATTGGAAACAAGAGCAGAGTCCACATCAGTAAACGCCTTATCCTCATATCTCCTCAGATAAATCATCCCATTTTCCATTCCGGTTATCTCGCCATGAATGGTGTATTCTTTTGTCTCGCCTGTACAGGAAGTGATAGCCACCAAACCTGCAACAACTCCTATTAAATTCTTCAGTGTCATAATCTCTTATATTTGTATCTTATCGTCCTTTGTCCGCAATATCAAACCACAAACGAGTAGTAATTTCATCTGCCCCCTGACGTGCTACAGCCACCTGATATTGCTTACCGTTAAGCGATTGTTCAGTCACGGGATAGAAGAAGCGGCGAGGTAATTCACCGGCTCCTAATACCGAATCGGGGCCGGGCCGAAGTTGGGGATAACCCAATCTGCGCCAATCCGTAAAAGCGTCGGGGCCTTGCCCGTAATATGCCACCCATTTCTGCCACCCTACACACTCAAACCATCGCGAAGCATCAAATTTCACGTCCTCCTGTTCCAGATAGTCGTTTATTACATGATCATCCGTAATGCCAAACTGGTTCAGCGAAGCAGTAATCGCCTCTTGGTAAAGCACCTCCGCATCAGCCGTTATCCATCCACGTGCTGCTGCTTCCGTAAAGATAAATAAAATTTCGGCATAAGTGTAAAACACTGCCGGCGAACTATCTTTCAAGAAATAAATACCGGGGCGTGATACCTTATAAAACCCTTGATTATTGGCAGCATCGGCAGATAGTGAGTTAGCAGCTCCGGCATAGTCCTTCACACTTTCGTCTTGCGGCAACTGCGCAAAAACCTCTACCCTCGGATCATTCCACGTGTTCAGTTTGTCAATCAGCGTCTTCGACACCCTTTGATCATCTCTTGAGTTGAATGCGGATGCCCACGGATTCCATTGCGGCGAAGCGGTAAAGACAAAACGTGCTATGGCATCATTGCCATCTATCAAACGGTTGCGGTCAGTATAGAGAGAAGCAATAAGTTGGCGTGCCGTAACTTCATCCCGATCAGCCAGTTCAAGGGCAATGCGTAGTCTCAAAGATTGCGCCAATTGTTTCCAGCGGGCGATATCGTTCCCATAAATCAAGTCACCTTCCACGCCTTCGCCAGTTACAGAGAGCAGTCGGTCGGCGGCATCCAGTTCGTCCAAAAGTCCCCGCAATACAGTTTCCTGTTTGTCATAAGCCGGGGTGACACTTTTCCCATATTCAGTATAAGGAATATCTCCATACAAGTTCGTCAGCAACAAATAAGTCCACGAGCGCCATACAATA
>ERZ779746.797-NODE-797-length-14441-cov-2.705895_pt1 | contig 14441 bp, 15 predicted proteins | sample MGYA00511888_ERZ779746 | MGnify/ENA primary metagenome ERZ779746 (study PRJEB29588, sample SAMEA1964695) | human gut metagenome | biome: human gut; feature: human-associated habitat; material: faeces | place: Denmark | collected 2008/2010 ... | reverse complement strand
ACGAAAGAGCTGATGGAAAAAATCCGCAATATGGGCGTGGAAATCGTGGAAGTGCTGCTGCACGTGGGGTTAGGCACGTTCCGCCCCGTATCCGAAGAGATCATCACCGATCATAAAATGCATTCCGAGTACTACGAAATTTCGGAAGAGGCGGCGGAAAAAATCAACCGCGCGAAGAAAGAGGGCAGAAGAGTGATTGCCGTAGGCACTACTTCGGTGCGCACGCTTGAAAGCGTGGCGGACGAAAACGGCTTTGTGCGCGCGCAGAAAGGCAATACGGAAATTTTTTTGTATCCGCCGTATAAAATGAAGTGCGTAGACGGACTGATCACGAATTTTCACTTACCGGAAAGCACGCTGATCATGCTTGTAGCATGCCTTACGGGCAGAGAAGAGATATTAAACGTGTATAAATACGCGGTGGAGCATAAGTATCGTTTTTTCAGCTTCGGCGACGCGTGCCTGTTTTTATAAACGGCGCATTTCTTTGTTGCGGCTCAGTTACATACTTACGGTATGCGCCTTCGCCGCGCCTCGAACTGCTTGTTTCTAAAAACAGGCTTCCGCTTCCGTTCTTACATGGCAATGCTTATCGTATAGGCGGCGCATATCTTTGTCGCGCTTCGTTGTGTAAGCCTTCCCCCCGGGGGGAAGGTGGCAAGGCAAAGCCTTGACGGATGAGGGGCGCAGCCCATTTTTGATTGAAATTTTCCATCAGAAATTTTCAATCAAGCGGGTAACCCATTTTTGATTTTCAGAATATTTTTTGCGCATATTATGCGCATAACTATTGACAAACGGAATATAATATGGTATAATATACACACAAAATAAGAATAACGGAGGGAAAAATCATGAACACGGTAAAAATCAACGTATGCACCGACGCGGAAACGAAAGCGGAAGCCGAAAGCCTTTTGGCCGAAATGGGACTTACGATGTCGGCAGCGATCAATATGTATTTAAAAAAGATTATTCTCGAAGGCGGTATTCCGTTTGAAGTAACCACAAAGACGCCGAACGATACCACCAGAGCGGCGATGGACGAGTATTATGAAATGAAGAAGAATCCGGGTGCGTATAAGCGGTATTCTTCTTTCAAAGACGCCTTGAAAGAGGTGTTGTAAGCATGCTCGACGTCGTTTTATCCAATCAATTCAAAAAAGATTTGAAATCGGCACAAAAGCGCGGGTATGATCTGGCGGTGCTGAATGCGGTGGTAGATAAACTTGCAAGTTGTGAAACGCTTGAAGCAAAATACAGAGATCATAATTTAACGGGAAAATACGCAGGTTTCCGTGAATGCCATATTCAACCGGACTGGTTGCTTGTTTACAGGATCGATGAAAAGGAAATCATTTTATTTCTTTCACGTACGGGTACGCATTCCGATTTATTTTAAATAGCAAAAAAATACGGCTTCGCTATGCAATTTCATAGCGAAGTTTTTAATACCGCTAAATTTCCGAAAATGTTGTTATAAGATAGGTTTGCAATTCAAAAGCAAGCCTATTTTTTATTATCCATAATCTCAATTTAATATGGCTTGGGTTTGCCTTTGAAGGGCAAGCCCATTTTTTTATTTTCAAAAGGAGGTGTTAGGAATGGCGAAAGAGCGTAACGAAGTAGCCGCCGACAAGCCGAAGAGATGTCTTGGGTGCTATATCGCAAGAGAACTCTATGCGGATTTAGCGGAAGTGGCGAAGAAACGAGACGTGTCTTTGACCTTCGTGGTTAAAGAAGCGCTTAAAGAGTATGTCTCGAAAAACAAGTAAGGAGGAGGCGATATGCTTTCGGAAAAGGAAAGGCTCGAAATGGAGCAACTACAAAAAGACCCTCTCGTTCAACTCGCAAGGGAATCGTTGAGCAAGAAGGTAGACCCGGAGAAGAAGCGGTTGTATCAACTCCGCTGGCTTCAAAAGCAAGGCAAGAAAATAGTCGATGAGACGAAGGAGGTGTAACGGTGCAATTAAGAGCAATGCGAATCCGCAAGGGGAAGCAACAGAAAGAACTCGCCAAGGCTATCGGAACGGACGAGCCGATGATGAGCAAGTTTGAGAATTACAAGTGTCTTCCGATTCCGCCTATGATGACGGCATTATGCCGGGAATTAGGCTGCGAAGTCGAAGATATTTACGAGCCTCACGAAGTCTATTTATCTTCGCCCAAGGCAACCGTGAAGGTTGCGAATGGCAAGAAGAAGAAAAAAGACTGCTATCATCTTACGGTCAATCTTCCGCCGGAAGCGAGAAAGTTCTTCAAGGACGCTCTCCAAAAATGCGGATTCAAAGATATTACGGCTTGCTATATTGCCGATTCCCGCTTCAAATACACGAGCGAGGACGATATAGACGGCTCTTTTAATTATGAGTGGTGGTATTGGACGAATACTCCCGTTAGGGTATGGGCGGTTGTAGATAATCAACTCTACTTCGGAACGAAGGACGGGCAAGTGTGCGTATTCGATGAGGAATACATAGACCGCACTCATCAAAAGAGCCAAGCGGGAGATTTATCGTTGGATATGCTCAACAATAGAATTACCTACAACGAGCATATCCGGGTAGACCTTGCCGAGAACGATATAATCACCTTTTCAACGAGCGGGATATATGCCCTTGTTTTGAGAGATTTCACGGTCAAGGACAACAAAATCTATGTTACGGCGGAAGAGATAGTCAATATCACGGAAGGAACGGAAGTTTATGCCGATACCGTAGGGGAAAGCGGATTGAGCCTCAACACGAAATACTTAATCCACGAGATAGACAAAGGCGCTTGCTGCTTCGGGCTTATCGATGACAACGGAAATGAAGTGGCTATAACCGGGAGCGGATTTAGGCTTTGTAAGTATATCTCGCAAAAAACGCTCTATCTCTCCAATATTACGGAGACCGCATTTCAACTCAAAGAGTATAGGTCCGGGGAAGTTCTCATTTTGACGAACTACAACAACACGCTTCCCACCTCGATTATAGCGAAGGTTACGCATAGGGAGAATGTCGTTGCCGAGTGGTACACGCCGATTTTCGACCTCGGAACAAACGAATCGAGCAAAACACTTTTGAAGATGACTATATCGACCAACCCGGAGATAAATGGAAAACTCTCTTTTGGGTATGAGACGAGAAGCGTCAACAAATTGATAAACGCAAAGGGTATCAATGTATTTTCGTTTGATAACTTCTCCTTCGAGAATTTCTCTTTTGAGACGGGCTTCGCAAACAGTTATTCGGTCAAGTGCAACGAGCGGAATTTTAACTTCATCATCTTCCGTTTTGTTTCCGATAACGATAGCGATTGCATAGTGAACACCTTCACCGTGCTTTACAAAATCAATAAATCAAATAAAGGAGTGGAATAGTATGGCGAAGATTAAAAAAGTAAGCGCCGACACGAAGGCGGCGATACGAAGAAAATCCGCTTACACATTGCCTAACAATCCTACGGACTCCGGCTATAAGGCGGACGATATACGAAGAGCGTTTTGGCAACCGGTAGTAGATATAAGTCAATCCGCTATTGCGGAGGTTGACCGTGTTGTTGACGAGATAAATGAAATCATCGGACAAACCTCTACGGGCTACGATACCATAGAGAGCGTTGCCGGCGAGTATTATCATAGTCTGGGCGGATTCATTTACACGAAGACCGATAGCGGATTTGTGCTGACGGGATATGAAGGCGAAAGCACGAAGATAGAAATTCCTTCGGAAGTTCTTTTCGAGGGAGACAAAATTTCCGTGATAAAGATTGCGAGCGGCGCGTTCTCAAATCTCTCCGCGGTTTTCATCACAAAACTTTACACGGTGGAAAGCGGAGCGTTCACGGGGGATACGACGTTTGCCGTCCCCAAAGAGTATCTCGAAGAATACACGGCATATTTAACCGGCTTCCAAGTTGTAGGCTATAACACAATAGAAAGCAATGCGGAGAGGGTAGCCGCGCTTGAAAGCGGCAAACTCGCAAAAGTAACCGGCACGAACACAGAGCCGAGAGTATATGTGATAAGTCCTACCGGGGCGCAAGTAACGAAGAATGTTACTCAAACGCCCTCGGAGGGAAAACTCCCGGAATATCGCTCCGGTGGGAGAATGGGCGTAGGAACTCCAACCGCAAACGATGACGCCGTTCCCAAGAAGTTGTTTGACGATACTCTTGCAAAGCACGGCGCATATATCGGCTTCGATATAGACCCTACAACCTTCATAATGACGCTTCAACTCAAAAATTTCGGCGGTTCGGTGCTTGATACAAAGAGCATAGACCTTCCGCTCGAAACAATGATTATCGGAGCGAGTTATAGCGAGGGGGTCATATATCTCACGATAAAGGGCGAGGACGAGCCTCTTGCTGTTGACATATCCGACCTCATAGACGGGCTTGTGAACGAGCAAACATTCACCGGCGAAGTGCAAAGGCTTGATAGGCGCGTGGACTTGACGATTCAAGATATAGTCGCTATCGAGCAAGAGTTAGACCTTGCCGGTATATACGGCTTCGCCGCATACTACGCAGAAGAGGCGGAAGGGGCGAGAAACTTCATAGGCGGAGGCTCAATAGATAGAGCCTTGAAGAAGCGTCCTACGGGCTTGCAAGTGGCTTTGAACGACAATTACGTCCTCTCTATCGCTCTCGTAAACGATAAGGGGCAAACGATAAGCGAGGGCGAGGTGGATTTTCCTATCGAGGGGTTAATCACTAACGCTACATACGCAAATAAAACACTCACGCTCACGCTTCAAAACGGCAGCAAGGTAAATATCGATATTTCGGATATTATAAGCGGACTTGTGCCGGATTCGAGGAAGGTGAACGGATTGCCTTTGACTTCCGATATAAACCTCTCCGCTGCCAATGTGGGGGCTTACGGAAAGAGCGAAACGGATTCAAAGGTCGCACAAGTAAAAACCGACCTTCAAGAAGAAATCGAAGAGGCGAAAGCGGTAGGCTTCGCTCTCGAATCGGAAAAAACAAGCGGCGTCATCAAGGGGAGCGCACTTGACAAGCGGCTTGCAAAAATAGAACAAGCACTCAATATCAAAATAGGAGGATAAAAAAGTGTTATTAGAAAAAGCAAAAATTTACGGTGTTGACGGAGTAGGGCAATCAAGCCCTTCCCTCACGAGGACGGATAGCGCCGAAGGACTGACCTATTCCGTTGGGGCAAGCGAAATCAAGAGCGACTTCGACAAGTGCTTTCCTTGGAGCGATATGCAAGAAGTGGTAGATGATAGCGGAAACGTCTTCATCAGAATCCCCAAGTTCTATTCCAAGGTAACGAAGAACGCAAACGGCACTTACAAGCACCAAATATCGGGCTTCCGTTACGACGGCTTCTCTACGCTTTTTGTGGACGGAAAAGGTAACGAAATCGATTATGTCCTTGTCGGCAAATACGAGGCAAGCGGTTCGAGCGCAAAAGCCGAATCGAAGAGCGGAAAGACTTGCCTTGTGAATATCACTCTTCCGGGAATGAGAACGGCTTGCAAGGCGAACGGCGAGGGTTATCAACAATATGACTTCCTCATCGACGCTATCATCAAAGAACTCTTTATGATAGAGTTTGCGACTACGAACTCCCAAGCCATTATGAAAGGTTGGACGGCGAGCAATTCGGCGGCGCTTACAACCGGGCATACCGATAACGTCAAGACCGCCTCCGGCTCGTGGAATACAAATCGCGCCGAAGGCGATACCGGTTGCAACACAGACGGTCATCACGCTTGCAAGTATAGGGGCATTGAAAACCTTTGGGGTAACGTCTGGACTTGGTGCGACGGCATAACATTCTCCGACAACAAGGTTTATATTTGCCTCGACCCTACGAAGTATGTGAGCGAAAACACGGCGCAACCCTACAATTATGTAGGAGACCGCGCAACGGGAAGCGGATATATTACGAAGATTGACTACTTTGATAAATTCCCCCTTCTCGGATATGCAACGGCTTTGGGCGAAGCGGAGAACACTCACTATTGCGATTACTATTGGACGGGCGGAACTGTGCTGAGTGTCGGCGGGTCTTGGGGCAGCGGCTCGGCTGCCGGTCTTTGGGCTTGGCTTGGTAACTCTGACGCTTCCGTCTCGTACTCGTACTTCGGCGGTCGCCTTTGTTATAAGCCTCTTTGAGAGAGGGATTAAAAGGGAGACACCTCTCCCTTTGAAATATAGGGTCTTGCGTGCAGCCTGTGCTGAATGTCGGCGGGAATTGGAACAACGGCTCGAATGCCGGTCTTTGGTATTGGAATGGTAACAATGACGCTTCCAACTCGAACTCGAACATCGGCGGTCGCATTTTAATCGAATAAATTATGTAGCACGCATATCCCTTGGCTCTTGCCAAAAAATACTTCGTAAGAGGGCGGTTTAGTAGGTTTCTCGAAAGACCGTGAGAAGATTAAAAGGACTATGAAAAGAATAGGTCATTTATACGAAAAAATGTGCGATATAGCCTTGATAAAATACGCTATTCACAAGGCGGCGCAAGGAAAGACTCAAAAGCACTACATAAAAAAGGTGCTTGCCAATATCGATGACTACGCATTGAGGATTCAAGATATGCTCGTCAACGATAAAGTGGTGTTGAGTCCGAATCGTCAAGTTGAGTTGTATGACCATTCTTGCTCGAAAATGCGGACGATAACCGTGCCGAAGTTCTTCCCCGACCAAATAATCCATTGGGTTTTAATGCTCGTAATAGAGCCTATCATTCAAAAAGGTATGTATAGGTATAGTTGCGGAAGCGTTCCCGGAAGGGGAGGAATGGAAGCGAAGTGGTTTGTCGAAAAAGCCTTAAAAGACGAGAAGGTGAGATATGTTGCGAAGTTGGATATTTCCAAATTCTTCAACAATGTAAAGCCTAAATATCTCCTTCCTATGTTTGAGAGGAAAATTAAAGACAAGCGCGTTATCGATTTGATAGGTAAAATCTTGGAGAATGGCGGAGACTGTCTACCTATCGGCTATTACACTTCGCAATGGTTTAGCAATTTCTTCTTGGAGGGCTTCGACCATTTTGTGAAGGAGGAACTCGGTATCAAGTATTATGTCCGGTATGTAGACGATATGGTTTTACTCGATACCAACAAAAGGAAACTTCGGAAAGCGATTGCACGAATGGAAGAATATCTCAATGCGATAGGACTTCATCTCAAAGCAAACTCGCAAATCTGGAAGGTAAACAGCAGACCTATTGATTTTGTGGGATTTAGATTTTACAAAGAAAAGGTCGTGCTTCGGAAGAAAATCTTTTTTCGGTTATGCCGAAGAGTGAGGAATGTTAAAAAGACGGGCTACATAACTGTTCATCAAGCACAAGGCTTGCTTTCCTTGCTCGGCTGGCTTACTCACATTAACGGTTGGAGATTCTACCGGGAGAAAATCTATCCATACGCTCCCAAGTGGAAACTCAAAAGAATCGTAAGTAATTATGCCAAAAAAATTATGGAGGTAATAAAAAATGGCGCAAAAAGTATTCAGCAAAGCAAAGTGGTTGGAATCGGCTAACAAGCAAGTCGAGGACGGGTATCTCTCGGATAGGGAAGTCCAAGACGCTCTCGGTCTTTGGGTAAACGACCTTGACGGCAAAACGCAAGCGGAAATTGAGGCAAGCGGCAACAAAGGACTTAATCCGGAGTGGTTTGTGTAATGACAATCACGGTGGATAATATATGCCAAATATGCGAGAAAGAGGGTTGTCAAGAGCCGTGCGAAAAGTGGTATGACTGCTTGGAGGGCAAGCCCGTAGATTTTGGCATTGTAGAAGAAGGAGGCAATCAAGATGAAGGGAAAAACTAAATTCATTCTCGGTTTGTTTTTGGGAATTGTGCTGGGCGCTCTCATCGCTATCGGGGTTTATTTTTTGACGGTGGGCGAGGTTGCGTGGAAGGAGTATGTTGAGAACGAGTTAGTTCCCAATATAGTCGTTGCGCTCTCCTCGATGAGCCTTATTCTTATAACGGCTCTTCCCGTTGTAAGCAAGGTGATGAACGCTATCAAAAGTTTCAATGCGGTAACGAAGGACGTAAACGATACGGCAAAAAACGGAAGCGATAATGCCGAGAAGATTGAGAACTTTACAAAAGAAGTAGGCGAAAATCTTCAAGGTATTGCGGATAATTTCGTGAATGACGTCAAGGCACTCTAAGCGATTATAAGGGCTTGTTAGAGTGGTACACAAAGGAAAATCTCAAAAAGGGGTATAGTTCCGAAGTAAAGAGTTTGCTTCGTGAATTGGCAAGCGAAACGACTTTCACAACGGAAGAACTCATCGCACTCGAAAAAGTGGTGGGCTATTTTGGCAATCTCGTTGAGAATTACAATAAGGTTATTCGCAACGGAAAGTATGTTGACGCCAAGCCTATCGCCGAGCGATATGTCAACACTCTTCGAGCAAACAAGACCGTGAAGGTTGGGTGGATTGGAAAATTCTTTGATAAAGTATTCAATAATGGGAAGGCTTCTTATTTACAGACCTTCGCCGACCCGATGACGGTTGCGAGGTATATGGATAAATACGAGAGCGGATTCTTTACGGAAATGCTTGAAGAACTCCGCAATGGAGCAATCCGGGCGGACGTTACGGAAATGCAAATTCGTATGCCGCTTGAAGAGTTCCTCGCCAAACATAAGAAGTATGGTAGAGGAGTATCGAAAAGGACGGTTACTTATAGGGGCGTAGAACTTCCGGCGCTTGACGCTTTCTTGCTTTATATGACCTTGAATAGAGAACAAGCCCTCGCCGGACTTGCGGAGGCTGGATTTGCTTTCAATAACGGAAAAGAGACGATAAGGGTTGACGGCTTCGCAAAAGGAAGCGAGGATTTAACCCTCGATGAGTTGAGAGAATTGGCGAGAGCGGAGCAAGAAGACCTTTATAAACAATTCACGGAAGAAGACAAGGAATATATCTCGATTGCCGAGAAAATCTTCAACGAGGATTGCAAGGAGACTAAAAGGGCAACGGATATGTTACGAATGGGATATTCCAATGTGTTTGAGGGATATTATGTTCCGATTCGCCGTGCCAATAGCGCCGTAACCGTGGATTCAGGCACTTTCTTTGATGAGATGAATCGTGTAAGTAACGCTTCCTTCAATAAAGATACCGTAAGAGGGGCAAAGGGCGAGTTGTATATCGAAGGGCTTGATGAAGTTCTCGATAGGCATATCCACGGAATAAGTCAATATGCAAGCCTCGCAACCGTTATAGACCAATACGATATACTCTACAATGTCAATATGACGGAGGACGCCAACAAGCCTCAAACGGTTAGAACGGAAAGCGAGAATACTTGGGCGAAAGGCAATGAGTATTTCAAGAAACTTATTAGCGACGTGCAAGGGATTTCTCCTACGAGGGGCGGAGGAAGTAAGTTATTTGGATTCCTTCGTAGCGGCTATGCAAAATATCAACTTGGACTTAATCCGAAAGTATGGCTCACACAGTTATCCTCAATATTCGCTTCGAGTAGTATTCTCGATTACTCTTCGATAGTCAAAGGCTTTGGAATAAAATCTCCGGACGTGGACGATTATTGTAGTCTGGCGGCGGTTCGCAATAACGACAATTCGGCGGCTATGGCTCAAAGCGTTCTCGACAAGGTGGATAAATTCGGAAGCGCGTTGATGAAGCCTATCGGCAAGGTGGACCGCTTCGTTATTAAAAGACTTTTCGGCGCTTGTCAAGTGCAAGTCCAAAAAGAGAGCGGCTTGAAGATTGGAACAAAAGAGAATAAAGTTAAGGCGGGAGAACTTCTTGAAAGGGTTATCCTCGAAACGCAACAAAACGCAATGGCAACGGAGAGGTCTGCCGCAATGCGTTCGGGAAGCGAATTGATGAAGACTATTACAATGTTCACCGCCGATTCAATGAAGGTATTCGGTAGAGTAGTAGATTCTTTCGGAGAAGTCTCGGTATTGAAGCATAAAATCAAAGAGACAACCGACCCGAAAGCAAAGGAAGCCTTACAAGCCCAACTCAAAGCGGCGAATAAGAAAGCAAGAAAATCCGTAACGGCTCTTGCCGCAACTGCAATCTTTATGGCTCTTGTAGCCCAAGCCTTTCGCTGGCTCTATGGAAAAGACGATGACGATGAAAGCGTATTGGAGACGATGACCGTGGACGCTATCGGAAATCTTATGGGTGGTCTTCCTCTCATAAAAGATTTGTATGGCGCGCTTATGGAGGGTTACGAACTCAACAACTACGCATACTCGGCAATCAATGACCTCTTCGACGCTTTCTCATCTATCGTAAATTTCTCCGAGGGAAAGCCGGCGCAAAAGGTAAAAAATATTGTTTATGCCGTAGGACAAATATTCGGCATACCTACGAGGAATGTCTACAATATCTTCTATGGATTAACGAAGAGATTTAGTCCTACAACGGCTTACGAAATCGACAATGCCTTCTATAACAAGAACTATTCCGCCGACCTTCAAAAAGCAATCGATAACGATGACGAGGATATGATTGCAACTATCACCGGGATTATGCTCGATGAAAAGGTGGGCGCGATTGAAAGCACAACCGCCAAGAAGGAACTCAATAGCCTTGTTGCCGCCGGGTATAAAGTGCTACCGAGAAGCATAGGAAACTCCATAACCTATAACGGCGAGGAGATTGCTTTGACCTCTCGCCAAAGGGAACAATTCAAATCCGTTTACTCCGAGGCAAATAGCCAACTTGCAAGCCTCGTAGAAGGCAAAGCGTATAGGTCGGCAAGCGAAGAGGTTAAGGCGAAGGCGATTGCCTTTATATGGGATATTTACTACAACCTTGCCATAGAGGATTTGCTTGGGGTAGACCTTGAAACGAAGAACACTCTTTTTGCAAAAGCAATCGATATTCCTTCGCTTGCGATAATCGTAGCAACGGCGAGAGGGCTTGGAGCGGACACGGACAAAAAGGGTAACGTCATCTCCGGCTCGAAGAAGGCAAAGGTGCAAGGTTACGTCAATTCGCTTGGATTAAGGGCGGCGCAAAAGTATATGATTATGGGCTATCTCGGATATTCTAATAAGAACGGCTCGAATCAAGTGAGGAGTTATATCCAACGGCTTCGACTCTCGAAGTCCGAGAAAGAAAAGTTGTATGAGTATAGCGGATATGCGGCATAAAAAGAAGGGCAAGGATTAAGTTCCTTGCCTTTTATTTTAGCCTACTTCTTGGATATTCTTCCATAAGATTTTTTTGCAATTATCAAATTCTTCTTGTGTAATATATTTATTATCTAAAAGCCATTGGGAGCAACCATTATACACTCTATACATAGCCTCGCCTTCTTTTGTAAGAGAAGCGGCATAAAAGTGAAAATTTCCGGTAGAGAGTAGGTCGGCACACCTATTCATCAATAAAAATCTCGATTGCCTTTCCAAGTCATCGCACACAAAATCTTTTGGGAGAACGCTTTTTATATGCGTCATCACGCTTGATAGGCACGATTGAGAACCAAACGAATCACTTGCTTCATATTCTCGGATTACGCTTTCGCATTTTCCCAAAAAAACTTTTTGAGATGAATGTGTTACCGGGTCTCTTCGATTTACTTTTATTCTTTGAGTATCATCGGAGGGAATATTATATAAAAGTGGATTCTCTTTTTTGGACGTTGTTTCTTCTTTATATTCTTTCCAAGAAGGGATAGCGAATTTTATCAAAAAGAAAATTCCCAAAGCAAGAGGGAATACTCCATACCACATACCTTGCGAGAAGGTTGCAACCGTAACCACGGCGCATAAAACGATAACAACTATCGAAGCGATAAAGCCTTTGAGATGACGATTCATAACGCCACCTCGGAAGAAGTGCTTAACGAGAATGTGGATAACTCAATTTTGCGGGGGGGGGGTAACTTTTTAGAGATTTGTTTTTCCATAATTTCGACCTCAAAAATGTGTATAATCATTATACCATATAACGAGGCGAAATGCAATATTTTAATAGTAGTTTTCAAGTAAAGGTCTTGAAAAATCTATTATAATATGGTATAATATAAGTAGGAGGTGAAGCATTATGAGAGGTAAAAAATACACCGCAAAAGAAAAGCAAAAAGCCCTCAATTTATGGCTTGTTGAAAGGCGAGATATAGATTGGGTAGCCCATAAAACAAAGTGCAATGTAAGCACATTGTTCCGTTGGAAGGCGAAGTATGACGGCACACTTGCAAGTCTCGAAAATGCTTCGTCTCGTCCTCATACTCCGCACCCTAATTCTCATACCGAGAAGGAAGTGGAGTGGATTGAGGCTATTCTCAAAGAGAATCCTAATATAAGTTATTCCGAGGCTTATGGGAGATTGAGAGCCGAAAAAGCATATAGTAGGACTTACTTCGGATTTTATCAATACATAGTGAAGCATAACCTTCGCCCCGTGCAAGAAAAAGAAAAGTATGTTCCGCTTCCATACGACACTCCTCTTATGCTCGGAAAGAAAATGCAAGTTGACGTGAAATATGTTCCGAGAGAATGTAACAAAGGCGAGTTCCCGGAAGAGTGGCTATTTCAATACACGGCGATTGATGAGGCAACGAGAGAGAGGTTCATCTATCCCTACAAAGAACATTGCGGATTCTCCACGGTAGACTTCCTCAAAAGAGCCTTTGTTTACTTCGGTTATCTCCCGGAGATAGTCCAGACGGACAATGGCACGGAGTTCACGAATCCCAAAGGAACGGGAGAGGGCAAGGTTCACACAGTAGACAAACTTCTCAATAAACTCGGAATCAAGCACCAACTCATTCGCGCCTATACTCCGAGGCATAATGGCAAGGTTGAGAGAAGTCATCGTTCCGACCAAGAATGTTTTTACAATCATCTCACCTTCACAACATTTGAAGAGTTGAGAGAGAAAATGGCGGAGTGGCTCATAAGATACAATAACCGACCTCATTCATCATTGAGAAATAAAGAAGGAAAGAGGGCGTGGCAATCGCCAATCCAAAAGAGGGAAGAACTTCTCGAAGAGATTAGGGAACACAAAGAATTGTATCATATAAGATTCTTAAAAAAGAAAGCAGCCTAACCTCTCAAATATCTATGAAGAAGTTCTCTTTGTTAGAGGACGGCTTTGTTATGCCTTGAAGGTCTATTTGCTTGACTTTTCTCCAACAATTTGATATGATAACTCACGAAAACACTTCTTCAAGAGGTGTTTTTAGTAGTCTTATAGAAAAATTCTAAAAAAATTCTAAAAAACTACTCGCAAACGCTTGACAAATTAACACTTGACACAATTGATAAAACGTGATAAAATAGAATATATTGAAAGGTATGCGCATGAAAATACTTTTGCGGAATTAACGGCTGCGGAAGATGGGAATTTTTTCGGCGTGACAGGATAACGGAATGAAATTTTGGCATACTAAAAAGGGACACGCGACGTTTTTGCTTCTGATGGACGTGCTTTCGGTTCTTCTTGCGGAAACGATCGCTTTTTTTGTTACGCAACCCGCGCCGTTCGGCGGTGAAATCGCGGTATGGATGGGCGCGAACGTTTTATTTACCGTTGCGTGTTTGTTTTTTGCGCAAGGGTACGCTATCGTATTTTCGCTCGCTACGTTGTTCGACGCGTTTAGGATTCTGCTTGCGATTGCCTTGCAAACCGTATTGAATCTCGTTTTTGCGGCGATTACGCGTCAGAGCGTGGTTTCCGTAGCCACGGTGTTGGTTTTCGGTATATTTTTAATGAATTTTGCCGTATATTCGCGCTTTGTAAGCGATTGAATAATGCGTTGCGCGTGTTTTTTCGCAGGGGATTTCAGGATAAAAAGCGCGTGATGCTCGTGGGCGGCGGCGAATCTGCGCTGTTGATCGTAAAAGAACAATGTACCGCCCTCGCCAAGTATCGTGCGGTGTGTATTTTAGACGACGATAAAAACAAGATCGGAAAACATATTTTAAACGTAAAAATCGTGGGAGATATCGCTTCTGCGCCGCAGACGGCGCACAAATACGATGTGGACGAGATTTTTTTCGCTATTCCTTCCGCCACGCGGCAGCGGCAGAAAGAGATTATCAATATTCTGAAAGAGTGTAAAAAACCCGTGAAAATTCTTCCCGGAATTTACGAGCTTGCCGACGGAAAAGTGACGGTTTCGCAATTCCGCGACGTGGAAATTACCGATCTTCTCGGCAGAGAACAAGTGCAGGTGGATTTAAATCAGATTCTCGGCTACATCGAAAATAAAACGGTGCTTGTGACGGGCGGGGGCGGCTCGATCGGTAGCGAGCTTTGCCGCCAGATCGCCACCCATCACCCAAAACGGCTGATTGTGCTGGATATTTATGAAAATAACGCTTACGCCATCGAGCAGGAATTGAAGCGGAAATATCATGATAACCTCAACCTTTTAACGCTGATTGCAAGCGTGCGCGACATCGGCAAAATGCGCGACGTTTTCGAAAAATACCGCCCGCAGATCGTTTTTCATGCGGCG
>ERZ779746.788-NODE-788-length-14540-cov-2.775285_pt1 | contig 14540 bp, 18 predicted proteins | sample MGYA00511888_ERZ779746 | MGnify/ENA primary metagenome ERZ779746 (study PRJEB29588, sample SAMEA1964695) | human gut metagenome | biome: human gut; feature: human-associated habitat; material: faeces | place: Denmark | collected 2008/2010 ... | reverse complement strand
GAAAATGTTCAATATCTTATATCAGGCTTTTGGTGTTTACACAAAACTTGAAACGCTCTCTATTTTTCACTTAGAATATAGTTTTTTTACCTCAGAACATAATTTTTTCCGCTTTCTTCACTCACTCTCTCTAAAGAGAGGGTAATTTTTAAAAATTATCATTCGCTTAAAAAATTACCCTATAACAATTCTTGACGAAACCGAACAGGGATGAACCAAGATGTTAATCGGGTACCTGAACGGTATTCTCAAAACAGAAAAGCTCCGGGAAGGCAAGCTGGCGGAAAGTCCCATCCGGCAGGCGAAAAATATTTTCATCGGCGCGGCTACCCTGTTCGGGAAATCCGGTGCAATTCGCGGTGGGCTTGATGTGGAGGAAACTTATCAGCTCATCGACATCTATATTCAGGAATGTGAAAGACTTTCCAGTATGGAAGACATCACGGTTCTGCAATATAATATGCTTATTGACTTTACCTCCCGCGTGGCGGAAAACAAAATCCCAGAGGGCATTTCCGAAGACATTTACGCCGCAATTCAGTTCATCGGCAATCACACCAACGAAGGGATTGGCATTAACGAGGTAGCTGCCCATATCGGCAAGAGCCGGGCGTATCTGACCGACAAGTTCAAGCGGGAAACCGGTAAAACAGTCAACGACTATATCCTCGACAAAAAACTATCCGAATCCAGGCACCTACTGAAACACACGAACAAGACGATAGCGGAAATTGCCTATTTTCTCTGCTTTTCCAGTCAGAATTATTTTCAGACTCTTTTCAAACGCAAATACGGCGAAACGCCATCGGCCTATCGTAACGCCTTGCAAAAAGCTGACAGGCTGTCCTGCTCGGCAAAGGTAAACTGAATGTAAACAAAACGCCGCCTTTTCTTTACGAAGCAGATACACCAAGCGTATATAATGAATGCGAAGATTAGAAGTCTCAGTTCATTTGCAATACGGGAGGTAGGTATATGCCGGAATTTATCGCCTTTGAAAAGGTCGGAAAAACATATAAAGTCGGAGAGCCGGTGTAATCAGACATGGCGTAAGGAGTATATTTTCTCACTTATTCCATAGACCTTTACCTCCCAAATAGAACAGAGCCGATAAACTGCGATTGCTCACAAGTTCATTGGCTCTGTCTCTATGCATCCGGCTCTGTGGTATAGCTTAGAAGATTCCCAATATGCCTTTTTTCAAAAAACATCTCTCTGTTTGTTAACACAACCAATGTCGCTGCAAGGAATACAACAATCGTTTCTACACACTTTGTCTGCGGCGTCATTGCGATTTTTTCCTGCATTGTATTCACAAACAGGTGGAAAATGATACAGGCAAGCATACTTCGGTTGTTTTTCACATATACCCAAGTCGTTAAAAAACCCATCGGCATAACACTGACAAGAAAATTCAGCACATAAACAAAACCAAGCTCTTTCAGTCCATAATGATATGTACCCTCAATCCAAAATAGGGGCAGATGCCATAACGCCCATACAAAACCGAAAATAATGGATTCGGTAAACCATGAGAAATAGGAAGCCACCGAGTCCTCGCCGTAGCCACGCCAACCGACTTCTTCAATCACCGCTGCAAGCAAAATCGTAAGCAGTGCCGAAGTCCCTGCCACAGAGAAGGAAAAATCTTTGGTAAAGGCAAACTGGTCGAGCGACTGTCCGAACAGCGTTGACAGCAAAATGGAAAGGGCTACAATCGCCATAAATCCGATAATTGCTGCCAATATGCTGAGAGGCTTGATACGGTAGAAGCCAACCAATTTTCGTTAAAATCGAACGGGTTTGTATTGATATTTCTCCATTACAACTGCACCTCATTTTCGGAAGTGCAGATAGCAAGCTCGCTTTTCATTCCGTTCAGCTCGATTACATTGTCCGCATCGGCTAAACAGAAAGGCTCTACAGGTTTTCCGTCTCTCTCATAAGAAATGCTTGTGCCGATGCCTTTTACAAGTGCGGCAAAGGCTGCATCCTTCGGCACATAGATTCTCGAAGTTGCCGACAGTTGATTGACTGCTACCGCACCGCCGAGAGTACGGCATACAATATTCATATCCAAATTGCAGTTGATTTCCACCGTGCCGATTACGCCGTCCAAGACCAATTTTTCCGTTTTTGCATCCAGTTCAATGCTTTCGCATTCCAGTGAACTGATTTGGGCGGTTTCGGCATTGGCTTGCACTTCAATCTTTCCGAGATAGGGACTCGGCAGACTGACAAAGATCGTAACAGCCTCTTTTGCCGCTGCTTCCGTCACGCCATTTTTGCGGATTACCTCCACATCAATCCGTTTTCTAACATCGTCGATTTTGACCTTAAAATCATTTTGGATTGTTGACAGTGTATTGGAAGCAAGGCGCACACGGAGTTTTTCACCGTCATAACCGTTTATGACAAGTCTGCTTGCTCCGCCAAGGTTCATATCATAGTGTTTCGGCTCGTCAATGTCATATTCTGTAATGCTCTCGAACAGAAAATCCGTCTGTCCTTTTTGGATTTTTTCATTGGACAGCAGTTCGTCAATGGAAATAGAAAACAAAGCGGAAATTGCCATAATATTTTCAATGTCGGGAATTCCTGCATCGGTTTCCCATTTTGTCACCGCCTGCCTTGATACGCCGAGTTTTTCCGCCAACTGTTCCTGCGACATTCCTGCCTGCTTGCGGATATTTTTTAATTTTTCTGCAAATGTCATGTTTGTGACCTCCTTATTTGATGTACCCATTATAGAAAACTGCACTTTGCATTACAAGAAAGTACAGATGACATTCTGGATTTTTTTGCTACTTTGCGTGGCATTTGCGTATTTTGAGCCAAAAATCAAGTTCTTGAGCTATTACTTATATTCATCGGCTCTGCGTCAATGCATCTGGCTCCGTGATGATATGTTGTCCTTCCCGACAAACTGGAATTTAACGATATCACTTTATTTCATAAGCAATGTATTCGTAGTGATAATTCATAACCCAATTTCCACACAAGATTTATGTTACTTTTTCTTGATAAGCCGTAATTTTATATTTCTTTTGTCGGCAATCTTTTGAAACACCTCTGCCACATACGAACATTGCGCCTTAAAGGATAGGAACGACAATTCCTCATTGGATTGTATTTGCTTCATTGCTTCTTGTAACTCCGAAAGTTCTAATAAGTTGACCGCCACACAAAAGAAATTTTTTCTGCGCCCATCATTATAGTTAGAAAGTAAATGGGAGAGAATTTGTATTTTTTCCTGCTGTTCAAGATTATATCGCTCAATGCCTATGCTCTGTGCTTTTTCTAAATCCGCCTTTTGCCGCTTATGCGTGATAAAAGTGTCATATTCGTCAATGTGTTGATATTTTTCGCATGGATATTTTTCGCACTCATAGCAATATTGAATCTTTCCATGTTCCAAACTGCATTTCGCTATCCTGCATGATTGATTACCATTGCCACAGCCGCCGCAGTAATTTCCTAACAGCATGGGACACAGCCCGCAATTCAATCCGCAAAGAGAGAATAATTGATTTTTTCGTTCAAATCCTTTCATAAATATCAGCCCCGCCAAATTTCCGATTTATAGTTTAAGTATCATTTTCTCAAAACTTAATAATTCCTTACTTGATATCACAAATCAAGCACCTTCGCAATTTCTTCCACCGTATCAAGAACCTCATGAAATTTAAGTTCTCCGATATACTGATTATCAGCAACATAACGATCCCACAAGAGATATAACTGCGGCTCCTCGCGGATATCCTTCAAAATATCTCTCCAATCTCTGATATCATCAACGGAATCTCTTTTCTCTGCAGTATGAAGAACCGCCAACCGCAGGACATCCATACGAACCTCATCCTTACGGCTGCGATAAAGGGTATGTAAATCATAAAAATCCCTTGCTCTCGTAGTTCCGATGTTTCTGCGGATGATCGTTTCATATTTTTCTGCAAGCACTGTTTCCAGCGTATATGCCATAATCGAAACTGTTTTTTCCTCAAACACGAACGGGAAATCATATTGGATGGCGGCAGGTGTAATAATATCCCCGGTCGTAATATCGATCTTTATCGGACTGTCAATCTTCCCGTATTTTGCACGCAGACAGACACGGAAATTATTGTACGCATCATCCTCGCGGATCGGTTCAATTTTCTGAAATTCAAAAGAAATCCCATCTCCCACATCCATAGCGATAATCTCTTTGACCACTGCGACAATCTCACCCTCTTCCATTTGAATACCGCGAACGGTCGTATCCATATCCATTGTAGTTCTTTCACTGATCCCTATCATAGATGAAATCAGCAAACCACCCTTCAAAATAAAATTGCTCCGGAAAGGGGAAACCGCCAGCCGATCCAGGATGCGTTCAAATAAAAACATCTGCAGCACTTCCTGTGCGCGAAGATTTTTCTTTGCAGCCATGCTGCGGATGGCTCCTTTTAATTGTTCCGGCGTTTTCATTACAATACCTCCATGTATGTTCTGATTTTATCCTCTATACCAAACACCTTGCCATATTTCAACAGTTTGCGGTTATTTGGCTTTGTTTTGAAATAATCCTTGATTGCCTGCGTAAACAGCTGTAGTTCCATTTGCTCTTTATCCCGAATCAAATCGCAGACACAGCGTTCCCGGTCATATAATTTGACAAGGCCGCCTTGGGGGGAATATGTTTCGGTGATACCCAACTCAAAAATATCCGTCTGCACATAATGGCACCGCAAATTTGGATTATCCCGTTTCAGCCTGCTAATATTTGTGCCGCGCGGCAAAGTGATATCTATACAGTGAGGCGTCCTGTCCGACAATCCCCACATAAAAAGTGCAGTACCATAAGAGAATATGGCTTTACTGCTCTGTGCCTGCAGTAATGCGTACTCGTCAGGCAGTTCTTCTGTAAGAACATAAAGACCTTTCCGCACCTGTTCAAGCTGTCCTGCGTCTGTGTACTTCTTTAACATTGGCCTGCTGATACCCGCAGATTCTATTTGACTGGTCTTGACAAAACCGTTATTGCCTTCGGCTATTTCTTTTATGTTCGCCCAAATTCTGTCCATAATCGCACCCCTCCTGAACAATATTTACATTCACGATACACATTATACACTATTGAAGCGTAAATGTAAATGCTTTTTTCGGAAATTAGTGTGTCCGCTTTTTGAAATTTTATGCAAAAAGGGGTATAATCCCCAGCTAACCGTATGCGTACAAAAAGGAAGACCTCCGGGGCAAAAGTGCCACGGAGGTTTTCTTCTTTGCTTACGCATCTTAATTTTTGCCTTATCGGTTAGTCTGTCCCTTTTACCTTTCGTGCTGATAAACGCCTATAAATTTTCCCCTTTGTAGAAACGACTGAATGGGCAATTTTATTCATAATGGATAACTGCCCAATAAATCTGAAGTTACAGAGCTATCCAATATCGCTGTATAACACCGGATTTGCTGAGTCCAACGGTATCCGGAACTTCATCTTCCAGCAAGCCGCCATTGGCAATAATGGTTTTGCGTGAGGCATTGTTGGTTTTATCGCAGGTAATCAAAATTTTGCTTTCCCCAAACTCCTTGCAAACAGATAACATTCGTTTCAGCATTTCGCCGGCATATCCCTTCCGACGCTCCGATGGCAAAACGCTGTAACCGATGTTTCCGCCATATTGCAAAAGAAAAGGCGATAAAGGGTGTCTGTAATCAATAATCCCCACAACCTTTTCATCTTCCATCCGAACGGCTAAAAACACCTCTGACGGAACATATTCCTCACCGTATTTTATTTTCAGCCGCTTTTCAAAGTCGAGCCACTCCGAAAAGGTATCGACTTCTTCAAGACCGGCGCAGCCGTCAAAGCTGTCGTTATTGGCAAGCATTTCTTCTTTATATTGCATGACTTGTTTTGCATATTGGTCGGTTGGTCTTACTAATTTCAAATGCATATGTTTCACCTCATCTATTCCGTCAGGACTTATATCCCATTGCGTTCCGCACAACATTCATTTCCTTTGATCCAATCAGTTTTCTTAATAATTCAAAGGCAACATCCGGCGCTGTTTCGGGACAATAGGACGTGATAACATTGCCGTCAATAACGATTCTTTCATTCTGAACGTCAACACCGAATTCCGATAATTGCTTTTGGCGGCGGCCTTCATTCAGATGATAAGTCGTTGCTTTTCTTCCCTCTAAAATCCCGCTTTTGCCTAACGGCAAAGCGCCAACACAGACAGACGCAATGATTTTCTTCTTTCGGTCAAACTCCTGAATCAAATGCATAAAGCGCTCGTCATAAGCCTCTTCGTAGAAGCCGTATTCCTCAAACCCTCCCGGAATGGCTAATGCAGCATATTCATCTGCATTTATTTCATCCATTGTTTTGTCTGCCGTGATCGGCACACCAAAGGCACTAATCACCGTTTTGTGATATCCGCAAGTCTCCACAGAAATATCATGACCGAAATCGTCTTTTGCCCATCCGAATACATCAATAAAAACACTAAATTCCATCGTTTCAAATCCTTTGGCGCAAAACAGTAATATTTTCATTTTCCTCTCCTATATAAACCGATTCACAAAATCTTTCAGTTCCACAAAGGCTAACTCATAACAGGAGCTTCCGTATTCGTCAATCTCAGCCCAATGGCTTTCATAATACTTTTTCACTTTTTCCTGTATACGCTTTGTTGCTTCGTCGAAGTTCGGGGAGCCTGCATAGCTTGCTCCGTAGTATTTTATCTGCTCCGGCTTAATGCTCGCCATCATATATTTGATAATCTCAAACCTCGAAAATAAGATCGAACTGCTGTCTTTTTTTCGCAAGATACATACGCTTAATTCTTCGGGCGGAATTATTTTATCTGTACAGCCGTTTTCAAAATTCCATTCATTCTCGACGCCTGTTCCGTCAAAGCGCAGATATACACCTTCGCCTAAATAGTCGGCAAGACTCTTTGATTCAAGAACCTTTTTCTCTATGCTTTTGTCAGCAGACTTCATCTGTCCATTTTTTACTTTATCAAATACGATATCGAAATCCATAAACAGTGCAATGGAACCCTCAAAGCCCTCCGAGAAAAACACCTTGACTTTTTCGTCTCCGATCAGTTTACTGTTAGATTCATTTTTCGGAAGAAGTCCATGTTCTGCAATTGAATGAAGGACATCCAACGACGTCATATGATAATAATACATTTTCGCATTTCCTCACAGTCAAAACAGTTCATCACCCTATCTTATCAAAAATGACTGTCTGCTCTTTCATGGAGATTTTTCCAACTTGCCAGCCGTACTCAGTAAGCTCTTTTTTATATTTCAAAAAAGAGTGATCAATGGGAATTCCTGCGACATTTTCAATTTCGGTAAAAGTCAGTTTCAAAGGCGCAGTAACACTTTTGCTAATGTATTCCCACAAAGCGCTATATTTGCTCATAAGCCGTTATTCCTTTCAGATGTACAGTTTACATTATAATTCTTCAATCAGCTGAATGGCGGTAACAAGCAAATTGGAACGCACACTCTTTTGGTTATTCCAATTTCGGTCATCCCATTTTTCACCGCTTACATCATCACCTGCGTAAAGCAGTTGCGCTAAAGGAATATCATAATACTTAGACACTGCAAAAAAAGCAGCAGCTTCCATTTCAGCGGTTATGCAGCCTTCGTCTCTTCTGAGTTCGATCATTTCCGGCGTTTCTCTGTATATGGCGTCTGATGTCCATGTTTTCCCGGTTGTATAGGGTATTCCTAATTTCTCCAAACCGGAAACAACAAAATCTACGGTTGCTTTATGGCATTCCACTTCACGGGAAGGTTCTAAGTAATGATAAGACGTTCCTTCATCTCTGACAGCGGCAACCGGAACTATGATTTCTCCAACTTTAGAATCCTTCTTAATTGAACCTGCACCACCGCATATTATGAATTTTTCACATCCCATCGCATGCAGTTCTTCAAGCGTTACAGCCGCACCGGGCGCACCGCAAAACGCCATCGTAATGCAAATTCTTTCTGTAGATGTGTCATACTCGTAGATAGGAATATCTAAAACTTCGGAATGAAGATACCCGATCTCGGGAAGCTTTTTATCCTCTGCAAACTGATTAAGTTCTTTCCTGAAAAATGTGATGACACATTTTGAAGGAAGTGTTTTTTCTAAAAAATCCCTGGGGTTAATAATGGGATTTCTACTCGTATCGTACTCACAAACAGGATATTTATTTTTAATTATCATTTCTTACCTCTCTGTAAACTACCAATTGTTATTTTCGATTTGGTTTTCTTTTAATGGCCAGCAATTTGATATAATCATCAAATTCAGCCGAATTGGTCGGCTCAAACATTATCCATTTCCCGTCATGATAGGTTTTAGCTTCATCATATTGCTTACAAACGGTATTAGATAGAGTATCTCTTATATCTTCAAACTTTGCTCTTTCATCTTTCCCAAAGATAATCATGAAACCAACGCAATTACTTTTGGCGTATAGGCAGCAAAGTGTTTTACCACCTCTGCGGTATTTATACTCGTAAGTCCAATTCTTACCGCCGGTATTCCATGATCGTTCCATTTCGTATTTTTCATCGATAACCGAACATAACTCTTGCCAAACTTCAAACAAAGATTGTCCAAGCAATTCAGTCATAGTTGATTGAGACGGTATATTTTCGAGCATTGTATCTCCTCCGTAAATTTGCGTTTAACAATTTAAGCCAAATGCCTTTTCCGCAATGGCCAGCGTTTGCTCGATGCTTCTGCGTTCATCCCGGAGGATCACTTGAAATCCGGAATGCAGAAAGCAATCATATCTTTCCTGCGTATTGATACGCATCAGGCATTGCCGAAAGTTGTTCAGCGCATACTCCGGGTCGGGTTCTTCCATAATCAACCGATACAGAAACTGTTTTTCCCGATCCGGTCTTTCAAAGAACCTCCGCACGGATATTTGCGGATCCGCAAGCATGATCAACACATGATTGTGAACGGCAACTTTTTTCAGCGTTTCAATGGAGACATTTGTATCCACAAAAACCGGCTTTTCCTGTTTGCTCAGGTCTTCCAGTATTTTCAGTTCCAGCCTTTCGCATTCCTTAGAAGTGCCGTTGATCCACGCCTCGTATTCATCGGGCGTTCGCCTGATGAAATCATGCCAGTCTTTCAGCTCCCTGGTATACTGCAAATAAGGGAATTCCTTTTTGTCCGGTTCGGGGAAAAACCTGTCGTGATAGTTTTCCTCACACAAGATACCGTCATATTCTTCCGCAAGCAATTTTACCATCGTCGATTTCCCGGCATAGGCTGTTCCGTTTATAAAATAAATGTTATTGAAAGTCATGTTAACACCCTCCGCAAATTTCAATTTATCTCCATTATTTCAGAACATTTTTCCGTAATACTCCACATCGATCACCGTCCCGTCGGGATAGGCTTCGGTTGCCGATTTGATGTACTCGGTAAAACCGTAGTGCGCATAGATCTGTTTATTCTTTTCTTCGGATGGCTCCACGCCGAGCGTTGCTTTCGTAAAGCCTCTGCGCCGCAGATCGTCCAGCATAAATTGCATCAGAACAGAAAAATATCCTTGCCCATGATAAGACTCAACCGTTCTGAACGCAGATAAATAGACAGTCCCATCTCCCACCAGCCCTGCGCTGTTTTGAACAGCCTCAGGATTGAGCATGGCTGTTGCTTCACATATGATCAATCCGTCCAGAATACCATAATATGGAATAATATCGCCTTTTTGAAATCGTCCGATGTTTGTCTTCTTCCATATGATCCAGTTTTCCCTGTCGTCCGGATTATGTTCGATTTCATAATCCCATTTTCGGTTCATTTCCTCTGGTGAAGGAATTTTACAAATATAGTTTTCTTTCATCAACATCCTCTTTATCGGTTGCACTCCGCCAACTGTGTGTCAACCGTCGATTGCATACAACCAATCGATCCCTATCTGAACTTATCAAATTCGATATTATGCAGGAACATATTGATGCGACAAAGATTATATGTAGTCAGGTCGATTTCCTGCCCGAAAAATCCTTGTTCAATGTTCTCCTTGCCGAGCACCTTTTCAACCTTCAGCAGAAGTGAACCCGAACCGCAGGCGGGATCATACACCTTGTTGATTCTTGTTTTTCCAATCGTGCCGAGCCGGGCAGGCAACTCCGATACATCCGCCAGAGTGAAATACGGACCGCCCTTTTTGCCTGCGTTGGCGGCATACATGCCCATCAAATATTCGGCGTCACCGAACAGATCGTGATTGATCCCGTCCGTCGAAAACAGCGGCATTTTATCTACGCCGTTCAGAAGTTCCGCAAGCACTTTATTTCTCTTGGCGACCGTTTCACCGATTGACTTGCTGTTCACATCGAAATCGTCAAACAAGCCTGCAAAATCGTTTTCCGCTTCACCGCTTGCCGCACTGCTCTCAATATGGTTAAAAACACGCTCCAGCGTTTCATTGAGGTTTTCGTCCTGATCCGCACGGGCACGAACATTGCAAAACAGCTCAGAGGGTAGGATAAAGAATCCCTTTTCCTGTATTAACCCTTCACGGGCAGATTCTGCGTCTGCATCAGACATCTTTGCATAATCAAAATCGGTATTTCCTGCGGCGTGTTCGCCTTCGTTAATATAGTCGGCAAAATTCTCAGAAATATAGCGGTAAAACATTGTTCCGAGAACATAAGACTTGAAATCCCATTCAGATACATGCTCTGCGTGGACGAGGTCGGTGGCAATTTTATATATGGAGCGGAACAGTTCGTCCCGCTCCTGATCTTTCTTGATGTCAGACATTATCTTTGTCCTCGCTTTCTGCCGGGTCTGGTATAAATTCAAGGATATCGTTTGGAGTACAATTCATGGCATTGCAGATACTTTCAACTTTATCCAATGCCATATATTGCCCATTCTTAATTTTGGAGATGATATTCGCCGAAATATTTGCTTTTCGCATCAGATCGGCGCTTGATACATCTTTTTCGATCATCAAATGCAATAGCTTTTTATAACTTACAGCCATTCTGTGACCTCCTCTGGCAGATACTAAACATAGTATATCATATTTCTGTGATAAATTCAACAGATTCAAAAGAATACTCATGATTTAATGGCGATTCGTTATGACTGATTTGTTTTTGTTCTTGGCTCATGATGTTTTGTCTTTCAAAGTATCGTTGCTTACTTCCACATAGTGACAATGAGAACAGCTCCTGCTTTCCATTATGGAGAGAGATCGCAAGGAATGCATCACGGCAGAAAAACCGTAGATATCGCCTCTGAAATTTCCGGCTGTCAAATCAATTAAAAATCCATTTGCTCCTAAAACAATCATACTAAGGTTGAATGATGAAACGGAGGTGTTTTATGCACAATTATTCGGGAGACAAAATTCTATATACTGTAAAAGAGGTATCGCAGCTTATCCACACGAATCAAGCCTATGTATATTCCTTAATCAAAGCCGGGCTGCTTCCTGCGCTGAAATTGGGCTCTTATAAAATCCGTAAAGAGACGCTGGAGCGGTTTTTAGCGGAATACGAGGGCAGAGATTTGACAAATCCTTATCATATCAATGTATTGCAGACAGATGATAAAAAGGAATGAAAGGGAACGGATAATTGGGGTTGTCGTGCCAACATCCTGACAACCGTATAAAAATAAAGGTGAGAAAACAAGAAAAACGATAAGGAAAATATCAGCGAGTCTCAACAGGATAATCTCTGATTTCTCCAGAAAAACAGGGGAAATTGAGTAAACGAAAGTAACGCTGGGAAGAACAAAATCTTGTCGATATCATATGGGCAACAACCCGATGGTTGGCGCTACGGTTGCGTGTGCGGTGGCGGTGGAAGAGGCAATGAAATAGGTTAAAAGCACTAAAATAAAGATCTTTCAGCAGGAAAGCGCTTGGTTTATAATAACACCAAGCGCTTTTTTGGCTTTTCCGATGGTTTTGCCAAACGTTTGTTTGGCCTTTCTCCTCTGCTTTGAAGAAAGATGCGCATTTTATGGTGATATGCTATGGGGATATCTCATTATCACTGTATATTTGCAAACAGATATACAAAAACGGAAAATCTGCATATTCTGATAATAGAACAATCATAACATAAAAGGAGAATTACAGATGAAACGATGTGTTCTGCTGGAGCCAGCTGCAGAAGCGGTATGTGATCAAAGTGCAATGCCGCCGCTGATTTTTCAGTTACCGCCTGAAGAAGGACGAAAGCGATTGGAAGATGTGCAGGATATTCCGATATATAAATATCCTGCCGATATATCCTCGGATACGATTAACACCGGAAGATGGGGCAGAATACCGGTGTACTTTGTTATGCCAAAGAGTGCCGATGTCCAAAATGTGATATTTTACATTCACGGTGCGGGATGGGTATTCGGAAGCTTCCATACCCACGAAAAATTGGTCAGAGAGCTTTGTGCAAGGACAAATTCTCTGGTAGTATTTCCGGAATACTCACGCTCGCCGGAAGCAAAATATCCAACCGCCATTGAGCAGTGCCATTTTTTGCTATCACACCTTTGGGAGCTCCTCGGTAATTGCGCTCCAAAAGCGAATCGTAATACCCTCACCGTTGCCGGAGACAGCGTTGGCGGAAACATGGCGATTGCTATGGGATTGCTGTCTAATATACGCAAAGGACCTGATATTCATAAGTTACTTTTATATTATCCGGTGACCAACGCTTGTTTTAATACTCCGAGTTACCGTCAGTTTGCCGTAAATTATTATCTCTATCGAGCAGGAATGAAATGGTTCTGGCAGCAGTATACGACTTGTATGGAAGACAGAAATCAAATTACAGTGTCCCCGCTTCGGGCAAGTTTAGAAAGGCTGAAGCATCTGCCGCAGACCATGATCATCAACGGTCAGGCAGATATTTTGCGCAGTGAGGGAGAGGCATTTGGAGACAAGCTCCGATGTGCCGGAGTAGAAGTTACAGCCTTGCGTATACAGGGTATCATACACGATTTCGTGATGCTCAATGCACTCGATCAAACCAACGCCTGTCGTACCGCAATGGATGCCTCAACCGCGTGGATCAATCGAAAAAACGAATCGGATTGTAAATAAAACGCTGTTTTATGTTCGAGAAAATAAAGCTATAATAGATTTCTGCAATAAGACGGTTGACAGAAACTACTATATACGCTACTATATCAAACAGGCCGAACACTATATGTTGTGGTCGGCACGGATTGATATTGATAAAAGGTCGGGATGAAAGTTATGAAAATTATAAAGCGAAACGGGTCAGAGGCTATATTTGACATCACAAAAATCATCATTGCCATTACCAAGGCAAACGAAGCGGTAGAGGAACAGAAACGCATGACTTCCGTACAAATTCAGCGCATTGCCGAAAGTGTGGTGCTTTCCTGTGAACAGCTGAGTCGTTCTCCAAGTGTAGAGGAAGTACAGGATATGGTTGAGCATCAGATTATGGCTCACGGTGCCTTTGAAGTAGCAAAAGCATATATTACCTACCGTTACACCCGTGCATTGGTACGTCATTCCAATACAACAGACGATAAAATCCTCAGCCTGATTGAGTGCAATAATGAAGAAGCGAAGCAGGAAAACTCTAATAAAAACCCAGTGGTGAATTCTACGCAGCGTGATTATATGGCTGGAGAGGTATCCAAGGATATCACAAACAGGATTCTGCTGCCTCCGGACATTGTCGAAGCACATAATGAAGGCATCATTCATTTTCACGATGCGGACTATTTTGCGCAGCATATGCATAACTGCGATTTGGTAAACCTGGAAGATATGCTGCAGAACGGGACCGTAATCACCGGCACGCTGATCGAACGGCCCCACAGCTTTTCTACGGCCTGCAATATCGCGACACAGATTATCGCACAGGTAGCATCTAACCAATATGGGGGCCAGTCCATCTCTTTAGCGCATTTGGCTCCGTTTGTTCAGGTAAGCCGAAAAAAAATTCATCAGCAGGTGCTGCATGAGATCAAAAGCCTCAATACGGAGGCTTCTGCAGATCAGATTCATGCGCTGGTGGAAGAACGGCTACGTGAGGAAGTGCGCCGCGGCGTACAGACGATTCAATATCAGGTCGTGACGCTTCTGACCACAAATGGCCAAGCACCCTTTGTGACGGTATTCATGTATTTGAACGAGGCCAAAAGCCAGCAGGAAAAGCGCGATCTGGCCATGGTCATTGAAGAGGTGCTGGAACAGCGCTGCCAGGGTGTAAAAAATGAAAAGGGCGTATGGGTAACACCGGCCTTTCCAAAGCTGATTTATGTGCTGGAGGAGGACAATATTTATCCAGACGCGCCTTACTACTATCTGACAGAGCTTGCGGCCAAGTGTTCAGCGAAGCGACTGGTGCCGGACTATATTTCTGAGAAAAAAATGAAGGAACTTAAGGAAGGAAATTGTTTTCCTGTCATGGGCTGCCGCAGCGCACTCAGTGTGTGGAAAGATGAAACGGGGAAACCGAAATTTTACGGTCGTTTCAACCAGGGCGTAGTCACATTAAATCTT
>ERZ779746.781-NODE-781-length-14672-cov-2.008962_pt1 | contig 14672 bp, 11 predicted proteins | sample MGYA00511888_ERZ779746 | MGnify/ENA primary metagenome ERZ779746 (study PRJEB29588, sample SAMEA1964695) | human gut metagenome | biome: human gut; feature: human-associated habitat; material: faeces | place: Denmark | collected 2008/2010 ... | reverse complement strand
CAGAAGCAGCAAATGATTACCCAGGAAGGCGGTAACGTTTATGTCGCTGCGGTAAAAGGCAATTTTGACGATGCCCAGACGGGTGTAAAGCAAATTTTCGGAGATTTCGCCTACACGGCACAGCTGAAAGAACGGGGCTATTCTCTTTCATCCGCCAATTCGATTAATTTCGGCCGTCTGCTCCCGCAGATCATCTATTATTTTTACGGGTATTTTACCCTGGTCCGCCGAAACGAGCTCAGTCTGGGGGCGCGCGTGAATTTTGTTGTGCCGACAGGAAATTTCGGCAACATTTTAGCCGCATATTATGCGATGAAATGTGGTCTGCCCGTAAACAAAATCATTTGTGCCACGAATACCAACGACGTGGTATCAAATTTTATGACTACAGGTACATATGACAGCAACCGCCGTTTTGTAACCACAATTTCACCAGCTATGGATATTTTAATTTCCTCCAATTTGGAGCGGCTCCTGTACGATATCTCAGGAAACGACAGCATTATGACGAGTCATGTCATGCGTTCCCTCAAGGAGCACGGCGTATACTCCGTAGATAAACGAACAATCAACAATGTAAACCATCACTTCTGGTCTGCCTCCGCAAGTGAGTCGGAGACGAAGGAAACCATTGAAAATGTTTACCGGGAATATCAATACCTGATCGACCCCCATACGGCTGTGGGGATTGACGTTTATGATAAGTACGTCATTTCCACAGGAGATGTGACAAAAACCATCGCAGTTTCCACTGCGAGTCCTTTTAAGTTCAACCGGAGCGTCGCAGAAGCGATTTGGGGCGAAGATATTGTAGATCATATGGATGAATTTCAGATTCTTTCTTATTTATCTGAAAAAACCGGTCTTAACATCCCGCGGCCGCTGCAGGGGCTTGATAAAAAACCTGTAAGATTCAGCGATCAGTATGAAAAAGCGGAGATGAAGGCAGCGGTGGACCGGTTCCTCAATTAAAGGAATCGGGCATATTTTGTAAACAGCAACGGAGGCTAAGATGTTTAAAATTGCAATTATGGGCTGCGGCGTGGTCGGTTCCGGCGTAGCGGATATTTTGATTGAAAAAAGCGCAGAACTCAGCAAACGGTTTGCATCGGATATCGGCTTGGGCAAAATTCTTGATATCAGAGATCTGCCGGGAACGCCCTATGAGCCGTATTTAACGAAAAATGCAGAAGATATTTGGGAAGATGATGAAATCCGTCTCGTAACGGTTACAATCGGCGGTTTTGATTTTGCCTATCAGATGTGCCGGAAAGCGCTGATTTCCGGCCGTCACGTTGTAACCTCAAATAAAGAAGTCGTAGCTGCCTATGGTCGGGAGCTTATGCGTCTTGCTTTTATCCATCATGTCAGATTTATGTATGAAGCCAGTGCAGGCGGCGGAATCCCCATCATCCGTCCCCTGAATATCTGTCTCGCCTCCAACGAGATATATGAAATACAGGGAATTCTGAACGGGACCACAAATTACATGCTGACAAGAATGCATCGGGACGGCATGTCTTTTGATGAGGTTTTAAAAGAAGCCCAGGCAAAGGGATATGCAGAGGCCAATCCGTCTGCGGATGTCGACGGCTACGATGCCGCAAGAAAAATCGCAATTTTATCGTCTATTGCATATAACAGCTATGTAGACTACCGTGAGGTCGCCTGTACGGGAATCCGAGAGATTCTGACGGCTGACCATGAGCTGGCGGAACGCGCCGGCTATACGATTAAGCTGATCGCGGGCAGCAAAAAGATGCCGTCCGGGATCAAGATCAGTGTAGAACCCACCTGCATTCCTTTGTCCAATATTTTGTCTGCCGTTTCTTCTGTTTATAACGCGGTTCTGGTGAAAGGATCTTATACGGGTGATTCCCTGTTCTACGGGCAGGGAGCCGGAAAGCTGCCGACTGCCAGTGCAGTGGTCGGAGATATTATTGAGGTACTCGGGAATCCGAAAATGAAAACGCTGCCCCCCTTTGTCGATCATACAGTGACGGTTGATAAATCGGATGACAGCAGCGACTGTTATTTCGTTCGTTTTACAACAGAACTGGAAGGAGCCGCTCTCAGCGATCTCAAAACTTTGATAGAAGGCATTTTCGGGTCTGCCGCAAAATGGATTGGACTCTCCGCAAAAGCTTTTGGTCTTGGTGCTTTTATTACAGGCTATTGTACAAAAGCAGAGTTGACGGACCGCTGCAGACAGCTGTCCGGTGCGGCGGAGATTGCCGTTGAAAACTGCATTAAGGTCATAGAGTAAACAGAATTTTATAAACAGAATGAGATAAACAAAATTGCACTGATTTCGGCAGACCGAAACCGGCTCAAATTCTGAAAAGAAAGCCTTTGAAATGGAAAGGATGACATATAGATATGAAAGTGATTAAATTTGGCGGAAGTTCATTGGCGGATGCAAAACAAGTAAAAAAAGTGTGTGATATTGTACTTTCTGATCCGCAGAGACGAATTGTTGTGGTTTCTGCGCCGGGCAAGCGCTTTCCTGCGGATACAAAGGTAACGGATATGCTGATCCGCCTTGCCCAGCAGCACCTAAACGCAAAGGAAACCGCACCGATCCTGCAGGAGATTGTCGGCCGTTATGCCGAAATCGCGGAGGAACTTCAGCTCGGCAGTGAAATCGTCCGGACCATCGAAGCAGATCTGAAGGAACGGCTTCAGACGGCTGCTGACAGCAATGAAAAATTCATGGATCTCATGAAAGCTGCCGGTGAAGATAATTCCGCAAAATTAGTGGCATGTTATCTGCAAAGCATTGGCTGCGATGCCGAATATGTAAACCCGAAGGAGGCCGGTATGATTCTGAGTGAAGAATACGGCAACGCCCGGGTGCTGCCTCACGCGTACGCACAGCTGGCAAAGCTGGGAGAGCGTAAGACGATTATGGTTTTTCCCGGATTTTTCGGTTACTCCGTATCCGGAGAGGTGGTTACATTTTCACGCGGAGGTTCTGATGTCACCGGCGGTATTTTGGCCGCAGCGGTAAACGCAGATGTATATGAAAATTTTACCGATGTGGATTTCGTATATGCCGCCAATCCGAATATTATCAAAAACCCGCATCCGATTCCGCTGTTTACGTATGAGGAAATGCGGGAGCTGTCATACGCCGGCTTCAGTGTTTTGCACGAAGAAGCACTGGCCCCCGTATATAAAAAGAATATTCCGGTCAATATCCGCAATACCAATAATCCCGAGGCTCCCGGTACCATGATCGTGCCGGATCAAACAGCGCCGAAGCCAACCTTTCCTGTCGTCGGAATTGCAGCAGATAAGGGCTTTCTTACGATCCATGTATATAAATATATGATGAACCGCGAGATCGGCTTCGGCCGCAAGCTGCTTCATATTCTGGAAAATGAGGGCGTCTCATACGAGCATACGCCTTCCGGCATCGACAGCATCTCGATCATCGTAAGAGAAAAAAACTGCGACGATAAAAAGCTGGATACGATCATTTCCAACATTTATGCTTCTTTAAATGTGGATTCCGTAATCGTTGAGCGCAATCAGGCCATCGTTATGCTGGTAGGACGCGGCATGACGCGTTCCATCGGAATCGCGGCAAAAGCGGCCGCCGCTTTTGCAAAGGCAAATATCAATATCCGTATGATCAATCAGGGCTCTTCAGAGGTGAGTATTATGTTCGGCGTGACCGCCCAGGACGCACAAAAGTCTGTCGTTGCATTGTATCACGCATTTTTTGATGACTTTGACTAATGGATATAACAAGCCGGGCCGCGCACCGGAACGCCCTGCTCCGCCAAATATGACTTCAAATCTCGGATCTCCAATTCTTTAAAATGAAATAACGAGGCAGCAAGCACCGCTGCTGCCTTTCCATTGGCAATGACATCAAAAAAATGCTCCTTTTTCCCTGCTCCGCCGGAAGCAATGACCGGAATCGGCACGGAATCGGCAATTTTTCTTGTCAGTTCCACATCGTAGCCATCTTTTGTACCGTCACAATCCATACTGGTCAGCAGAAGCTCCCCCGCTCCCAGTTCCGCTGCCCGGACCGCCCATGCAATAGCATCGATTCCCGTATTGACACGGCCCCCGTTCAAATACGTGTCATAACCGATCATCCTTCCATTTTCATCATAGCGCCGTTTCGCATCGATTGCCGCAACAATACATTGACTGCCGAATTTATCTGCACAAACACGAAGAATAGAAGGATCCCGCAGTGCCGCGGAATTAATGCTGACCTTATCTGCACCTGCCAGCAGCGTTTCACGAACATCCTGCACGCTTCGGATTCCTCCGCCCACAGTGAACGGGATAAAAACCGTTTCTGCAACGCGGCGAACCATATCCAGCCGCATCCCCCGTGCATCCGAGGAAGCGGTAATGTCCAGGAACACCAGTTCATCCGCCCCGGCCTCGTCATATGCCTTCCCTGCCGCAACTGGATCGCCTGCATCCACCAAATTTACAAAATTGACGCCTTTTACAACGCGGCCATCCTTCACGTCCAAACAGGGAATCACTCTGACTGTGTGCATACTGCTCCGCCTTTCTAAAATAAAGCTTTTATTTATTATACTTTAGTACTATAATATTTGCAATCCGTTTTTCCGCGGCTAACAAAACAAGGAGAGGATCAGAGATGCACAGAATATTGGAACTATTAGATAAAGACAGCAATCTGACTGAAAAAGACATTGCAGTAATGCTGGATCTGGATGAGCGGGAGGTTGCCGCCGCAATTGCACAATATAAAAAGGAAGGCGTAATTGTCGGTACTAAAACCATGATCAACTGGCAAAAAACAACACGCGAATTCGTGACTGCATATATTGAGCTGAAGGTTACGCCGCAGTTCGGAAAGGGATTCGATCAGATCGCGGAACGCTTCTATCAGTATGAGCAGGTAAAGTCTGTATTCCTGATGTCAGGCAGTTATGATTTAGCGCTGACTGTAGAAGGCAGTACGCTGACAGAAGTCGCACTCTTTGTGGCGGAAAAGCTTGCTCCTATGGACACGGTAGTGAGCACCGCAACCCATTTTGTATTAAAAAAATATAAGGAAGACGGTATTTTATTTGAGGGGCCCGTCAAAGATGAAAGACAGGTGATGATGGTTTGAGCTTTTCGCCGAAAAACTGTCTGAACCCGATCCTTGTAAATACGGCGCCGTCCGGAATTCGAAAATTATTTGATATTGCGGCAACAATGGACCATGTCATTTCACTGGGAATCGGAGAACCGGATTTTCCTACTCCCTGGCATGTACGAAATGCGGGGATCCATGCCTTGGAAAAGGGTCGTACACAGTATACGGCCAACGCCGGACTGAACGAGCTCCGCAGGGAAATCGCGCATTATATGCAGCGTACGTTTCAGCTTGCATATGATCCTGCAAATCAAATCATTATTACGGTGGGCGGCAGTGAGGCCATTGATTTATGTATGCGCGCGCTGCTGGTACCGGGCGATGAAGTCATTGTTCCGCTTCCGAGTTTTGTCTGCTATGGTCCCCTTGCCGAATTAGCCGGCGGAAAAACAGTAAAAATCCATATGCGGGAGGAAGATCAATTCAGGCTGACCCCTTCTTTGCTAAAAGCTGCCATTACACCGAAAACCAAGCTTCTGGTACTTCCCTTCCCGAACAATCCCACCGGTGCAATTATGGAACGCGCTGATCTGGAAGCCATCGCAGAGGTTCTTCGGGATACGAATATCATGGTTTTATCTGATGAAATTTACGGTGCCTTAAATTATACGGACAGCCGCCACGTGTCCATTGCCGAGATTCCCGGAATGAAGGAACGTACGATCATTGCCAGCGGCTTTTCAAAGTCCTATTCCATGACCGGATGGCGGCTCGGTTATGTATGCGGACATCCCGATGTTGTTGAACAGATGCTGAAGCTGCATCAATATGCTATTATGTGCGCCCCGACAATGAGCCAGTTTGCCGCGATAGAGGCAATGCGCAGCGGCGATGCGGATATTGAGATGATGCGCAGTGAATATAACTACAGACGCAGACTGATTGTAAACGGCTTCCATGAGCTCGGACTCCCCTGCTTCACGCCTATGGGCGCCTTTTACTGCTTCCCCTGCATACGAAGCACAGGGCTGTCCTCTGATGAATTTTGCCGTAGGCTGCTGGAAGAAAAACAGGTTGCCCTTGTTCCCGGCAACGCATTCGGCGAAAGTGGAGAAGGCTTTGTCCGCGTCTCATATGCATATTCCATTGAGCATATCAAAAAAGCACTGTCCCTGATCGGCACGTTCATTGAAACGCTTTCCTGCCGCAGGTAATCCGGGACTTTCGCGCCATAAAACAAAACTACCATCAGATATTTATGAAAAAGGAGAGCAAAACAGTATGGCACAGCACTTATTTTCGGAGTCCTGCAAATGGATCTGGACCGATGCAACAGAATCAGACTATAATCAATACGCGCAATTTGTAGACTTTTTTTACGCCGCGGAAAATGACGCCGCGCAGCTTTGTTATGAAATACATATCAGCGCCGACAGCCAATATGCTATATGGCTCAACGGCTGTTTTGCGGGATTCGGGCAGTACGCAGACTATCCGGAATATAAAATATATGATACCATTGATATCACCCCCTATGTCCGGGATGGAAAAAATAAGCTATGTATTCTCGGATATTATCAGGGCAGGCCCTGTTCCGTATATTACGGGCACGGAAAGCCGGGCGTTCTCTTTGACATTGTGCAGACTTCTCCCGATGGCGGCCAAGAGGTTGTTCTTGAAAGCACAGAAAAAACACTGTGCAGACCGTGTGCGGATTATAAAAGCGGCGAAATAGAGGTAACCACCGGCCAGCTGGGATACGTGTTTGAATATAATGCGCAAATGGACGACGGATGGCGGGATGAAATTTATTTCCCGGGAAATAAGCAAGATTCCGTTCTCTGGAAAAAAGCATCTGCCGCAAATTGCACGCAGCGCCTTCTCCCCCGCCCCATTGAGAAGCTGGTACTGAAAGATCGTCCTGCAGTACGCATTACCGCCCAAGGCGTGTTCCGGAAAAGCGACGCTTCTGCGGAAGCCACCACTGCCGCAAAGATGCAGTCCGCATATCTTTCTCATCGCAGACTGTCGGAGCTTACCAAGGAAGCCGGTCCGCTATACATTACAGGAGCGCGCGGAATTCCGTTCACCGCCGATACCTGCGGGACGGAGGACGACGGGATCTACCTGATTCTCGACCTCGGCCGGGAGGAAAGCGGTTATTTCGATCTTGCACTGGAAGCAGCGGCCGGAACCGAGATCTGGATCGGCTATGGAGAGCATCTGGAGGATCTTCGCATTCGAACGCATATCGGAGGCAGAAATTTTTCCGGCAAATACACGTGCTCCGGCAGAGGCTGCGAGCGCTTCACCCATTATATCAAGCGCATGGGCTGCCGTTATATGCAGCTTTTTATCGGTGCCTCTCATTTTACCCTGCATTATGCAGGCCTTCTGCCGGCAGCTTATCCCCTGCAACTGCGGGGACAATTTTCCTGCTGCGATTCGCTGCACAACCAGATCTATCAAACCTGTCTGCGCACACTGCAGCTGTGTATGCATGAGCATTATGAAGATTGCCCATGGCGTGAGCAGGCATTGTACGCAATGGATTCACGGAACCAAATGCTGTGCGGTTACTATGCGTTCGGCGAATATCGCTTTGCAAAAGAAAGCCTTCGGCTGCTGGCGCTGGGCCAGCTGGAGGACGGACTACTGGCGCTGTGTGCACCGGCAGTAGTCAGCGTAAATATCCCCTCTTTTTCATTGATGTGGATCACAGAGCTCTACGAATATGTATTATACAGCGGAGACTTTGCATTTGCAGCGGAAATGATGCCATATGCCGAAAAAATTATCCGTTCGTTCTGGAAAAAAGCCAGAGGCGGCGAATTGCTCGGCCCTTGGAACGGACAGGGCTATTGGAATTTTTATGAGTGGTCTCCAATGCTGGACGGCGGCACATTCCGTACGCAGACAGACGGAGTGCATTATGACGCGCCGCTGAATGCATTTTACATGATCGCGCTCCATGCAATGTCTCGTCTCTGCAGACTGCTGGAGGTCCATACTGTTTCAGAGCAGGATTATTCTCAGCAGGCAGCATGGTATGAGCTTTTGGCAGAAGGCGTTCTGCATGCATTTGATCAAACCTTCTGGGACGACGGCGCAGGTGCCTACTGCAGCTATATTGTAAATTCCGAAAAAATACATTTTTCCGAGCTGACCAATGCACTGGCGCTTTACGCAGGCCTCGTTCCCGCAGAAAAGCAGCAGCGCATTGCCGACCTGCTGACAGGGGCGCAGCAAATTGACTTCAACCTGTTTGAATCAGCGAATCCCGCCGTTCCTGCATGGCCGAGGGAATGGATTTCCATCACCCTGAGCCACAGCATTTTCAAATACGAAGCGCTGCTCTCCTGCAGCGACAAATTCGGCAGCTATGTTCTGAACGATATTGCGGAAAAGTGGGGTTATATGCTGTATCATAACGCAACCTCATTCTGGGAAACGCTCAAAGGAGATGCGGATTTTGATCAGGCAGGAAGCCTTTGCCACGGATGGTCTGCAATTCCGGTTATCATTTATTATAAATATATACTGGGCGTCAGCCCGAAGACAGCAGGCTTTACGGATTATACATTTCTCCCTAAGACTACGCCGATCATATCGGCAGAGGGCGTTGTTCCCAAGCCGGACGGCCATTCCTATACGGTTAAAATACTGCCCTCCGGGTTTGAATTTCATACACGATAAGCGATGCATTTTAACACGGGGCTGTGGAAAAGTCTTTTTCCCCCAAAAATCTCCCCGGAAAAGTCACGGTAAATCGTGATTTTTCCGGGATTTATCATGTAAGATTTTCTGCTTCTGCCGCACTTTTGGCAGTCCCCTTTTTCAGCGCATATGCGGCCGGAAACAGTAGGGCAAATTAAAGCATCCGAATATGCTTGGATAATTTTTTCGTAATCACCGCTGCAAGTCCGATTTTAACAACATCCGGAATTATAAATGGCAACACACATCGGCTCAGCGCCGCCGCTATGCCGATTGCCCCGGTATTCTTTGTATATACCGCCATATACCACACGGTCCCCAGCGCGTAGCATATCAATAGTCCTGCAAGCATGCCCAACACCATGCTCCAAGTCTTTTTACCGAAAACCGAGGTAATCAGCCAATAAACAAGAGCGGAAAATACAAATCCGGCAATATAGCCGCCCGTAGCGCCTAACAGGATCCCCAATCCCCCGGAGAACCCGGAAAATACAGGGAGCCCGATCACGCCCAGCAAAATATAAATCAATACGGAAAATGTGCCGCGTTTTCCGCCCAGCAGCCCGACTGCGCAGAATACGCCGAAGGTCTGGAGCGTAAAGGGCACGGGCAGCGGAATAGAGATCCATGAACAAACTGCGATGAGTACCGCAAACAGCGCAATATACGCCATATCAAGCACACGCCGTCTTGCCGCTGTTCTGATGGTGGTCTGTTCCATAAAAAGTCCTCCTATCAAGATGATAACAGGACATAGTATAAACGGCGCGCAGCGTATTGTCAACCATTTATATTTTATTGGTTTACAATCAGATTTATAAAATCTGATTGTTTCTCTTTTTGCAAAATACGGCAGAAGGTACTCATACGTATTTCGGAATTTCCGCTATTTCAGCAGCTGAATTTGTTCCCAAGGCAAATTCAGCTCCGTCCGGCCAAAGTGTCCGTAGCTTGCAGTCCGGCCATATATGGGTCTGCGCAAATCGAGATAGCGGATAATCGCGCTGGGACGCATATCAAACGTCTGCACAATCCTGTTTTCAATTTCGGTTACCGCAATATGCTCTGTACCAAAGGTATCGACGCGCACAGAGACCGGCTGTGCAACCCCGATGGCATATGCCAGCTGCACCTCGCATTTATCTGCAAGACCCGAAGCCACCACGCTTTTTGCAATATGACGCGCCATATAGGCACCGCTCCGATCGACCTTTGTCGGGTCCTTCCCGCTAAAGCTTCCGCCGCCGTGACGTCCGACTCCGCCGTAGGTATCTACAATAATTTTACGCCCGGTCAGCCCCGAATCCCCGAAAGGACCGCCGATTACAAAACGGCCGGTGGGATTTACAAAGATTTTTGTCTGCGCATCCATCAGCGAATCCGGGATCACTGCGTGAATCACATGCGTGATGATGTCCTTGCGCAGGCGCTCCATGTCGGCTTCCGGTGCATGCTTTGAAGAAATGACTACCGCATCCACTCTGTAAGGCTGGTCATTTTCATCATATTCTATCGTAACCTGACTTTTTCCGTCCGGCCTGAGATACGGCAGAATCCCCGTTTTACGAACTTCGGCTAAACGCTTGCTTAGCTTATGGGCCAGCATAATCGGCATAGGCATAAGCTCCGGCGTCTCATTGCAGGCATATCCGAACATCATGCCTTGATCTCCCGCTCCGTTTTCAGCAGTTTGGCATATTTCACCGCTCTGCTTCGATTCCAAGGAGCGGTCTACCCCAAGCGCAATATCCGGCGACTGCTCATGAACACAGTTCAACACCGCACAGGTATTGGCATCAAACCCCATTTCTGAACCCGTGTACCCGATTTCTCTGATGGTATCCCGGGCAATGCGGGCGAAATCCACATAAGTTTCGGTCGTAATTTCACCCATAATCAGAACCTGTCCCGTGGCAGCAGTCACCTCACAGGCAACACGCGCCATAGGGTCATCCGCAAGAATTGCATCGAGGATCCGGTCTGCAATTTGATCACAGATTTTATCGGGATGTCCTTCTGTAACCGATTCAGACGTAAATAATTTTCTTGCCATATCAAAAAACCTTCCCTTATCATAAAAATTGATAGAAACACCTGCCGGCACGGCTTGTCTGCTCCACATCCGTATATTATAGCACAGGAAGTCCTGCTTTGCTATATTGATTTCTATAATTTAACAGTATGTGTTCTATATTTTACGGAAAAATAAACGCATGGAATTTCACGCGTATCCGTTTGAAATTCCTATGCAAATATGCTCTTTCTGCGGAAAGGAATGAATGCAGGTATGAAAAACAAAGCAGGCAGTGAATTGCCCATAGGCTTTGCCATGGAACTGGCGATGGATATGGATGCAATGGAAGCCTTTGCGGCATTAGAAAGCAATGAGCAGCAAAAGTGGATTGACGGCGCAAAAAAAATGAACACAAGAGATGCGATGCATGATTATGTTGCGCGTCTCGGTTCAAAATAGTCCTCAGCGCACCATTTGTTCGTTCACAGCCTGAAGGATGCAGCGGATGCAGCCGACGGAATATTCGTTCGGCTGCTTTTTACTGCCTCGGAAAATGGCGGTAATCTTTCTACCGCAGATACTGTGCCCGAAGAATCGATACCGCCGTCTCTCCGTCCATTCCGGCATGCAGCAGCGGATCATATAAATATGCGATCACCTTTTTATCCATTTCGGAAAGCTGTGTGACGCCCTCATAATAATCAGTCTGAAAAATACTGTCCGGATAAAGCCGGCTGTCGTTGAGCAGCCCCAGCCCCTGCGTGATTTCCTCAAGCAGCGCATGTGTCCGCTGAAGCTGTGTCTGTGTATCTGTCACAATGCGGGCTTCCGCATAATTCAGCCGATATGTTCCGGATTCCCACCAGACACGTACAAAGCCCCAGGCAATCTCATCGTATTCCTTCGTATAGTCATTCATTTCATCCTGGGTCACAAAATAGATGCAGAAATTTGCTTCAAATTCGTTTCCGACAAAACGAAGCTCCGGCATACCGGGCACTGTGCCAAGATATGCCGCGTGTTCCCGAATAACCCTTTCATCCTCCGGCGTATAGCCCGGCGCCAAATAGAAGGCAACCGGCGATTCCCACCGCTTGATGATATTTTCACTTTCTGCACCGCCGAATTCCGATTTCAGCGTCACCTCCTGAAAATACGCAATGGCGTCTTTGTCATCAACAGCGGCAGCAGAAGGGAATGCCGGCATCACCGTCTGCTGCGGCGTATAGGGTCCGGCAAAAGATGCGGTGCAATCCGGAGAAGCAGACGCCACTGCCGGCTGCGGCGGCGTGCGGTCTGCAATACGTCCGGCGGCAGAAGGCCCGCAGGCACAAAACAGCAGGCCTCCTGCCGCAAGCATAAAAAAAATGCACATTACAGCGGAAAATTTATATGATTTTATCTTCACGGCATCACAATTCCTTTACATACTGATACAAAAGGCAGAACCTTTGTGCAAATGTGAGATCATTTATATTATACAAGTATCAAAAAATTTATACAACATCTGCGGTCTGCGCTTTCGTATGAATTCCGTAAATTTCACTTGAAAAAGCATATGTGTGGTGCTATTCTATATCAGTATGTCATTTTACTTTGAAACAGGGAGACTCAATATGCGGCAGGGATTTGATAATCAGGTATACATAGAAAGACAAACAGCACAAATTACGGAACGGATCAACCAATTCGGAGACAAGCTGTACCTCGAATTCGGAGGAAAATTATTTGACGATTATCATGCGGCCAGAGTTTTGCCGGGCTTTGATGTAAACGGCAAAATACGCCTGCTTCAGGAGTTTCGCGATCAGGCGGAGATCATTTTCTGCATCAATGCAGGAGATATTGAAAAAAATAAAATCAGAGCGGATCTGGGGATTTCGTATGATCAGGATTTATTTCGTTTGATTGATTCGATCCGCAGCATGGGCTTAAGCATTAACAGCGTCGTAATCACACAGTATAAAGGACAGTGCGCTGCCGATATTTTCCGCAACAAGCTGGAAATGCGGGGCATTAAAACGTATCTGCACTATCCGATCCCCGGATATCCCGCGAATGTTGATTTGATCGTGAGTGATCAGGGGTATGGGCTAAACGAATATGTGGAAACCACCCGGCCGCTTGTGGTGGTAACTGCGCCGGGGCCGTGCAGCGGCAAGCTGGCCACATGTCTTTCTCAGCTGTATCATGAACATAAGCGCGGTATTCGAGCAGGCTATGCGAAATTCGAAACCTTTCCCATCTGGAATCTTCCGCTGAAGCATCCGGTCAATTTGGCATATGAGGCGGCAACAGCGGATCTGAAGGATGTCAATATGATCGATCCTTACCACTTGGAGGCATACGGCAGGCTAACCGTAAATTATAATAGAGATATCGAAGTCTTCCCAGTCGTAAAAACGATTCTGTACAAAATTCTGGGCCGTGACGTTTATCAGTCCCCCACTGATATGGGCGTCAATATGGCGGGCTACGGAATCTTTGATGACGAAGCGGTAAAAGAAGCCGCAAAGCAGGAGATTATCCGCAGATTCTTCAAGATTCACTGCGATTATGTGCAAGGGCTTGTAGACCGCGAAACCGTTGATAAAATCGAACTGATTATGAAGCAGCTGGAGCTGACGCCGGAGCTGCGCACAGTCGTGGCAAAATCCATTGAAAAAGCAAAGCAGAAGGCAGCGCCGGCAATGGCGCTCCAACTGTGCGACGGCGCCATCGTTACCGGAAAAAACTCCGCTCTCATGACTGCGGCCGCCGGTGCGATTCTCAATGCAATTAAATATTTTTCAAACATGGACGACGATCTGCTTCTGATCTCTCCCGTTGTGCTGGAGCCCATTCTGAAATTGAAGAAGGAAATTTTTAAACTGAAAAATCCGGTCCTGAATTTAGAGGAAATCTTGCTGGCGCTCAGCATCTGTGCCGCAACCAATCCCATGGCGGAAAAGGCCCTGTCTAATTTAGGTCTTCTTCAGAATGCGGAAGCCCATTCTACTGTCATCATTTCTTCAGGAGACGAGACAATCTTTAAAAAATTGGGAATTAACCTGACCTGTGAGCCGGAATTTCCGACCAAGGATCTGTACCAGCTGTAAGCTTCACAGACACGGAGCCCTTCTCTTTTCAAGGGATTTCCTTCAAGCCGCAGAAAAATGCAACGAATCCGGAGATCAGCTTTTCTTGGTACTCCGGCGAAGTCAGCAGCATATCTTCAGCCGGGTTGCTCATATACCCGCATTCAACAATCAGGCAGGTATTCTGAGCCCAATTGATCCCGGTATAAGCATCTGACTGCCAGAGCCCGTCGTTCCGGGCGGCGGTAGCCCCAAGCAGTGCCTTGGAAAGTGCTGAAGCATAAGCATAATCGCGTGCCGCTAATGCGCTGTATGCTTCGGAGCCGTCTCCCGCACCTCTTGAGATAATCAAAATTCCGGAGGCCGACTGATTCTCGCTTCCGTTGCAATGAATCCGCAGTGTGATGTCTGCATTGCATTTGTTTGCAATTTCCGCACGTTCGATATTTGATAAATTCACATTATGGGACGCTCTGGTAAGCACCACCTCCGCCCCCAGTGCGGCCAGCGCATCCCGAAGCTTTAAGGAAATCTGCAGAGTCACGATATACTCCGCAATTCCAGTCTGTACGCCCTCTGTTCCGGAGGCACACTTATTCTTCAGAACCGTGTTATTGTAATGCTCGTTTTTTTCCGGCCCCCAGGGCGCACAGGGTTCTTTTTCCGAATTGCCTTTACTCTGATGACCGGGGTCAAGGCAAACCGTCAGACCAGACAGCGGAAGAATTACTTCCGCTGTCTGAGACGGAGCCTCACTTGGCGCCGCTGTTGACGGTCCCGC
>ERZ779746.773-NODE-773-length-14752-cov-3.296523_pt1 | contig 14752 bp, 14 predicted proteins | sample MGYA00511888_ERZ779746 | MGnify/ENA primary metagenome ERZ779746 (study PRJEB29588, sample SAMEA1964695) | human gut metagenome | biome: human gut; feature: human-associated habitat; material: faeces | place: Denmark | collected 2008/2010 ... | reverse complement strand
CCTCGGTTTTCCTGAAAGCAGGCGGCAGACGGCCTGTTTCGCCTTCATCCTGCGCAAGCAGCCCAGATTGATGGGGTACTCCGACTTGCATTTTCGGCAGTAGACCATTTTGTGTCCCGCTGCGTCGGAGAACACCTTCTCCATCAAAAAGCTGCAACAACATATAGCTTTGGGAGGGTAGGGCCTAATAGGGAAGTCAGTGATATTTGGTCAATAATTCTTTGGGCACATCGGGCTGGTACGTCATAAACCAGCACATGCTCCCTGCACTGCTTATTGCAGCCAATAAGGCAAGTGCTGATACTGATTTGCATACGCAAAGTGCAAATCTCTGAAATAAAGTTTTCATTTATTTACCTCCTTATTTTGTTTGAAATAAATCCCGCTACTATGGAAACGCCTGCAATACAGCTTCCTGTATAATACATTGAAAGCGCTTTAGATGGCTCGCAAAAACTTGCAAATATAATGCCCCAAAATAAGCTGAGTAGAGCAAGTCCCATTCCGATTATACGAAGTTTCCTTTGACGTTTTAGGGAAACCGTTTTGTTAGCCGCTTCAACAGGTGCAACAAATACGAAAAGCACAAACATACATGCACTGGTAATAGCGCCGTAATTCATACACTTATAAACATGATTGTTTATGGCGATGGCTATCAGATAGGCCAAAGAGAAAATAATCAAACAACGTGTGTGGGACGTGGCATGGTATCCTCCTCCAGTTATACGATACTGAACAAAACCCAGTAAATATAATGTCCAGGAAAATGGAACATCCAGCAAAGCAGAAGATAAATGCAGTATGGCTATCCCTGCAAAACTGGATAGCAAGAGTTCAAAACCATAAGTGTAAATATTCTCTTCAGATGCATCAATGGTTCTGCATGAAATTAAGAGGTTAACAAAAAAGGATGAAAGCTTTACAAACATAATATTTACAACCCCATAATCACTTGTGATTTAAACATATAAAAGATTCACCTGATCTGGCCGATGGACATAATGAGGATGATTTTGCGCCACAAAAGGTGAAAAAGTCTTGAAATGACAGTGAAATTATCACACAACAGCTGCTATTCGGTATGGCGCGGCTCCCGGAAAAACAACGTTCACTATCATTCTGCTTTAAGGTATTTCACGATCTCCACTTTTGTTGCTCTATACGCAAAGAACAAACTGAACACAAGCGTCAAGCTGAGACTGCACACGGCAAACATCATCACGGAATGGGATGAGACGGATATGATCCATGTATTTCCTAATGCAAAATACTGATAGAGCTTATAAACTGCCAGAGTATCCACTGTAATCGCCACAGCAAGCAAGGTGCTGCACAGCATGACTATAATGCTCTCCAGCAGAAACTGTCCTATAACGGAAAAAGCAGAGGCACCTATCGCCCGCTTTACTCCGATCTCAAACCGTCGATCCGACAAGGCGTTGGAAAAGCAGCCGAACAAGTTGATGCTGAGCAGTATGTATAAGACAACCGTAATAAGAAATTTGACCTGAGTCTGCGCCTGTATCTTTTCCGTGGCCGCGTTTTGCGCAAGGCACACGGCGTGCAGCACAAGGTCGAATTTCTGAGCATATGCCGCGATTTTCTCCGGCTGAGAGGAATTAAACAGTATAACAGACCTTGCAGTGAGCAGCTCAGTTGCGTCCGAGCCGCTCAATATGGATTGGGAAACATAAATTCTGGCCTCTCCGACGAGATGCCCGTCTTTATTGTAGTACAGCGATCCCTCGCCGATATCCTCGCACACGCCCACTACCTCGGTTTCCCAAACCATATGCTCTCCGTCAGCCAGACTGACAGGGACTGACAGCTTCATCGGCAGTTTGCCGTCGGAGGAGACGGAGCGAAAAAAGCTTTCATTTATAATGGCTTTATTGCCGCTGAGAGGAAAACCCTCGCCCATTATCACATCTACATTTGTGGTATAATTCTCTTGAATATTCTCATCGCTAATATCACGAAATACGAATGAGGCATTGTTCGGGAGAATTGAAATTGTGGCACGAACACTGTCGTATTGCTTCAGAACGGTGTCAGTTTCCAGAAATCTATAGCTGGAAGCCGATGGCATCCGGTCGCTGATCTGCTTTTCAAGAATGTTTATCTCATCGCTGTTTTCGTATGTGTAAGCCATGACGATTCCCCGCGGAGAGGCGAATATTTCCTTGTAGGAGTTATATAGACTTGAATCTACAAAAATCATATATCCAAGCAGTATGGCAAAGGAAAATACTATGGTTATGGAGAGCATTGTGTAGCTACGTAAGTTCCGCAGAACCATTTTGCAGGCGTGTTGGAAATGAGATTCATGCCTCATGCAGAAAACCTCCCTCCAAACGCAGTACCGTATCCGCTGCCTTGGCTGTCTGCTCATCATGGGTAATTAAAATGATGCCCCTGCCTTGCTGATGTTCATGGCGCAGCAGCGAGATGATGATCTCGCGGTTTGCAGGATCAAGATTGCCAGTGGGCTCATCCGCTAGAATTAGGCATGGGTCTAAGATTAAAGCTCGTGCAACGGCCACACGCTGTTTTTCGCCGCCGGATAGGGTAACGACCCGCTGAGAAAGCAGATGCTCAATTTTAAGAAGCGAGATCAGTCTGTCGAAATTCCGACTGTCCCCGCCGTCCTCGTACATGCACGGCAGAAGGATATTCTCTTTACAGGACAGGGTAGGGATGAGGTTGTAGCTCTGAAATATAAAGCCGATATCATGCAGCCGCAGCTTGGGGTAGTCCACACCTGCGCGGATCAGAGTTCCGTTAAAGCTGTATTCGCCGCCGTCATGGCTTTCCACAAGCCCGAGAATATTCATAAGAGTTGATTTGCCGGAGCCGGAGGAGCCGAGAATCGTCACATAGCTGTCATTTCTAACACAAAGGTTTATGTCCTGCAAAACAGGACGGTCATAGGACTTGCGGACATGGGACAGCCTCAGATCAAGATCCCTCATATTAGTTCTCCACCAATGTTTTGTATCCAGAATCGCAGAAGGATCCCTCTTCTACGCCGCTGATGCAGATATAGGTTCCGTCTGTATATCCAATTTGCACTTCGGCTTCGGAAAGAAAATGTCCGTCCTGAGTTACCGTTCGCAGAAAATAAGAGTCAGAACCTGCCTTCCTGTACACGCATTCCGCATTTACCACGAGAGCCTGAGTATATACTTTTCCGGTAGTCAAAGTTAATTCGCTGAAGGTCTGACCGTATCGCAGACCGTCCGTGTCATATTTAATCAGCACTCTGGTCAGATTTTCGTCCGTGCAGATATCATCCACCTTCAGCACGGTAAGCCGGCTTCCGTTTTCATCTGTTAATTTCAGCGATTCGCGTTCCAAAACAGCTCGCTGCGTGCTGCTTACATAGCATTCCAGTGCAAAATCATCTAGAGAATCCATTCGCAGATAGGGGGCAGTCCCTAGATTGATTTCCTTGATCACGCCGCGGCAGTCGGATAAAATTTTTCTGCTTCCGTCATAAGCAATCACGTCGCCCGGATGGAGTACATCCCCAATGGCAACAAGAAATCTGAGGCTGTATGGATCGCTGACGTTAAGCTCTGCGAAAAAAACCGACGCACTGACAATGGTCCCGCTGATCGTAACGGTTTCCTCAATGTCACGTCGGACAATGGGCACAACGTCACCGTAGGCAAGCTCCTCTACCACCGGAACTGTTTCCGCTTGGTACTGAAGCTGTTCATTACGGGAAATGATATACAGAAGTCCCACCGGCATAAGCAGCAGACATACCAAAACAAAGTAAAATGCTTTGGTCAAAACTTTCTTGAATATGTACATGGAATTTCCCTCAGTCGGCTGTCATTTCCCAACTGCATTGATATAGCTAATGTAGTAAGAAAGAACATCAATACCTTCTTCATTCGCTATATAAGCAAAAGCGTCCGGAAGTGATTGGGCGAAATAGAAAGGAATGCCCAGCTCATAGGTTTCGCCGCTGCACTGATACTCAAGCATAAGGTATCTTGCATTCCAGCCGCCCAGAGAGCCTGCGAAAAATGGATCCGCGATTCGGACGTTCAGGCAGACGTGATCACCGGCCTCCAGCTCAATTGGTTGCACTGTATCCCACTCTGTATCGATCACTGCGCCGTCCGCTGCGGACTGGACGACAGATACGCTTTGAATCTTCACATCCTCAGTACCGTAAAACCGAATTCCTGTGATACGAACATCGTTGGTGGCTGTATATTTTATATTATCCAACATGATGCTGCCATCGTTGCTGATATCTACACTGAAGCCGAAATAAGCGACATTATCGTCACAATTCAGACTGAAGTTGGGATCACCGGCGTACTCCCCTGCTTCGGATGTCTTGCCGCAGAGCGTTCCGAGCTGATATGTCCGTGTTTCACCCTTTACAGTCACTGACAGAGCATCCAAAACGGCATCGCCATCCACAGTCTCAATGGGAACGCAAAGTGCCAGCACATATCGATAGAGCACAGGCTTTTTGCTCTCATCCAGCTTACGAAAGGTGCTGCGCATGCCGTCAATTTCTGCTTTGCGTTCAGCTGAAAGCGATCCTGCTGTATACTTCAAAAGCTCGTCAGCAGAGACTCCCTGATATAAAAGAAATATATCTTCGTATATAACGCATTTGCCAGTATCTCCGTCATAAGGGTCAAGATAATAGATCATGTCCCCGCCTGTTGATGTGCTGACATCAACATCGCTTTGTTCCAGTGGTGATGCAGACAGCAGTGTCAAGTTAATGCTGTTTGTTGACACAAAACCCTGTTCATAGATCATAAAGTAATTATTGTCGAATAATCCCCAATAGTTTTGCGGAATTTCAGGGAATACCAAATCGCTTGATGCAGTTTTCCCCGCAGTTTCCTGCGATGAACAGGCTGCAAGAGCAATGATTAGCATAATCGCTGCAAACAGCCCAAATACTTGCTTTCTCATATTGCCAGCCTCCCGGTTTTGCGTTAAACTGACGGGACTAAATTCCCGTCAGTTTAACCATTTTATCGCATTGAGAGATCGAATAGGGATTAATTATAATTTATAAATAACAATAGTGCCAGTGGTGTTTTTGGGAGCAGACGTAATGGTCTTAGTCCAATTTACGGTTTCACTGGAAGCAGTAGAGGTAATAACCTCTTCAACAACTTTATAGCATGTGAATTTAGCGCGGAAACAGTAACTACCAGATGCATAATTAGACGAAATCTTATATGTATTACCCAATCGTACTCCTGCGCTGGCAGAATCAGCAACATTTAATGTTCTTGCCAAGGAGGAGAAAGCGGTTGCGTAATTGGAAGTTAAGCTACTGGTTGAGTGGCAGTATACAGTCTCCGTTTTTTCATAAGTATAAATTGTGTTGGTTCCATATACATGTTTTGCACAATTGTCTGTGCTAAAGTTGACAGTCTTGTCGTTTGCAGCCCAAAGAACCATCTTTGCAAATTGCCCGTACTGAGAATTACCATTAAGTACATAAGATGCACTGCCAACGGATGTTGCTGCGCTGGCTGAAATGGGAATGCACACGATCATACAAAGGGTCAGAAAGATTGATATTATTTTTTTCATTACGACCTCCTTTTGTTTGAAACATTTCTTCAATATTGTGATATGGCTGATTGCTGAGTCTTTTATTGAAGTCTGCTTTCAATTGGCGAGCATGCTTAAAACATATACGTTGTAGCTACTATTACGTATCTGCTGGGCATTATATATAACAAACGATGGCCAGTCGTCGTTATTTATATGCGGAAGCTAATTCACGAAAGTGCCATTAGCGAATTTTGTCCGATGCCAACATAGCTTGATTTTTCCTTAATTATACTCGAGCTGCCAGCATGCAGCAAGAGCTTAGGCACAACAGGTAGCTTCTGTGGCGTGAACGGCAGTAGGCTGCGTTGAAAATGCAGAGAGAGTGCGATATAATATCATCTGAAACCATCCATCTTGATTTTTTGCTTTCGATGCCATGCTTTTTGGAGGCGTAAAAACGCCGCTGTTGATATGTTTATTGCGCGAGTCCACCGACTAATACGATGGCTATTGTAAGCGTACAGGTGCTTTACAGCTTTGATAGAGTTCAAATGTGTTCAAGCAAGACAAACGCATGTTTTGGATTTATTTGTCTGATGCATTTGTAAGGGCTTTAACTCCGTATGGGAACATTTGAGCCTATCTGCACAAACAGTATGTGCTCTCATTAATCAGCGGTAAGCTTCACAATGTATAAAAGTCTACTTCTATCGGATAAACATATAAGCCTGAATTGAATATGGGGGTGATTTGCTTTGGACAAGATCCGTATTGGAATATGTGACGACGAGGTTGCAGATTTGATTGCAGTGCTTCAGTTGGCTCAAGAGTATGATGCTGGGCAGCAAATGCACATTTCAACATATGTACGGGCAGCAGACCTTTTAGCAGAAGCAAAAAATGCGGCTTTCGATATTGCCTTGTTGGATATTGAGATGGAGCCTCCAACGGGATTTGATGTGGCAAAGGAGCTAATAGCCCTAGAGAGACCGCCAGTCATTATTTTTACGACAAAAAGCAGCGCATATTCTTTGAAGGGATATGGTATCGCATTGCGTTATTTGCAGAAGCCATTGATAAAAGCTGACTTTTATGAAGCAATGGACTCTGCAATTCGAGAAGTGAAAGCCCATCGGTTCTCCTTTGTAGTTGGAAATACAATGATTGTTTTGCCGATCAATGACGTTCAGTACATAGAAATGTTTGGACATTATGCCATAGTGCATGATGCAAATAATGAATATAGATTCCGCAGTACTCTAAAGGAGATCATTGCTGGACTGCCCAAAGGTTATTTTGCGATGCCCCATAAAAGTATTTTGGTCAATTTAGAACATATAAAATCCGCAACGTCCACAGACCTCCTAATGGACAACGGTGTCAGATTGCCGATCAGTAGGAGAAAGCAGCAGGAATTTAACCAAATGTTTTTTGGCTTTCTTGGGAGGTAAGCAGATGTACATTGCTTCCGAATTATTAATTGTCCTAATAGAAATTGCTATTATTCATTTATATTTGCAGGGGCTGTTTGTTAAGAAAGCGCTTCCACTGTGGTTGTGGCTTTCGAGCTACTTTTTGTTTGGTGCAGCAGCTTCGACGCTTTCTTTCATACCTGACGCATCTTACGTAAGGCTTGCATTTTTTGGCGTTGGAGTTTTCATCTTAGGGTGGCGTCTATTTACATCAACAATTATTCAAGCAGTGTTTTGCAGTGCCTTATTTTGTGCAGTTTTTGTTTTGACTGACGTTTTAATGTATCTTCTACTTACAATGTTTCAGATCGATAGTTCTCGGCTGCTTGTTGCTGGACTGCCTAGGGTGATTTGGAGTATTGCGTCTCATGCAATGACATTTACACTTGTACTGATTATTATTTCCATTGTTAATAGAGGGCGTTCGGTTATCACCTTGCCATTTATATTGGTAATTGTGCCGGGATGTATAATAAGTATCATTTTAGGCTGTTATTTTTGCCGTATTGCTCAAAATGGTGATAATCTGTTTCCGATTCCATTCCTGCTGGCCTCAATCGGTTTGATATATATGAATATATTGTTGGTGTTTTATGCAGAACAAGCGAAAGCAGTATCAGATGAGAAAATGGAGTTGGAGTTGGAAGAACAGCACTACATCATGCAGGAACAGTATTATGAGCAACTGCGTAATGAGCAAAATGAAACTCGCGCAATGTTCCACGAAATTAACAAATACTTGCTGGCGATGCATGCTCTAATTGACGGGAACGATTTGCAGCAAGCGTCTCGGACACTTCAAGATGCCGAGGAATTGTTTGGCGAGCTTGGTCAGGTGACAGATGTCGGCAATTCCGTTATCAACATCATTTTGAATGAGTATCGACTGAAAATGATTACAGAAGAAATCTCTTTTTCTTTTGATGTAAGCGTTCCACCAAATTTGGGGATTACGGCAGTCGATGCATATATATTACTTGGAAATGCATTGGATAACGCAATTGCTGCTTGTAAGTTGCTCCCTCCGGCAAAAAGATATGTACACTTGCAGATTAGGAAGTTCCATGAGATTCTATTCTTTCGAATCCGTAATCCGTTTCCGGAAGCATATCATGCGCGCAAGCGGGAAAAGGGGCATGGATATGGTTTAAAAAACATAAAAAAGTGTGTTGAGAAATATGGAGGAGATGTCCAAGTGTCAACCACCGCCTTTGTGTTTGAGCTTTCTGCGCGCATAAACATCGGATAGTGGGTGAGATTTAAATTACAATCCCCCAAGTTTCAATGTTTTGCAAGCAATGTACGGCGATACCCGCTCGAGCAAAGATTTATAAGCTCCTGCTGCAGTAGGAGCTTATAAATCGATTATCGGGGGGATATTTCTCCCAACCCATTTAACACGGATTTTATTTGTGACTTCGCATCGCAAGCGATGCTGAAAGAGCACGGTCGCAAACGACCGTGCTCTTTCTTTTAATAGTAGCAGAGGTAACCACTGTTTCAGCAGCCAAGTATACAGCAACTCTTGCATGATATTGCGGTTTTCGCTGTAGTGCAGGTTCCCCCAGTATGTATAGTGCAGCTTGTTCAGGAAGAACTTGACCACACGGTTTTAAATTTTGCGCTTACTGTCACCAATGCTGGGCATGGAGCCAACTCCACTTCAGTTAAGTCCAAGCCATGCACATATTGCTGCACCAGCAATAATCACTATAATTGGCACGAAAATCTCCCAAAAACCTTTCGATGCCAAGTTCCCCTCTTGGGGGGCGTGATTGGATGTTTTGCATTTAGTCTCAATAATGTCCTTTGAGGCAATGGTGCTATTTGAAATCTTATTACCATCACCAATGTGGATACTGTTATCCTCGTACTGGATGATGGTAGGTGGCTGTAGACGAGGATTGCCTTTTTTTTTGGCGAGAAGAGCATCTCGCAGACTAATTACCAACATTTCATTTTCCGAGGAGAGTATGAATTCCTGCTGTTCTGATTTAGAGGAGTGACTTACATAAATGCTTATGATCGCTTGAACCCAATTTTCGGAAACATAAACATTCATGTATTTTACACGGATGGTTTTCCCGAAAGCATACTTCTTAAATTCATCAATTGATTTGCACTCATATGACATACTGTCTGAATCAAATGCAATAATGCAATCTAGTGTAAGATTGTTTTGAGATTCAAAAACAAACATTAAAGCGTTTCTAATCCAGTCGTATGTAGAGACCACATTGTCATAAGAGTCGATTCGGTGTTCATTATCTAGGTACTTATATGAAATATCAGCCATGCTCCCCACCTCCAACCAAAATTCTAGAATCCCTGAGCTTGTTTTTATCACCCACATTAATGCTATTATCGGTAAAAATATAATTGTTTACAATTTTATTTATTTCGTCAATTTCTTCGGGAGCTTTTTCGGCTGTATCTACATCTAAATTGTCCAAGCAACCATACTCCTTATCCAACTTAAGGAATACATGCATAAGTGTGGTTTTGATTTGACTCAAAATTTTCTGCAAGAAATTCAATGGCACCGTCTGATAAATGCTTGTGCATTGAATACCCGTTTTATCCAAGACATACCCACTCAGTATAGAAAAGTCTCTTATATAAGATTGCTTATCCGGATTGTCTACAAAGTCTTGCAAAGAAGAGATGCTATCCATAATGGGAATGTTATAAATATCAGGGAGCTTTTCCTCCAAAACATTTGTAAAGGTAAACGGACAATTCGTAACTTTGAAGCTACCGTTTATTCCGGAGTAAACAAAATGAATAGACTGTATGTTCCTATACTTTGGCAATGTATCGCTTCGGGAATAGCCGTGTAACTCTGCTTCGGCCCATGCTGACAGATCTTCGTTTTCCAAGTCAGAAGCTATAATCATAAGTCGCTGCAAGGCCACTTCCATAGAAATCTGATTATTTGCGAGTTCCTTGATTATTTTGCTTTTAGCCATAAAGCGTACCATCCTTTATATCAACCTAATTTTACTGGTCAGAAACTGCTGCATTATGCTCTGCTTGACTTGACGGCATTTTGTGAGTTTTTTCAATGCTGTAATTTCACCATCCAAATCAGACAGAATGGCGGAGACTGCTTGGTGCTCCTCATATTTCGGTATAACTAGTTTTGTCTGTGTGATGCTTTCTTTGCTGACAGAAGAAACCTTTGTACCAACGATAAAGGGCAAAGGCTCATCGTGGAGACATGCTGTATTCAGGCAATAAACTGGGGATTTTTCGTTAAAGCACATTTCTAGTCTACAAAGCAGGGCACTCTACATTTATAACTTAAAGTGCCTGTACAACGGTTTCATCTTCTGCGGTATAAGCAATAACAATATTGCCGGATTGCAGATAGCATTCTTCAGAAAAGCAGCTTAGGTAAATTTCTTTTTCAATATACGGAATTTCATAGCTATTGGCTATGAGGGGGACTCTAAATTTTACGAGAATATCGCCATGGTGAAGATTTTTGAGCTTACTGCTATCCGATAGCTGTACCATGGTAAAAGCATTGTTGAGAGTTAAATCAAATAGGTCGCCAAACACAAAAAGAAAGCTATAAGTTTTGCCAAGTTAGCATTAAGATTTAAGCGCAGTAATAGGCACCACAAACACTCCATCCGGCCGCTGATAGGCTGCATTTGACATACCGCACAGCACGCCGAGAACCGCAGGAGGCTTCCCCTTGGGATCTTCTGAAATCTGCTTTTTGATTTCCAGCAAGTTAGCTGCAGCAGCGTCGATTTGGTTGGCGCCCAGTTTGATTTCAAAAGCACACCATTGACCATTTGGCAGTTCAAGGACAGCATCGATCTCTTGGTTTTTGTAGTCTTGATAGTGGTATAGATTCGCACCGAAAGACTCCGCATAAACACGAAGATCTCGTTCACAGAGAGCTTCAAACAAGAAGCCGAGCGTCTCCAAATCGCCTATTAGTCCGGCAGGGGTGGCTTTTAGTAAAGCACAGGCCAGTGAAGGGTCGGAGAAGTGCCGCTTTTCAGCCTGTTTAATACGAACGGAGGAACGGATGTTGGATGAGAATGGCGGTTGATTGTCCGTAATAAACAATCGCTTGAAAATGTCCAAGTATGCTGCCACTGTATTACCATCAATAGTTTCGGCGTCTACTGCACTGATGTCCTTCATCAGGGTCTTATTCGTGACGGTCGTGCTTTCGTTCCGTGCCAATGAGCGCAGCAGCAGACGCATTTTCTGCGTATCCCGCTTGATGCCGTCGATACGGTATACATCGTCATCAATTACCGCATTCAGATATTCTACAGGAAGCAGCATCGCCTGTTCCAGCGGCAATCCGAGACTTCCAGGCCAGCCGCCGCGAAGGATCAGCTCAACCAGCTTTTTGAGGTCTACGTCGCCAGTCATGGCAGGCATCAGCTTGCCGTGACACAGCTTTTCCAAAGAGACCTTACCGCTGGAATCACCGGACTCATACAGTGACATAGGCCGCATCCGTAGCTTAGCAATACGGCCGGCACCGCTGTGCAAGATGCCTTTGTGGTTCGGAGTAGCAGAACCGGTCAGAATGAATTGTCCTTTTCCTGCAACTAGATCAACCTTATACCTTACGGCATCCCAAATGGGGGGGACTTCCTGCCATTCGTCAATCAGTCGCGGAGTTTCACCATCTAGAACCAAAGCGGGAGACAATTCGGCCAACTGACGGTTTTGAAAGTTGTTGGCGGGGTCGCCAATGTATATCGCACTTTTGCTGTGATAGGAGGAAGTCCAGGTTTTTCCGCACCACTTAGGCCCCTCAATGCAGACGGCACCAAACGCAGACAGATATTCCTTAACTTTTGTATCAATCACGCGGGGTTTGTAATTCGGTATATCCATAAACGCTCACCTCGACTATAAGTTTAGTTTATTATATCCTATTCAGCTGAATTTCGCAACTCTAGTCAGTCAGATTTTCAAATTTCGTTAGGCTGAATTTTCGATTTCTAACCAATCAAATTGCAGTAAAAGTTGTGTGAAAAGCCAATACGAATGAAATCATTATGGCGGCACTTATCAATGTGACGCAGCATCCTGTCATTCTGCTTTATTATTCGTTCAGCATCACATCTGCTCAATAGCAGATGTGATGCTGTTAAATATCATATTGAGAGACAGCTAAAAAAGAAACAAGATAAATATGTACCAGCCGCCAAACATGGCGGCTGGATTTTTAATACGCTGGGACACCATATCCAAGGATCTCATAGTATCCCACGGGATATTGACGCTGTCGGCAGCTGTCGCCGGAATTGCCCTCGATGGTGTAGACAATGCCGTTTTCGCATTTTTCCACGATGCCGACATGATCGGATAGCCCATCCTGCGGACCGGACGAGCCTTTATTATCCCAATCGAAGAAAATGATTTGACCGGCTGACGGTTCAAAGCTGTTGTCCTGCCATTGCCCACGGTCTTTGAACCATTGTACCCCATTAGCGCAGCCTGCGAATTTCGGTATCACGCCGCTTTCAATATAGCCGCACTCATTTGCACACCAACTCACAAAGCAGGCGCACCATTCTACACGCCCATCAAAGCCGTACCAAGACCAATAAGGCTGACCTCCCACATTGCCGACCTGCGACAAAGCAACGGTCACGATTTCGCCGTCGCCATCCGAGATACCGTAAAGCACAGCAGACCAGAGCGAATTGTTTTCCTCGGCAAGTAATTCGGATAGCTGTTGTCGCTGTTCCTCGTTAAACCCGTATAGGTCAGCCATTTCATCGGCGGTCTTGTGACTGACCGTGATATACAGATAGGTTTGTGTAACGGTCGTTTCGGTCTGCACGATATTCCCGTGACCGTCGTCGCTCTCGGTTATCTGGGTTTCGGTCTTGCTTTCTGTCCTGCTGCTGATTTCGTTCATCTCCCAGAAAATACCCGATAGAAGCTGCTTTTTACCCTCGTCCATTGTTGCCACTTCCTGCGGATTGTCTGGGTCGGTAGCAGTCTTTACGGAATAGACCGCAAGCACCTCTTTCCAGACCGCACGACTGCCCGACATTTCCAGAACATCATAGGTTGTGCTGCTTTGGATTTCGTCAAGACGGGTATCGTATTCAGCATTGATTTCCCGTACAACGCTCTGCATTGTCATACCGTTTCCAGAGTCCTCGCCCGAAAAGAAAATACCGAACACCGAGCCTGCAATCAAGGCAATCAGACAGATAACAATAATAATCACGACGGCAATCCAACCGCCTGCGGCAATGGCAGCTACAAGCGCCTTGACGCCTGCAATAATCGCTTTAACTGCGGCAATCGTAGCTTTTACTGCCGCTTTCACCGCCGCAACCGGAGCCTTGGCAGTGGCTTTTGCTGCCTGCGCAGCCCTTTGAGCCGCTTTTGCCGAAGCCTTTGCCGCTGCCTTCGTTGCTTTGGCGGAATGCTCGGCTGTTTTGATAGCCGCCTTAGAGGTAGCCTGTGCAGTCTTAACGCTTTTCTGGGTGGTTTTGACCGTACCTTTTGCGGTTGCCTTGACCGTCTTTTCAGCATTTCGGGCGGTGGTCTTAACCGTCTTTTTGCCTTGCTGTCGGGTCTTGATAAACTGAGATTTTGCCCTTTGGGTGCTATCGGGAGCAGAGGAACGGCTTGCAGCCCCGTGACGGATCTGCAAGCCGTTGTTATGCTGTTCGGCGGCTTTTGCCGCCTTTTTCTGTTTATAGGACGATATTTTATCCTTTGCCTTACCGATATTTTCCCTTGTTTCCTTGACAGCCTTTTGCCCTTGCTTGTTAAATTGGTGGATACCCTCGTCCTTGATACGGTCAGCTCCGTAGGAAAGCCTGTCGGCGGCATATTCCGTAGCAGAGCTTTCATCGGCGTAATAGCCTTGTTCCGCCTTATCCTTTGTTTTTGCATAAGCGGACTTCATACGCTCGGTAGCAATGGCGGCTTTGTCTATGGTCTTTATTGTGCCTTTGACCGCATCTCTGGTTTTTATATCAGCCATTAAAAGCCTCCTTTCCTTGAAGCGGTGCGGATATTAGGCAACCTTTTTTGCCACTACAACAAGTCTGCCGTTTTGTGCGGAGTATTCGCAGGTTGAAAGCGTAATAAGCCTGTCGCCGTATTCTGCGGTCACGCCTGTATCATACAGGGCAAGTTCCTTGCACTTGGCGATATAAGCGTTAAAGGCGTTTTCGTCCTCTGTGTCTACAAAATCGTAGTAGCGGAAACCTGCCGAGCTGTACGCAACCGTTTTGAACACGGCAACGATTTCATACTCGCCCCTCTTTGTGAGGGTATCAAAACGAATGGTCTTGTGTTCCTCGTAAAAATCCTTGCTCTTGTAATTCTCCAATGCGCCGAACATCTTTTGCCCCTTGATGTGATGACCGTAAATAACAAGGTTATCGCTCGTCAATAGGTCGCAATTTTCCTGCACATACGGAGTACCTAAATCGCTGTACTCCTTTTCAAAATTGTGCTTCAGATAATAATTGGGGTTGTTCGGGGTCTGCATTACGGGATAGTTGATATTCGTGCCGGCAATCGAAAGCCAGCCGACCATATCCGTATTTTGCAGATACAACTCGCCGTATTCTGCAAGCACGGTTTCTTCCTCCGTGAGCAGAACATCGACAGTTTCACTTTCGCCCGTCTGCGCCTGTTCCACAACCTCGGCAATTTTCTCAAAGACTTCTTCTTGCTCACTTTCGTGCGCATAGTGGCTGTAAATACGA
>ERZ779746.751-NODE-751-length-15111-cov-2.582824_pt1 | contig 15111 bp, 7 predicted proteins | sample MGYA00511888_ERZ779746 | MGnify/ENA primary metagenome ERZ779746 (study PRJEB29588, sample SAMEA1964695) | human gut metagenome | biome: human gut; feature: human-associated habitat; material: faeces | place: Denmark | collected 2008/2010 ... | reverse complement strand
GAGCACCCGGAGCCATAGGGGCACCTGCGCTTACACGCTCAACTTTCCATGCACGGATACTGTTGAACCAACGGTCGTTCCATTGACGGGCGTCAACGTCGAATGATACGGTCAGTTCTTCGCCCATCTGAATGTTGAACTGTTCGATTTTGTCGGCACCAAATACGTCGAAACACATTTTGCGCGGATATTGGTCATGGTTTTCAATTACGAACTCTTGTGATTTCCACTCGTTGCCGCTAGTCTTTGAAACTCCACCTCTCGGAGGGAGGATAGCGATGATTTTTCCTGTAAATTCCATTGCGATAATTTTAAATTCTGGGGCGAAGTTACAATTTTTTAGTAATATCCCTCACACAATACCTGTTTTTTTCTTTTGTTTTATTGGGCAGCCCAAATCTTTTTTCGTAACTTTGTGCGATAGAACATTTAAAACTTAAATACACGAAAATATATGAAATTTATCGTTTCAAGTACTGCTCTTTCCAGCCATTTACAGGCTATCAGTCGTGTAATTAACTCAAAGAATGCGCTGCCTATTCTCGATTGTTTTCTCTTCGAATTGGAAGACGGAACATTGTCTGTGACTGTATCCGACAGTGAAACAACGATGGTGACTACCGTAGAAGTGAATGAAAGCGATACAAACGGGCGTTTTGCCGTAGTAGCGAAAACATTGCTTGATGCACACATCTTCCATCCGTGGGAAGGTGGAGAAGGAAAAGTGCCGGGACAGTATCAGTTTGCCCGCGTAGAACTGGCGAAGAAAGCACTTGAAGCCGGTAATTACAGTCAGGCTATCCCGCTTCTGGAAGAATGTCTGGAATATCCGCACCACTTGGGTGAAGGCAAACTATATGGTGCGCAGGAGAATGACTTCTATTACTTTATGGGTTGCGCTTATGAAGGTCTGGGGCAGAGTGACAAAGCGGCGGAATGTTGGGAACAAGCCATTGTCGGTCCTACCGAACCGGCTGCAGCTATGTACTACAACGATGCAAAACCTGATAAGATATTCTATCAGGGACTGGCATTACTGAAACTCGGTCGTATGGATGAGGCTAACGGACGCTTTCATAAACTGACTTCTTATGGTGAAAAGCATTTGTTTGACAAGATTAAGATGGATTACTTTGCAGTATCACTACCCGATTTATTAATTTGGGAAGATGATCTGACAATACGTAATGTCATCCATTGCAAATATATGATGGCATTGGGTTACTGGGGATTGAATCAAAAAGAAAAATCTGTTCGCTTGCTGGGTGAGGTGGAGAAATTGGATATCAATCATCAGGGCATTCAGGCTTTCCGTAGCCTGATAGGTTAAGAGTTCCGGTTTGGTACTGACCAAGTTTTGCTTCCTGCTTTGCAAACTTCTTTTGTTCCCATAGCAAAGTTGGTTTTGTCCTGAAGCAAACTATAAACGCAAGTTTCATTTTTATAATTGCAAGCTTTGATTATAAAAATGGAACTTGCGTTTTTACAATCAAAGCTTGCAATTATGTAATTAATAATGCAGAAAGAACACCGGTTGAGAAATCTTTCCTGGAGCCGAGACTGGGACAAGCCTACTTTTTAAGAGCATTAAACTATTTTATGCTTGTACGCATTTGGGGACGTATACCTCTAGTCACAGAGAATGAGATAAATTACAATACCCCAAAAGCAGAGGTGAATAAAATATATGAATTAATAGAATCGGATGCATTAACAGCAGAAAGAATGCTGCCGGATAATCATAAGATAGCCCCCTATTTTCAGAACGGAATTAATGTAGCTCCTAACAAAGGCGCTGCAAAAGCTTTACTAGCCTCTGTTTACATGACGGAAGCAGGCTGGCCTTTGAAAAAAGGAGCGGAATATTATGATAAGGCGGCTGCAAAGTATAAAGAAATCATTGAAAACGAAGATACGTATGGTTATATATTAGAATCGGACATACGTACATTGACTAAAGAACCTGAAGCTAATTACTCCAAGGAAATAGTATTTGGAGAGTTCCATAACAAAACGAAAAACTATTTCTCTGGACCCAAAAGCGAATTACCAGAGGAGTCCGGCGGATGGTGTGACTATATGGTTGAATTGGAATTCTTTAAAAGTATGCCGGAAGGAATACGCAAGGATGCTTGGTTCCTGACCAAGGTGACGATGACCGGGCAGGAGCGTAACCCAGAAACGGGACGCTATCCATTACTAAATTGGGATGATCCCGCAACCAATCAGAAACATCCTTATTGGAAGAAAAATATAGAAAGTTCAGACTGGGTATTTAATTATGATGACGGGTATTATGAAACCAAAGGAATTTCAAGCGCAAGCGGGAAAACCAGAATGATATTTAGATATGCTGATATCTTACTATTGTACGCAGAAGCAGTTGCTTATGGAACTAAGAGTATTGATGATTTAGCATTTGACTGCATGTGGAGAGTACAAGAAAGAGCTGGAGTACCACTTATTTCAAAGGATGTCACTAAAGAATATTTCCAAAAAGCTGTTCTGGATGAGAGACGGTGGGAAACCGCAGGTATGGAACATAGCTGTATGGGGCGTTTCTTTACTATGCAAAGACATGAGATTCTTCATTTGCAAAAGAATTATAGAGATGCAGCCGAGCTTTCTTTAAATCCCAATTTAACATTAAGCGAAGAATTCTATTATTTTCCGATACCAGACAATGAACTCTTGATAGTTCCTGGATTAAAAGATTAATTCTACTTTTCTAAAATGAGGGTTTTAAGAGTTCGCGTTTCTTTTGAAACCCTCTTTCATTTATAAAACATTTAATATGAGATACTTTAGTATAATATTTGTATTATGCTTGACCCTTTCTATGGTTCAAGCTCAGCAAACCTCTTTTGTAAATCCTTTCATTGGTACTTCCGATGATCATGGACAAACCGATCCATCCGCAACCATTCCGTTCGGGATGATTAAACCGGGGCCAGAAACTATACCTCGCGGAAACGGAGGTTATGATTATCAATCACAACAGCTGAAAGGATTCTCACAGACCAGAATGTCTGGAGTAGGCTGTATAGGCGTCGGAGGAAACCTGCTAATAACACCTTTTGTCGGAACAGCATGCAAGACTTTAAAAATGGATAAGGCGTCAGAAACTGCAATTCCCGGATATTATAGCGTAACTTTAGATAATCAACTTAAAGTTGAAATAACCACAGGTAGGACTGCAGCTATCTATCGTTTTACCTATCCTGCTACAGAGACCGCCGGCATAAAAATAAATTTCAAACATTCTTATGGTAAGCATATTGCCGAAGAACATAGCATTATAGGAGACAATGCAGTAAAAGGATTTGTGCGTTCTGCTTGCACTTGTGATTTAGGCAGTTACAAATTTTATTATTATATTGAAAAAGATAAATCTACTTATAAACCAGAAGATAACGATTCAGAATTACTATGGAAGTTTCAAACAGAGCCTAATGAACAAATTATACTGAAAATAGGATTATCCTCTGTCAGTGCAGAAGAAGCTGAGGCGAATTTCAAAAAAGAGTGCTCGAATCAGTCTTTCGAACAGATACGCACCAATGCACGTATTGCCTGGGAAAATCTATTGGGACAAATACAAGTAGAAACTTCTGATGAAGATTTAAAAACATCATTTTATACGCGGCTCTATCATGCCTGCCAGACCCCTTTCACAATCAATGATTATTCCGGTAGTTATAAGGGAAGTGACGGAAAAGTATATAGCCAGCAGTTGCCCTATTATCATGGTTGGTCTATTTGGGATACCTACCGAACAAAATATCCTCTGTTGTCTATTGTTTGTCCCACGGAATACAAGCACATGATCTCCTCACTTGCGGAATTATACAAACAAGGCAAGCCTCGTTCTGCAACAAAGACAGAACCATTTCTGACAACACGTACTGAACACTCTATTATCACGATTTTAGATGCATTACAAAAAGGAATGTTTGATGGTTCTCTCGACGAACTACTTCCACTGATGCTAAAAGAGGCAGAAGATATCTCCAATGACTCACCGGACAAAGCATTGGAACGAGGATATGATTTCTGGGGAGTTTCTGAACTCGCAGGGAAAATGGGTAATAAAGAGTTAAAAAAAGAGTTCTCTTTACGCTCAAAAGAATACAGACCAATATGGTTACAAAAATTTAAGGACATTGGTCCAACTTCAGATATAATGCATGGTGACGGTTTGTACGAAGGTACTATATGGCAATATCGTTGGTTCGTACCTCATGACTTCGACTGGGTTATTGCGACTTTGGGTAGCAAGAAAAAGGTTTTGAGTGAATTAGATTATTTCTTTGAGAACAATTTATTCAATATGGGAAACCAACCTGATATACATGTTCCATTTTTATATTATTACCTTGGAGCGCCATGGAAAACGCAAAAGTTAGTCCGCCAAATATTACTTGAACCGACCACTAATTATTATGGGACACATGAAAAGTGGGAAAAACCTTATATCGGCAAAATCTTCAATACCACTCCACAAGGGTACTTGAAGGAAATGGATGATGATGCCGGAACCATGTCCTCTTGGTTTGTGCTCTCTTCCATAGGATTATTTCCTGTCTGCCCAGGTATACCCTATTATTGGATAAATGCTCCGGTCTTTGATACGGTTACATTACACCCAACGTCTCAACAAGAATTTAAAATCCATGTAAATCGCCCTGATGCAGAGTGTATCTATATTCAAAAAGCAATTTTAAACGGTAAAGTTTTAAATAGAAGTTGGTTAAGCTATGACGAAATCATGCAAGGCGGAGATTTGACCCTAGAGTTAGGAAAGCTTCCTAATAAACATTGGGGACATAATACTGATTTTATAAAGTCACTATTTAAAAAATAAATTAAATGAAAAGAAAGGAATGTTTTTGGTGGGTATTTGCGATAATTGGAGTATGCTTTCTGAGCATAAGATGTAGTAATGTAAAAGAGGATTATTGCTGTTATGTAAATCCCTTTATTGGTAATGCAGATAATGGCCACACATTTCCAGGAGCTTGCGTACCATTTGGAATGATACAAGTAAGTCCGGAAAGTGGAAATGGTTCGTGGAGATATTGCTCCGGCTTTAATATTGAGGATGACTCTATCATGGGATTTTCCCAAAATCATTTGAACGGTACGGGATGTCCCGACTTAGGAGATATATTGATTCTACCATTTTGTGGTGATATACAAAATGAAAAATATAAAAGTAGATATGAGAAAGAACATCAAAAAGCTCATCCAGGATACTATTCAGTAGTTTTATCTGATTTTGGAGTGGAGGTAGAATTGACTGCGACACAACGCACGGCCATGCATCGTTATACTTTCAGAAAAGCAGAACCGACACATATTCTGGTAGACCTTCAAAGTGGAATCGTAAGTAAGAATGAGCAGCTGCGAACTCATGTAATAGATGCAGAAGTGCAGCTGTTAGACCAATATAGTATCGTCGGAAAGAACAAGGTGAAAATGTGGGTAGAAAGAGAGTTCTTCTATGTTATCAAATTCGACAAACCCTATATAGCTATTGAAGAACTTCAACCTCAAGAAGGAGAAAAAGCCAAACGCCTTCTTCTTTCATTTGATTTAAAACCAGGAGAAAATATTCAAGTAAAAGTCGGTCTGTCTACTGTCAGCATAGAAGGTGCACAGGAAGCATTAGAAAAAGAAAATCCAGATTGGAACTTTGAAAAAGTAAAGGCTCAATCTGCCCAAGCCTGGAACAATCTGTTGTCACGGATAGACGTATCAGGCACAGAAGAACAAAAAGTAAACTTCTACACTTCCATTTACCATTTATGTATCCAACCTAATAATATAACTGATGTGGATGGAAGATACAGAGGTCCTAATGACAGCATCCTCTACTCTCCCATAGGAGAATACTATTCTACCCTATCCTTGTGGGATACTTATCGTGCAGCTCATCCATTATATACTCTTTTAGTACCGGAGAAAGTTAACGGATTTGTCAATTCAATGTTATCTCACTGTGATACACAGGGTTATTTACCCATATGGGCTTTATGGGGTAAAGAAAATCATTGTATGATCGGTAACCATGCCATCCCCGTTATTGTAGATGCATATCTGAAAGGATATAAAGGTTTTGATCCTGAGAGAGCTTATGAAGCAATCAGAAAATCATCATTAGAATCTCACCCGAAGTCTGATTGGGAAACCTACAATCAATATGGATACTATCCTTTCGATCTTATTCCTGAAGAATCAGTTTCCAGAACTTTAGAGAGTTGCTATGATGACTATTGTGTGGCACAAATGGCAAAAGCATTAGGAAAGAAAGAAGATTATAATTTCTTTTCCAAAAGAGCCCGTGCATATACATCCCTGTTTGATCCGGTAACCAAACTAATGCGCGGGAAGGACTCACAGGGCAAATGGAGAGAACCTTTTGATCCTTTCAGACTATCACATGCCGGAACTTCCGGAGGGGATTATACTGAAGGAAATGCATGGCAATATGTATGGCATGTGCAACACGATGTAGATTCTTTAATTGAGATGATGGGAGGAAATAAAGCATTTACAGCAAAACTCGATTCACTCTTCTGGCTTGAGAACAATACTGTAAATACAGGTTTTGTATCTGATGTGACCGGACTCATAGGACAATATGCCCATGGGAATGAACCTAGTCATCATGTAGCTTACCTATACAACTATGCAGGGGAATTCTGGAAAACCCAAAAACTTATCCGAGAAATCTTTGATCACTTTTATCTGCCCGTTTCCGACGGTTTGTGCGGAAATGACGATTGTGGGCAGATGTCCGCATGGTATTTGTTCTCAGCTATGGGATTTTATCCTGTAGATCCTATCAGTAAAGAGTATATTATTGGTGCTCCTCAACTGAAGGAGATGATATTACGTCTGGAAGGTGGAAAGAATTTCATCATTCGTGCCGAAGGCTTATCAGAAGAAAATAAATATGTAAAGGCAGTCTTTTTGAATGGAAAAGAATTAAAACGGTTTAGAATCTTTCATCATGAAATCACAGACGGAGGTATTTTAGAATTTATCATGACGGATAATCCGTCAAAATCATTTAATTAATTATGAAAGTATACATATTATCAATCCTTTTCTCCCTGTCTTTTTCGTTAGTGTGGAGTAAAGAGTATAATGCATCTTTTTTTGGCATAAAGTCTGATGGAGTAACATTGAACACCAACTCTATCCAGACTGGTATTAATTATATTCACAAAGAAGGGGGAGGTGTTTTAGTTTTTAATGTCGGCCGTTATTTAACAGGTAGCATTGAACTCAAATCGAACGTAGCGATACAATTAAAGGAAGGAGCAGTGCTGGTAGGTTCCCTAAACCCTTATGACTATAATATGGAAGGTCCTTGCTATAGTATGATTCGAGCTATAAACCAAAAAAATATAGCCATTTATGGAAAAGGAATAATTGATGCACAAGGGCGTCAAGTATCATACAACATAATCGACCAAGTACATAAAGGTTTTATCAAAGCCCCTTTGGAAAACGACAGACCGCGTAGACCGCGAGGAATTCATTTTAAGCAATGCCGAGGCATAACTATAGAAGGGATTACTATAAAAAACACCTGTGATTGGACACAGGAATATGAAGAATGCGATTCGCTATGGGTCAGGGGTATTACAGTCGACAATAAAGCATATTGGAATAATGATGGCATTGATATCGTCGATTGCCAGAATGTTTTGATAGAGAATTCTTTCTTTGACTCTTCGGATGATGCAGTTTGCCTGAAATCCCATAAAACTGAAACTGCATGCCGGAATGTAGTAATTCGTAATTGTACTATGCGTTCGAGTGCCAACGGGATAAAATTAGGTACTATGACAGTTGGAGGATATGAAAATATCCGGATCATAAACAATAAGATTTATGATACTTATCGTTCGGCATTAACAATAGCTACTCCCGATGGAGGATACGCCCGAAACATAGTAGTGGATAGTCTGCAAGCCTATAATACAGGAAATGCTATATTTCTTCGAATAGGCAACCGTACGCATTCGAATAAAATCGGAACAATGGACTCTATCCTTATTTCTAATTTGTATGTAGAAATTCCCGAAGGAAAACCGGATGCAGGCTATGAATATGAAGGCCCCATAGAACATATGCCTAGAAATATATCTCCGGCAAGTATCATTGGGCTAAAAGGGCATCCCATAACACACGTGACACTGAAAAATGTAGTAATCAATCATCCGGGTGCAGGAAAACCGGAAATAGCAAAAGTTGGTGTGACTCCGGAAGAATTAGATAGAGTTCCTGAATTGGCTGATTCATATCCTGAATTTTCATGTTTCAAGGAACTTCCAGCGTGGGGCCTCTATCTTCGACATGTTGAGCGAATTGTTTTAGAGAATGTTACATTTATTGCCCGAAAAAAAGATTATAGACCAGCTATAGTACTGGACGATGCACATCATGTCAGCATGAGTAAAATGAAAATCCAGGAACCGGGGAAAAAGAAGCAACAGATACATATATATCAATCTACTAATATCACTAAATAGAAATTACAATGAAACAATTACTAACAACTTTACTATTATTTTGGAGTATCAATATTTTTGCACAGCAAACATATGATATTGTTATAGTGGGAGGAACACCCGGCGGATTGACCACAGCACTCGCAGCTGCTAAACTTGGGAAAACTTCTGTTATTTTAGAACGAACGCAGCATATAGGAGGTCTGCCCTCCAATGGACTGGGAGCAACGGATATTGTAACCCGGGCAGCAACAACAGGATTATTCAGAGAGTTCACCTGCCGCATCAAAGACTATTACAAAAAAAAATATGGTGTAACTTCTATACAATATCAGAGATGTGATGATGGTTTCCGTTTCGAACCTTCAGTGGCAGAACAAGTATTCACAGACTGGTTAGGAGAATATAAAGATCTAATCACAGTTTTGACAATGCGGCAATTCGATTCCAGTCCTCATAATATAAAAAAAGTAGATGATAAAATTGTGAAAATCAACGTTCTGAATCGTGATAATAATACTCAAGAAGAGTATCAAGGCAAGATTTTCATTGATGCCACTTACGAGGGAGATCTGGCAGCAGCAGCCGGTGTCCCCTTTAGAGTAGGGCGCGAAGGTAAAAATGAGTTTGGAGAACCCGGAGCAGGAAGTGTTTACAAATACTGGCATGGCCCGGAAATGGATGCTTCCACTTTTATTGGAGATAATGCTGTCCAGGCATACAATTACCGATTGTGCCTGACCAAAAATCCGGATAATAAAGTACCTATAACAAAGCCCAAAAATTATGACCGTAATGAATATGCATCTATTATCGATGATGTCTGGACGGGACGTCATACCCAAGCAGAAATGGTGAATGTTACTTTGGAAATGTTAGAAGCTAATAAGAAACATATAGCTAAGGGCAATCCGACTATGATTCCTGGTGACAAATGGGGGCTTGGTAAAGTAGTAAACCTGGTTGAAATTCCAAATGAAAAAACAGATGCTAACAACCAGCATGCTGCTTTTGTCTCATCAGATCTGCCTGAAGAGAACTGGGCATGGCCTACAGCCGGTTGGGCATGGCGTGACAAGTTTGCTACAAGACTGAGAGAATATACAGAAGGACTGCTTTGGTTTGCCCAAAACGATAAAGAATTACCGGTTCATTTTCGGAAAGCAGCTCGCGAATGGGGGTATGCAAAAGATGAATATACTGATAATGGGCATTTTCCCAGACAAGTATATGTACGTGAAGGACGTCGGTTCGAAGGACTTCATTTTTTCATAGCAAGTGATGCGATGCCTGTAAAAGGCAGTGGAAGGCCTCCTGTGTATTCATCAAGCATCACAGCCAGCCATTATGGATTTGATTCACATGCCACCCATAAACGGGAACCCGGTATGGTGCACCTGAATGGATTTCTGGGTTATCCAACATCACCTTACACTGTCCCCTATGGAGTGATTGTTCCTAAGGAGATAGATAATTTATTATTTCCAGTTCCCATTTCCGGCTCTCATATCGGTTTCTCTACACTTAGAATGGAACCATGCTGGATGGCTATGGGACAAGCTGCCGGTGTAGCATCTTCAGTTGCAATAGAAGAAAAGGTAAAAGTCAGGAATATCAATATAGCTATGATGCAAGATGTCTTGCTTAAACAAGGCACTACTCTGATTTATTATAAAGATATTTCATTAGATGACGAAGATTTCTTAATGGTACAATACATGGGACTTCGGGGCTTTTTGCCCGAATGGGAAGCAAAATTAGATGAAGCGATAGAGGAACAGACTTTAAGTAACTGGAAGCGTTTGTCTAAATTGAATATAAAAATTCAACCGGGAATTTCTACCCGAAGGGAAATTTTGAATGAGTTATATGCAAAGATGAAAAAATAATATCTTGATACAATGCTGAAAAGAAAATTACTATATGCTTTGTTGGCTCTATTCCTCTATTGGACTGGTGTCCAAGGAAAAGATTACTCTATAATGGATTTTGGGGCAAAACCTGATGGGGTAACTTTAAACACGCATACCATCCAATATGCAATTGATTATGTTCATACAGCAGGAGGGGGAAAACTCATTTTTGATGCCGGAAACTATTTGACCGGCACCATATATTTAAAATCCAATGTTACTTTACACTTAGCGCAAGGGGCTGTCTTATTAGGTTCGTATAATGCCTTAGACTATAAGAAAGATGAGTATATACAACGAACAGCTTTACTTTTTGCCGTACGGCAAGATAATATCGGAATAACAGGTGAAGGTACAATTAACGGTAGGGGATTCATAGTAGCCAACAATCTGATATCATACATTCAGAGAGGATTGATAGATGACCCATTGCATATGGATAGGCCTGATGAAATAAACCGTCCCCACAATATTTATTTTAGAGAATGTCGAAATGTAAGAGTTGAAGGAGTACGGATGCACGATCCGGCAAGTTGGAATCAAGCCTACGACCAGTGTCGGCAAGTCATTATAGATAATATAAATGTTGATTGTAAATCTTACTGGAATAATGACGGTATAGATATCGTAGATTGTGATAGTGTCAGAATCAGCAATTCTTTTTTCGATGCTGCCGATGATGGAATCTGTTTCAAATCGCATGAGCCATCGCAAATCTGCCAAAATGTAGTAGTTGATAATTGCATCATACGTTCAAGTGCCAGTGGCTTAAAATTCGGAACAGCATCAAAAGGTGGTTTTCGTGATTTTATCATCAAGAATCTCACGATTTATAACACTTACCGTTCCGCCGTGACATTCGCCACTGTGGATGGAGGCATTATCGAAAATATACTTGTTGATAGTGTACGTGCCGTGAATGTAGGAAATGCATTCTATCTACGAATAGGAGACCGCTGGAATTCCGGACGAAGACCGCTTATGAAGAATGTTACCCTTTCCAACTTCAACGTGAAGCTGGCAAGCTCTAAGCCTGATGCAGGTTATTCATACGAAGGCCCGGTAGAACATCTACCTCGCAACATCTCTCCTGCAAGTATTATCGGTTTACCTGAAGATAGAATTCAAGGAATTATTCTCAAGAATATAGATATAGAATCTCCAGGAGGAGGTAATCCTTTCTATGCCAAATGCGGAGTGACCGCGAAAGAACTGGAAGGAATACCTGAGATGAGAACAACCTATCCGGAGTTTTCACAATTTAAGGAGCTTCCTGCGTGGGGAATCTTCATACGTCATGCAGATGACATCCGGTTGGATAATGTGAAATTAAAAGTTCACACCTTTGATTACAGACCTGCTATTGTAACATCGGACGTAAAAGGAGTTATTTTAGAAAAAGTAGATGTACAATCAACCCTTAATGATAAAAAAGAACAGCTTTTTATGTATAAAACATTTAATGTCATCCAATAGATATGCTGAAAAAAATATTAGCCCTGGTTATTATATGTTGGACTGTAACACTTGTCCACTCTCAGGAAGTATTATCTGAATGGGAGAATCCTGAAATAAATAGTGTAAATGCAGAACCAACTCATGCCTCTTATATACCTTATCGATCTGTTGCAGAGGTAGAACGAGGAGAGTCTTCCATGGTACATTCTCTGAATGGAAAATGGAAATTTAAGTATATTTCCGGTATAGAAGCCTCCCCTACTGCTTTTTATAGTGTAGATTACGATGATAGTTCATGGAATTATATTAATGTTCCTGGTAATTGGCAACTACAAGGAGAATATGATCCGCCTATTTTTACAAATGTGAAATACCCCTTTGAACCTAATCCCCCCTATGTTCCCAAAGATTCCAATCCAATAGGACTATACCGTCGAAACTTTGTTGTTCCGACTGACTGGAAAGATGAAGAAATCTTTTTGCACTTTGCCGGAGTACAATCCGCCATGTATGTTTGGTTGAATGGGGAAAAAGTGGGATACCATGAAGATGGAATGTTACCGGCAGAGTTTAATATCAGCAAATATTTGCAGAAAGGTGAGAATCAGTTGACTGTCCAAGTCCTAAATTGGTCTGACGGCAGTTACTTAGAGGATTTGGACTATTGGAGATTAAGTGGTATATACCGTGATGTCTTTTTATTTGCACTTCCTAAAGTCCATATCAGAGATTTCTCCATTTTCTCTAACTTGGATACGGAGTATAAGGATGCAGAATTAAATGCAATCGTTTCTATAAAGAACGAGACAAGCGAATTTGTCAAAGATGGTTGTTTGCGTATTTCTTTAAAAGAAACATCCGGCAAATTAATATGGACAAGAAAGTTTTTGTTCAGTGTAGCTTCGGGTGAAGAGCAAGAAATCTCATTCTCAGAGAAAGTTTCTTCTCCTTTAAAGTGGACAGCAGAAACACCTGAATTATATCGCTTGGATATAGAATTATCCCCAAAGCATGGCAGCGTACAACAAGTTATTCACCAAAAGGTAGGATTTAGAAAGGTAGAAATAAAAGATGGACATCTGTTGCTTAATGGACAACCTGTAAAAATAAAAGGAGTTAACAGACATGAATTCGATCCTTATACCGGGCGATATATTACCCGTGAAACGATGGAACGTGACATCAAATTGATGAAATTATTTAATATCAATGCGGTGAGAACTTCCCATTACCCCAATCACCCGGATTGGTATGACTTGTGTGACGAGTATGGACTATATGTAATGGATGAAGCTAATGTAGAGAGTCATGGTTTGTGGGCAAAAGGATTCTATGTAGGAGAAAGAGATGAGTGGGAAAGTGCTATTGTCGAAAGGAATGTGAACATGGTAAAAAGAGATAAGAATCATCCTTCTATCATCTTCTGGTCTATGGGGAATGAATCTGGTTGGGGAAAGAACTTTGACAAGGCTTATGAAGAAATAAAAAGATGTGACCCAGAGAAACGTCCGGTTCATTATGAGGCAAAAAATCCTGCTTATGCAAAAGTACTTTCAAGGTATGATTTCATTTCAAATATGTATAATCCTCTTAATGAAATTATCAAGCAGTATAATGAAGATCAGTCACGCCCTATGTTGATATGTGAATATGCTCACTCTATGGGAAATGGTTTAGGCAATTTCAGAAAGTTCTGGAATTTATTCTATAAATATCCCCGTATGCATGGAGGGTTTACTTGGGATTGGGTAGATCAGGGACTACGTTTGAAAGATAAAAATGGCAAAGAATATTGGGAAGTAATAAATTATAGTGACGGTGCAAATTCAAATGATGGCTTAGTAAATCCTGATCGGGAAGTTCAACCGGAGTTATATGAATTGAAGAAAGTTTTTCAAAATTTCAATGTAGAAAATATAGATATAAATGAAGGACTTGTTTCTATATCAAATGCGAACTATTTCACTGATACAAAAGGAATTATTTTATGTTGGACATTATTAGAGAATGGTCTTCCTATAGATCATGATACGATTACCGCCTTGAATATAGCTCCCCAAAGCAAGCAATTGATAGAATTGGACTTACCCAGGCAAAGCTTAAAAGCTGGAAATGAATACCATGTAAACTTTAGTTTTTATAATACTGAACAACGGAATTATTCTGACGGTAGTATTGAGATCGCTTCAGAGCAATTAGCTCTAGATATACTTCCCGAACCGTTCATAGAGAAAGAAGTTCAAACAACCTCTCCTCTTCGGGTAGAAAGAAAAAATGGACTAACAGTTATAGGGAAAAGTTTTCATATACAATTTGACAGACTCACCGGAGCGATATCACAGTTCAGTTATAAAGGAAACAATTTGCTGGAATCTCCTCTATTACCATGTTTCTGGCGGGTTCCGACCGATAACGATGAAGGACGTAATAATTCTTATGCAAGTTCATGGCGCAAAGTAGGATTGGATGATTATAAAATAAAAACCAAGCAATTGGATTTCGTGATTTTGCCTACCGGAGATGTGCAAGTTTATGTTAATAACCTATTAGAATTCAAAGAAGGTAATATCCTGCAAAAAGCAAATTATACAATCTCACATGAAGGTGAAGTTCTCATTGATGCCATCTTTTATATAAATATAGATGTGCTGTCATTGGCAAGAGTCGGAATGAAGTGTGCATTACCTGTTGAGTGGAAAAATCTCACTTGGTTTGGAAGAGGCCCTCACGAAAGCTATGATGATAGAAAAGAATCAGCTTATGTTGGTATTTATAATGGAATTGTCTGTGAACAGTCTTTTCCACATATTATGCCTCAAGAAAATGGAAATAAAACGGATAACCGCTGGTTGGAGATATATGATGATTTCGGAAGCGGAATACGTATAACAGGAAAACCATTTTTCAATTTTAATATTCAAAATTACTCCGATAAAGATTTGAACCGCAGTAAAAAAGCGCATACATTAATTCGTGGTGAAAAGAATTGGTTACATATTGATTATAAGCAGATGGGGCTTGGAGGAGATGACAGTTGGTCACCTAGAGTTCATAAAGAGTTCTTATTAAAGAACAAAGTATATCACTATACATATGCCATAGAACCTCTTTGATTATGGGACTCACATTATGACTAGTCCAATAAACCCTTTAATGGGGTTATTTAGGAGAGGCTGTAATTTAAACTGTGTCAGCAAAGCAAACAAAAAAAAGTA
>ERZ779746.748-NODE-748-length-15160-cov-3.753989_pt1 | contig 15160 bp, 12 predicted proteins | sample MGYA00511888_ERZ779746 | MGnify/ENA primary metagenome ERZ779746 (study PRJEB29588, sample SAMEA1964695) | human gut metagenome | biome: human gut; feature: human-associated habitat; material: faeces | place: Denmark | collected 2008/2010 ... | reverse complement strand
GGCTCTACCTGCACAAATCGAACACTGCGAATAGGAGGATGGCTGACTGACTTTCTTACGGACGTGGAAGCCCTTGGGGGTGAAGGTCAGACCATTACCTCACTATTCTAACAGTTTAGGCAACGAGATGCCCCATGCCTATGACTGGCTGCCATAAATCAAGGGGCAAATATATAGTAACAGGGGGTAAAATAAGATACGAAAAAGCAAGCAGGCAGTATTTTTTCGCAGCACAAATTAAGGCGGCAGCTCTTTCGCGTAATTTACGTCAATTGTAAATGCAACCTTTTTTACGCTATGGATTGTGCTTACCGGCGTTGTTTTTTTATTTTATGAGTGTAGGTGTCAAGTTGATCTTTGGAGGATCTATAGGCTTGACACCTAACTTTTTACCCAGGGAATCACCGTAAAGCATGAGGAACAGCTCTGCCGGCGATTTGTTGCTTAAGGAAGGCCTGCCATAAGAATTAATATGGCAAAACATCAAGTCCACTTTTTCCTGATTCAGTGGATTCATAGAAGTTCAGTTGCGAAAGAAAATCGTCAGAATAACTTTGCCGCCTTTATTGCCTTTCACAGTATCCATTTCCACCACAGGGCGCTCGGGATTCTGTTGCAGATACGCTGTAAAATCTGCATATGTACGGTTTACTCGGCAGGCCTTGTCTATTAAAAGCGGAGGACCGGATTTTTTTCTGTCTTTTCGTTGCACGGTTCGCTGTAAGTGAAAGAGGTTTGCAGAAAGATAATTGGCGTGCAGATATTTGTAGAGGGTTCTGTCACTGACCGGAATGATATCATTGTTTGTGTGACAAATATGTCTGACTGACTGTCCCTTACAGTATGAATTACAATTTCCGCATATTTTACAGCTTTTATGGTGCTGATTGAAGCAAGTTGGACTTTTGCATTTTTGCTTAATATTGCAATCATAACGCATGGTACAGACATTGCGGCTTTGTAATGTGGTTGTTTTTTTATACGAGATCAAGGTACGGTGCTTCTGCACCTCTCTGCTGACAGTTGATTTGTTGATACCGCATCGTTCTGCTCTCTGCGCGTAGGTTAATTTTTCTTTTAACCCTTCCTGTATTGTCATTCTTATCTCTAAATCTAAATGCTTACTCATAGGAACAACCTCCTTTCAACGCCGGTAAGCACAGCCAAAAGCCTACTATATTTTACGGAAAATCACAAATTGCAATTTGTAAAGTTGTAAACGCAACCCTCCGTCTCCCACCAAAACTGCCCTCTCTCTCCCTGCGAAGTTCTAAACGCAACACTTCTGTTGCTTTTACTTTTTCATATAACAGCGGTATCATAATATGCAAATAATAGTTGACAATAACTTTATGATACGATATAATAAATAACATAAAGATATTACTTATGAATGTGTAATATCACCCCGTTAAGAAGTCTTTTGAATTTATATGCAGTCTGTGGCGCAGTAGAGGACGAAGATGGACATATGGGAAACGCAGAAATTACCTGAAACATGATGGTAAAATGGCGAAGCCAGTCTATTTTCCAAAAAATATTTATGAAACGTTCCATTCTAAATCATGCTGTAAAATATAAGTGAACTTGATGCATTTCGTGGTTTCTGTTCTAAATGAAGTAATAGAACAGATTTTTTGTTTTTAAATGTTGTTTTGAAAATAGATTGTCTGTAAAAATACGTAAATATTATGGCTGTCGGTTTTTTTATGGGAGCTTATGCTAAGCTGTAAAAACTTTGGATTTTAGCATGTGATGGACAGGTATGTACATGATCTGTAGAGAGGATGAAATTGCTTAGGTTCGCTGTTCCTGTATAGACCTTCATTTATATCAGAAATCCCGCCTCATCCGCATTATTTTTCAAAAAAGAGATAGGAGATGGTTTGGTGGATATTTTATTTAATGAAACCATGCACATATCCGCCGAAAAAAGTATTGAGTTTCTAAGAGCTTATTCAAGCTTTAATCATGAACAGACCTTACCGAAAATTAAATTTATCTTTGAAAATCCAGAGTCAAACAATTTAATTTTGTTAAGAAAGGCGATAGGTATCGAAAAGCAAAATAATGCGGAAAGCGAGGTCCAATTGATCCTCAGATTATTAAAATGGGCAATAGAGCACTTTGACTTTCCTGGTTCAACACTTATAGACAGAAGATACGATGATACAGATTGGTTCGAAGTTATTGAAAGAGCAAAACGCGAAAAATTTTCATTAAATTGTAGATATAAGTCGTTATTGTTTACGCAAATTCTTCTTGCTTATGGAATAAAAGCACGGTGGGTATCGTGTTTGCCTGTTGAATCAATAACTCACGAGCGACACTGTGTCACTGAAGTATATGTTAACCGATTAAATAAATGGATCGTTGTTGATTGTGCATTTAATTTAATTTATTTTGATAGTGATGGGACGATGTTAAGCTTAATCGAAATGAGAGAAAGATTAATAAATGGTAACAGAATTCGATTTTTTATTAAGGAACAAAAATATGCAAAATATGTGTATGATTGTTGGATGAGTCATATCTTCAGATTTAAATATGCTGTTTATAATGGATATAATATGCTTTCATCTACAAAAAGGATATATGCTTATTTGAATCCTGATTCAAGCAACTGTGATAAAAATAAAATTATTGATGCAGTTGGTTGCGAAGAGGGAGAACAATTTTATGATGAGCGTTGTTTTTATTAAATATTTTTATGCTGATTTATTGAATAACTATTTTACATCGAAAGAAGGTAGCAAACCATGAGCAGACTATCAAAGTTCACTTTTCATTGTACGAACAATGAAGGAGATCTTTTATTATTCAACTCCTACCATGGTGTTAAAAGCATATGTAAGATAAAAAATCGTTTTATTCAGGCGCAACTAATTGAGGGACGAATAGATAATGCCGAAATTATTGAGAAACTAATGAATAAAGGCATTCTTGTTTCAAATGAGACAAATGAACAAACAATGCTCAATCATATGATTGGTCGTGTGTTATTCCCTTCGGATTTAGGCCTAAATATCAGCCCTACAGAATATTGCAATTTTCGTTGCAAATACTGTTATGAAAAACATAATAGTATAAAGATGAATTCTACGGTTCAGAATGACATAATCGCATTTGTTAGAGCCAATATGAAAAATTACTCAAAGCTTAATGTCAGTTGGTTTGGCGGAGAACCATTATTAGCGGTAGATCAAATTAAAGTCCTTTCCGAAGCCTTCATGAACACATGTCAGTTTTATAAACGAAAATATACATCTACAATGACAACAAATGGGTATTTACTAAACGTTGAATTATTTAAGCAGCTTCTCGATTTGCGTGTATCAGGCTATCAGATATCTATTGACGGGCTGAGAGATACACACGATAACCAAAGGCCTTTAGTAAACGGTGGTAATACATTTAATGTAATAATCGATAATCTCAAAAAAATAAAAGCATTACGAAATCGTAATTTTCATATCGTAATCCGGTCAAATATTACCTTTGATATCCATGAAAAACTTGATGAATATATCGATTTGTTATCATATTTTTGTGATGGTGATTCGCGATTTTCGGTTTTAATTCAATATGCCGCCGAATGGTCAGATGGCATAGAACCCGAGTTTAAAAAAAGATTTTTACGTAGTCAAGATGACATTCTACCAATATTCCAGAAAATATTAAATGCAAAGAAAAAAATAAATTTTACATTCAATTTAAATCCCGATGATGGTTCTTGCCAATTGGGAAGAGCAAATCGTTATTTTATTAGACCAAATGGTGAGATTCATCAATGCACAGTTTGTTTTGAGAATCCTCAGAACATAACAGGAATGATTTCTGATGGGAATTTGAAATTAAATTCTACCTACTATGATAGGTTGCTCAATCCCAATATGTGCCCGAACCTTTACGAGTGCTTTTATGCACCAATTTGTAAAGGCGAAGTATGTCCAAGCAAAAGAAAAAAACAAACATTTTGTCCTGACTCAAAAGTTCATTTAAATTACTACTTGCAATTAATGGATAACTATGAGTCTTTTGAACAGATTGACAAATAAAAGTTTCATATTTTAAAGAAACAGTATGGGGGTATTTTTTATGAGCAATAGTTTAGACTTTAAATCCGGAATTATCAAAGCATTGGAACAATCATTTATCTTTATTGATGATTCAGAGCTTGATGAAGTCGATTTATCGAGTTATATTGAAGATTCAATCCAGTTTATGTCGTTTATCGTTCATTTAGAAGAAATTTTTGAATTGGAGATTCCTGCAGAACTTATGCGCTTAGACAACTTTAAGAACCCGGATGAAATATGCTCGATTATTTCAGAATTAAAAAAGCAGGATATAATATAAGGGAGCTTTATATTATATAAAATCAACCAGGAGAGGAGGTTGTGTTATGAAGAAGAAATTGTGTAAACCTATAGTAGTTCAGGATGATACGATTCTCAGTCTTTATAATTCTGAGAATGGTCAAGATGCTTGCTGCTCTGGCAATAACGGACAGTGTCTCTGCTAACTAATACATAAATGTATTTATCAACAGCAAAGCCCCTTGCTGTTGATAAATATATCTATTATTGTTAACAGAGATAAGCATATGTCAACATGAAATTACTTTTATATAGCAGGAAGGCGTTACTATGAATCGTTTTTTGGTATTAGTCGCTTTATCTAAAAACGCATGGAAAGATGCGAGAAAATATTTGGGGTTAACTACTATAATTAGTGTATTCTCAGCTGTTGTCCCACTTATAAGCATCGTGGGGTTAGGCAGCGCTATAAATGCACTTGTCAATGGTAGCACATCATCACATGTACTCATACTTATTCTTGCGTATTTGTCTTTTAATTTATTGATAGCGTTAATAAATCAGATTTTGACACTATTTAATAATAATGAAATGCGAAAGTTAAGTAATGAGATTCAAACATCATACATGCAAGACTGCATTGATATAGACTATCATTATGCACAAGATGGAACAATTGCAAATTTAAGAAGAAAATCAATGCAAGCTCATCCGGTGTTTTTTATCAGCACTTGGGGAGAATGTATTCATTATTTTATTCAAATAGTTGGAGCTATGACTGCATTTGCAATGATGACTCCGCTATTTGTAATAATATTGGCGATTCTATCACTCATCTTGATTCTACTTAATTTGTATATTCAAAAAAACGATTTTGAATTCAATAACGAAAAAATCGAAGACGACCGTAAATTGGATTACCTCTATGAGGTTATGACAAGCTATAAATATGCGAAGGAAATTCGTATTAATAACGCAAGCGATTTTATTCGAAATAAATATCAAGCTATATTTCATGTTCAAGTTAAAAATCTAAAAAGGCTTATGAACAAAAAGCTGTTTGTAAATTTTCTTTCTGTTTTTTTGTCTGCTATCCAATCAACAGCGATGTATTTATTTTTTACATATCAGGTATCAATACATCAAATAGATATAGCTGAATATACTGTTTTGTTAGCATCAACTACTTTGCTTTCGTCGGCGCTAATTTCTTTATTTTCTAAAATAGGTGCTGTAAACAACTCAATTAAAGCTTATTCGTTTTTAGCAGAATACAAGCAAAAAATTGACGATAATAGTATCACAGTAAAATCTAATTATTTAGGCCCGCAAACAGTTGATTATTCGAATTCTACGATAAGATTCGAAAATGTTTCTTTCAGCTATCCCGGATCTTCAAATAATGCTTTGGAAAATATTAGTTTTGAAATACCGTGCCATCAAAAATTAGGAATTGTGGGCTTAAATGGTTCTGGTAAAACAACATTAGTCAAACTGATACTGAGGTTATATCTTCCTTCACAAGGGAAAATAACATTAAATGGAATCGATATATCTACAATTCCTTTTAACAGTTATATTCAACATATTGGTGTAGTTTTGCAAGATTACACATTGTTTGCTTATAGTGTAAAAGAAAATATAATATTCAATGGTGACACAATAATAGATAAAATTATAACAAGTATAGAGAATAGTGGATTGAGTAAAAAAATTGAGAATCTTCCGCAAGGTATCAATACCTCTGTTGGACGTGAATTAGATGATAACGGAGTTGAGTTTTCGGGCGGTGAAGGACAAAAATTAGCAGTCGCACGGACTGATTATAGAAACGCCGCTATTCTAATATTGGATGAGCCAACAAGTGCATTGGATCCTATCGCAGAATATGAGCTATTTTCTAGGTTGAATGAAATAGCACAAAATAAGACAACGATCTTTATAACGCACAGGTTGTCATCCACACAATTTTGCGAGCACTTAATTGTGCTTTCTAATGGTAAGGTTATTGAACAAGGCAATCATTCTCAGTTAATGAAACAAAATGGTGAATATGCACAGCTTTTCAATTCACAAGCTAAGTATTATTCTCAGAATGGAGTTGTATTATGAAAAGCACTAAATCAACTTCCCCATTTAAAATATTTATCACCATATTTAGAAACGAACCTGCTTATTTACTATTTGCTTTGCCACAAGTCCTTATTAACTCAGGGGTGCCTCTTTTGTACGTGTATTTCCCAAAGCTATTTATTGAACAACTCACATTGGCACGACCATTTGAGTCAGTTGCCAAAAGTATTGGTATATACATTGGTATCTTATTAATTTCCAACATTGTAAATTCTTTTCTTTTAAACAAAAGTAGTTTTTATGCAGACAGATTTGCAAAAAAAATGCGCCAAAGAACAGGCGATATTACTATGTCTTTGCCTCTCGAAGATATGGAGGGAACGGAATACAAAGAAAAATTAGCATTGGCAAATGGTGTTACTCAAATCACAGAGGCCGCCGTTTTATTACAAAAAATAATTTCAAATATTATTACTATTGTTGGATTGGTTTTTATTATATTTCGTTTGGATTTAATTTTCGTATTGATTATTGCTGCTACACTTTGTGTGCGAATATGTTTTGTGATCATGACCAACAGGTATCATGAAAGGCAACGCAAATTACACGCAGCGAATGACAGAAAAGGCAATTACTTAAACCAATTAGCTTTTTTTAATCAAGGTGCAGCCAAAGAAATTAGAACCAACAATATTGGATGTTGGTTTATGGAAAAGATAATAGGTTACAGAAATGAAATGCTAAAACTTCAATATGCAAGTTTTAAGCACCAGTCTATCTATGAGAGTATTGCAGCAATAGTAATGGCTATACAATCTTTTGTAATCTTATGGGTGTTAGTGATTAGGTTTACCGATGGGCTGATAAGTATAGCTGATTTCACGATGTATTTTAGTGCTATTACAACGCTGACCGCTACTCTCTCGATAATTATTGGAATTATTGGAGATTATATGCGTCTCCAACTTAATATGGGCGAATTTGAAGAACTTGATAATATCATTGGGCAATTAATTGATACCAAAAAAGATTTGAGCTACAATAATATTGATATTGTTTACAATAATGTTTCGTTCGCTTATCCTAATTCTGCAAATTATGCCTTAAAAAATATAAACATTACGATACGGAAAGGGGAAAAAATCGCTATTGTGGGAAAAAACGGAGCTGGCAAATCTACTTTCATTAAACTCTTATGCCGATTTTATAAACCAACAAGCGGAACCATTACTATTGGTGGCATTGATATTTGGAATATAGATCAAGCTACATATGCCAAATTGGTTTCTGCTGTATTTCAAGATTACCAAAATTTTGCCTTTTCCATTTACGAAAACATAGCGATGGGTCAGTCCAATCAAGGTTACGAAATGCATAATATAATTAACACAATAGGTCTTGATTCAGTAATAAAAGATGCACCACAAGGCGCGGAAACCTATCTCACACGGAATTTTAGTAAAGATGGGATTGAATTATCGGGAGGAGAGAGTCAAAAGCTTGCGATAGCAAGAGCGGTGTATAAAAATTCAGCCATTCTGATTTTAGATGAGCCAACAGCTTCCCTTGACCCAAAAGCAGAAGATGAGATATACCAAACATTCTTTAGAGTTTCCAATAATAAAATCACCCTTTTTGTATCGCACCGGCTTGCCTCTTCAACAAGCACTGACAGAATTGTGGTTTTTGAAAATGGACAAATTGTTGAATTGGGAGATCACAGTCAATTGATGCAATATAACGGAATATACGCTTCAATGTTCAAGAAGCAAAGCGCGGCTTATTTAAACAGTTTATCCGAAAGGGATTTAATATGAAAAAAATAGCAATCATAGACAGCGGTGTGAAATGCGATCATCCAGCTTTTTCCAACGTTCAAGTTAAAGGCTTTTCAATTACTGTTAATGATTCTGAAAAGATTTCAATTGATGAAGATTTCCATGATGAGATTGGTCACGGTACTGCTGTATTCTATTTAATAAACAAATCGACACATGACTGCGATATAACAAATATCAAGATATATGACAGGTCAAGTAAAATATCTACGGATAATTTCGAGCACATTCTCGAATATATATTAAAATCTTATTGTTTTGATATTATCAATATTAGCATGGGTATTGTGGTATATGGCAATACTGAAAGATTGCAAAATATTTGTAATAGTTTTAAAGCTCAAGGCACAATAATCGTTTCGGCTTTTGACAATAATGGAGCGGTGTCGTTTCCTGCGGCATTAGACGGAGTGGTTGGAGTTGATGGTCAAGCGAACTTAAGTACTGCCTATATTTCCGTTCAGAACAGTATTGTAAATGTTATCGGAAATTTAAAGAATCAAAAAGTAGCATGGATAGAACCAGACTACATATTGGTAAAGGGCAGTAGTTTCATTTGCGCTGAGATAACCGCTAAATTAGCAATATCTGGTGGAGATAAAGCCGAAGAAATGTTGAATTCTCTATGTGGTAAAAAAATAGTTTTTAACAATTCTATTGATAGTAAGTTACCGTTCAAAATATTTAAGGCGGTTGTTTTTCCTTTTAATAAAGAAATTCATGCAATTGCTCGTTTTGAATCATATCTTAAATATAGTATAGTTGATTACTATTCTGTTCGAGTATCGGGAAAAGTCGGGAAATCAATAAGTGAAATAATTCCAAACTGTGATAATCAAAAAACAATCAAAAACATTGACGAAATAAATTGGGATACCTTTGATACATTGATCATTGGTCACAGTGATGAGTATCGCCGGATAATTAATGTTGATTACAAAGAGAAACTTATTAAAGAGGCTATTCATAGAGGGAAAAATATATATACATTCGATTACAATGGAATATCAGATATACAAAAGGATTACAAATTGCTATTTAGTCCAGTTGTTACAGAAGCTAATATTTCAAAAAGATATGGAAAGTTATACAAACCTAACATTCCAATTATAGCGATATGCGGTACTAATTCCAAACAAGGTAAGTTTTCACTGCAATTATACATAAGAAATAAACTACTTGATCTGGGATATTCAGTTGGTCAAATAGGCACAGAGGCATCCTCCTTGCTATTTGATATGGATGAGGTCTTTCCTTGTGGTTATAATGGTCAAGTTTATCTAACTCCTCAACAAACGAGTAGCATCATCAATAAAATGATATGGGATATTTCTCAGAAAGGAGTAGATATAATATTAGCAGGCTGTCAAAGTGGGTTATTAGGATTTAATGACAGGAATATTGATATGATACCATTTAATCATCAAATATTCTTTCAATCGCTTCAAACTGATGCCATAATCCTATGCGTTAATGAGTATGACAGTTTATCTTTTGTAAAAAGAGTGATAAACTATGCTGAAGGGGTATCTGGAGCAAAAGTATTAGGGGTAGTATGTTTCCCATATTCCCCTAAAAAAAATTGGATGGGTGCATATGGAACACAAGAGAGAATCAGTGTTACAAGAGAAAAGGAGCTTAAAGAGGCTTATCTTGGTAATTTGGGCAAAAGGGTTTTTATGCTTGACAAAAATATTGAATTAGCTCAACTGGTGGATGAGTGCTTGGAATTTTTTCAAGGGTGATAAGCATGTATGAATTAACATTACCAGATAATTGCACATCGGATTGCTATGATGCTCTATGGTACTCGCTTCTTAAATATTATGGCTATGAATATGAGGCTTTTAACATAAAATATTGGTATACTGCTTATCATGAATTCATTGGTAATATGGTCTATTTTAAAAGAAAATCCAGTTCCGTCGAGTGTTTATTAAATAACTTCTATGGTATAAATATTTTCTACAATGAGGTCACGGATAATACCGATTTGAGAACTGTAATAGCAGATGATATTAAATATACCCCAGTTGGTGTTTTTATTGACCCGTATTATTTAGAATGGACTACTTTTTATAACCAAACGCATTACACACATGTGCTATTAATTGTTGATATCAATCCGAGAGACAAGACATACATTTGCTTCGATGTGTATTATAATAAAACTGGTTATCTGAAAGTTGATTTTGATGTAGTTAATAACTATTGCACCAAATATTTTACGCATTACATAGGTGACAACCGTCAACTTACCCCTAATATTCTCAAAAAAGAGTTATACTCGCTTTTAAACAGTTATGATACGGACTGTAGTTATTTGGAGCAATTAATTAGAGCATTTAAGAACAATGCTCCTCGCGAACTATTTACGAATAATTTACGAACTTCGACAACTTTGATTAATTTAATGAAGATTTCAGAAGACAAAAGAAACTTCACGCATTTTTTAAATCTATTAGAATCGAAAACTGAAAACTTCTGTTTTGCAGACATAAAAGACAAACTACTTGAGTCTGAAAAAAAGCTTATGATAATTAAATCTATTTTAACTAAATACGCCATTACTGGTAAATTAAATGAAACAGATTTCAGAAAGATAATGTTAGAAATCATTGAATTGGACGCTGACGTAAAGTGCAATCTGTTGCATTATTGCACGCAAAAATAAGGAAGTGCAAGATTGCAAAATAACGATAGAATGTATTTCGGGAAGGTGATTGATTGCAATGAATTTAATTGATAATGAAATACTGAGTAACTCAACAAAACCTTTGTTGGTACCCAAAGAACCTGTTGCTATCCTTCTAAATAGAAGCAGAGCCCTATTTTCATTGGTTAATCAATGTTTTATCAATAATGTTCAGTATGTTTTATTAGATCCTACATGGCCGAAGGACAGAATCCTTTTCCTGTGTTATAGCCTCAATCCAAATACGATATACACGAGTGTTGAATATGCAAACATGTTTGATTGCGATAATGCAGTGATACTTGACCCTGATGCAATATACCAACTCGCTAACAGTTTAAGTAGTAATGATATTGCATACATAAATTATACTTCCGGCTCAACAGGCACTCCAAAAGGAGTAGAAATTACACGTGCCTCCCTATTTAATTTCATTGAAGGCATTTCTGAGATTATAGATTTCACTTCTAAAAAACGAATCGCTTGTCTTACAACAGTATCATTTGATATATTTTTTCTTGAAAGCATTGTGGCCTTATATAAAGGCCTTACAGTCGTTCTTGCCAACGAAGAAGAGCAACGAAACCCAAAACTTATGGCAAAACTCATTCAGGATAATGCAGTAGACATGATTCAAATGACACCTTCCAGAATGCAGTTGCTTTTAAATCATGATAAAGAGCTTTCCTGTCTAAAGAATGTAAAAGAAATCATGATCGGTGGCGAAACGTTCCCCCTTAGCTTACTTCGGACATTGCAAGAGAAAACAGTCGCCAAGATATATAACATGTACGGCCCTACAGAAACGACTATCTGGTCAACGGTTAGCGACGTCACTCATAAAGACAGAATCGATATTGGTCGTCCAATTAAAAACACCGAAATCTACATAGTTGATGAAAGCCTTTCTATTCTGTCAGATGGACAAGCCGGAGAAATCTGTATTGCCGGAAAAGGACTGGCCAAAGGTTATGTCAATCAAGATGACTTAACCACAGAGAAGTTCATCTATCTGCCTCAAAAGCCAGATATTAGAGTATATCGAACTGGTGATATGGGCCGGTATCTACCTGATGGTGATTTAGAGTATTTGGGGCGAACTGATAATCAAGTGAAAATTCGTGGGCACAGAATTGAGTTAGAAGAAATTGAAACACACATTAATCAATTTGTTGGTATAAAGCAATCTATTGTAATAGCTTTGGAAACAGGCGAAAATGATAAGGTTTTAGAAGCATTTTATACAAGCGATAGTCGCATTAATTCAAAAGATATTATAGAGTATCTGTCTTCAAAACTTCCTTCATATATGATTCCGGTTGTATTTAAGCATGTTGAAAATTTCATACAAACTGCTAATGGAAAAATAGACAGAAAAAGAGTGTTGGAATGTATAGAGATAAAACCTGACACGATAACATTGCAGAATTTAGCTTCTGATTTAAATGCCATTCAAAAGAAAGCTCTATCTATAATCGAATCAAATCTTGAAGCAAAAATTACCGATGAAATATCTTTAGATACTGATTTTACAAGTATTGGTGTCGATTCAATAACTTTCATTAAAGTGATAGTTGCATTAGAGGTCGAATTTGATTTTGAGTTTGATGATGAGATGCTCCTTATTACAAAATTCCCTACTATTAAAACAATGGTTGAGTATATAGAATCAAAAGTTAATTAAACTGCGGAAACTTAATGTTGATAGTGAGATTTACAGAAAACAATTCACACTCGAAAAATAATTGAATCTACATAAATTATGGAGCAAAAATGAAAACGACGATTAAGAATAATCTGTTTATCCTTAAACTATTATGGAAGACAAATAAACTTGCATTTGTTATTCAGTTTTTCTATTCTGTTTTGATTGCATTATTATCTCCTCTAACGATTTTGATAAACAAATATTTGGTGGATGAACTAACGGCTGCCAATCACTGGCAGCGCCTGATAGCAATTATTATTTTAATGTTAGTTGTTAATATTGCTTTTGGCATCATCAATTCGCTGATGTCATATAGGATTCGTCCTATCATTATGTGGAAATTCAATCTTAGACTGAATACCGACTTTATGAAAAAGTCCTTATTGTTAGACTTGGCCTGTTTTGATGATCCTGACTTTTATGATCAATATACCAGAGCCCTTAGTGCAGCAGATTCTCAGGCCAATCATGTTTTTAATCAATTTTTTTCGTTATTGAAGGCTGTCGTACAGTTTTGCGGTATCATATCAATCCTGATACTTTTAGATCCGATCATCATTTTATTTGCCGTGGGGAGCGTCCTGATCGGTTTTATATTTGATATTTTTATCAATCAGGTATCAGAAAAGGAAAAGATGCATGCTACTTTGCCTTTGAGATGGCAAAATTATATAAAGAACAGAGTGATGTACCAACCGCAATATGCAAAAGATTTGAGATTAAATTTAGGTCTGTATTCACTTTTATCGCACAAGTATGAGGCGGCAGTAAACCAGGTATTTGTCAATATAAAAAAATACGGTAAAAAATATCTAGCCATAGTCATCCCAAAGGTTATTTTAGGAGAGAGCATGTCATTCGGACAGCTTGTCTATATGTCATTGGGCGTATTTAACGGAACGATTACGATCGGTACGTTCGTTTCGCTCTTAAATTCGTCGCAGTCTTTTGCCGGCGCTTTGAGCGGGCTGACGAGTTCCTTATCTGCCTTTTTCCAAAGCAGTTTAGAGATCGGTCATTTACTGGATATTCTAAAAAAAGAACCCGCTATTGAAGCGGCACAAGGAAAAGATCTTGATAGAGATCAAATAGAAATTGATGTCAGAGATGTGAGCTTCCGTTATCCGAATTCTAATACGCAGGTCTTAAATCATATCAATTTTTCAATTTCAAAAGGGGAACATGTTGCAGTTGTCGGACTCAACGGAGCAGGAAAAAGTACTTTGATTAAATTATTATGCAGACTTTATGACCCTGACCAGGGAGAGATCTTATATAACAATATTGATTTGCGTGACTATTCAATCAAATCAATCCGAAGCAGTATCGCAACCGTTTTTCAGGATTTCAATATATACGCGCTCAGCGTTGCGGAAAATATTGCAAAGGAAGAAAATATAAATGATAGATTGTTAAATCAGAGTATTGAAAAGTCCGGACTCAAATCTAAATTGGAAAAACTTGATTTAGGTATGCATACAATCTTATCGAATGAATTTCCGGGCGGAACAAATTTATCGGGCGGCGAAGGACAGAAAATTGCGATTGCTTCTGCAATATACAAGGATGCAAAAATTTTAATTTTTGATGAACCAACATCAGCCTTAGACCCGTTGGCTGAACATGAAATATTTGAATCTATCAATTCCATTTTTTTCAATCGTACGACAATCATGGTGTCTCATAGGCTGGCAAATGTTGTTCATTGCGACAAAATTATCTACTTGGAAAACGGCAGAATCGCTGAATGCGGTACACATAGGGAACTAATGACGCTTAATGGAAAGTATGCGAATTTATTTCATATGCAGTCAAAAGAATATATAGCTGCCGGGAGGGAGCATCATAAATAATACAGAGTATCGGAATCAAATTAAATATTGAAGCATGATCAAGGAGGTTGGATCCTTTTTACTATAAACCTAAGGCGTGCAAGCCATCTTACAGCTTACACGCCCCCCAAAAATCAATTTTGTTTAGACTTTACACGGAATTTAAAAACTGCCGAATGATTATTTGATCTCGCGGGCGCCGTCTCCGATGCTGCAGATGTAGAACTGCGGCGTAATCCCGGTTTTGCTGTAATAACTGTTTCCAATCGTCTCAATGAAGGCATCCGCAGCAGATCTTTTTACAATGTTGATGGTGCAGCCGCCGAATCCGCCTCCTGTCATCCGGGAGCCGATACAATCCGAAAAGGGCAGTGCAGCATCATACATTGCATCCAGCTCGCTGCCGGTTACTTCATATAGGTATCGAATGGAGTCGTTTGCCTCACGCAGCAGTGCGCCGAATGCTGCTAAATCGCCTCTGCGCAGAACGGCAACCGCCTGCTTGACGCGTTCGTTTTCCGTGATGATGTGCCGTACGCGTCTGCGAATGACAGAATCCGTAATTTGCGGCTCCATCTCCTGATATTCTTTCAGGGTGTAGCCGCACAGGTTCGGCTTTGCGGTTTCCGGAGAGATCTGCCGAAGTATACGCAGCCCTTCCTCTACCTCTGCCCGCCGTTCGTTATATTTGTAGT
>ERZ779746.742-NODE-742-length-15241-cov-2.600619_pt1 | contig 15241 bp, 11 predicted proteins | sample MGYA00511888_ERZ779746 | MGnify/ENA primary metagenome ERZ779746 (study PRJEB29588, sample SAMEA1964695) | human gut metagenome | biome: human gut; feature: human-associated habitat; material: faeces | place: Denmark | collected 2008/2010 ... | reverse complement strand
CTCTTTGCTTGCCGAGCCGGTCGGAACAGGGGACTGCTCCTGCTGGGGCGATGGGGTCGCAGTCGACTGTACGGTAGGAGTAGCAGGCCTCTCAGTCGGTTGATCGGCGGAATAAACGCCGTACACCCCCAAATCATAAATTGCATAATAAATATTTGCATCTTGTTCTTTAGGCATGTAATTTCCTAAAATTTCAAATTGGATGTACCGGGCAGACACTCCTTCTAAAGAATCCACGATCGTCCCGGGCTTTGTATTGTCCGCATGATCGGCGCAAAGCGTATACGTCAGGTCGTCGCAGCTCACCAAAACCTTGTACATATAGTATTTATCTCCCTTTACGAACCAATCCACCTGAATACGTTCTAAGTCATAAACCGCGCCTAAGTCTAAAATAAAGCCGAAGGGTTCATCCAGCATCCCATTTGTTTCATCATACCACCCATTGTAGACTGCCTGAACAACTGTGCTCAGATCACCGTCGTTGATGTTCTCAATAGGATAGACGGCCGTCCAATTCAGTGCATTTCCCGCATTTTCATATAATGTAATCTCATAGTCCAGTCGATTGTCATCTGGCGCCGGGGAAGAAGTCACCTCCGGCTGATGGTCGGAAAGAACGCCTTTAACAGTGATCTCTGACGTAGGGAAATATTCAGAATGCGTCTTATCACTGTCTCGGTAATTTCCAAAAATCTCTATCCGTATATAGCGGCCGCTCTGACCGGACAAGGAATCGGTAATTGTCTCCTTATCCGTTACATTCTCGGAATGATCGGCGGCCTTCTGATAAGTCAGGTCATCCGAACTGATTTCTATATTATATTTATAACTCCGTCCTCCTTTGGGATACCAACAAATCGCAATACTATCCAGATCATATACCGCGCCTAAATCCAACAGGATATAAAACGAATCCTCCAACAAATCGCCGTTATACGAATCTGTCCCGTCTGCTTTATGATATTCCACCTGTGCAATCGTCTCCGGATCTCCGTCATTCAGATTTTCCAAAGAATAATCGGGATGTGGAGTCCAATACATCCGATATTTTTCCGGGGCCGTGGAACGGAGTGCAGTCTCATAGGTAAGAGGCTGTGCCTCCGCTCGGGCCATCTGCGGCAAAAGCTCTGAGAAAGTAAAACAGAAAATCAATATTAACAATAAAATATAATGTTTTTTTATTTTCATGGTATTTCGTCCTCCTTCTGAACTAACTTTCCAGCTCTACAAAACAGCCTGCGCCCGGCAGCAGAGACACCGTAATCTCACTGCCGGAACCGGCCTGTTCCAATCCGCCGGCACCCCATACCTGGTAAGTACAGGTTTTCTCCAGCTTCACCGTCACCTGGCTTTCTTCACTTCCGGCTCTTTCAAAATTCATAATATACAATCCTTTTTTTCCGTTGTCCCGAAAACAACCCGCCAGAATTTGTCCGTCGCTCTCTATCTCTTTTACCATATCATAGGAATTTAAAAGCAGTGTTTCTTTTAGGACAGCCTCTACATCCTCCGGCAACCCGACGGTCAAAAAGCCATCGTGCGTATATGATAAATAGACACCTTTCATAGCATGAATCGCCTGATTGGTCTTTTGGACAATTCCATACACAGGGGTCTGTTCGCCTTCATAGGTAATCAGGCCGTCGAATATTCCACCCACACGCTGATTCGGATCCGAACCGTTTCGGGACCAATAAAGGAAATTGGTCATGGTTTTTGCCCCGAAGACTAAGTGAAGATTCGCAATAAAACGATACTCAGCTTCATTGGGAATACGGGTCCCTTTCCATGTTCCGTTATCATCATAAGAACCCCAGCGGCAGGACTGTAAAAAGCCCCCTATTGTAATGCCGTATTTTTCCGCGGTATTTCGGATATCTACCAGATTGACAACCATATTCCGAATCGACGCCGGATCGCCTTTCGGGTTCAGATTATAGGGATAATAGTCAAAGTGGAGAATATTTACCGGAACTGTAGCACAAAAGGTATCCAGATATGTCTGATAAAATGTCTTGCCATCCTGCGCTTCAGCGGCCAGAGCACTGTTCTGGGCGTAATTCGGTAGGAGATTGCAGAGAATGATTTTATCCGCTGAGATCTCCTCTCTCAGCAGACCGGCAACTGTTTTAATTTTATTGAAATTCTGGTATGACGGCTCGTCTACAATATTGTATCCAATCACCGCAGGGCTGTCCTTTGTCTGCTCAACTGCCCGGTAAAATTTTGTTTTATCCGTATATACCCCACCTAAATCAATCATTACAGACACGCCTACAGTTTCTGCGGCACACAGAGATTTTTCCAGCCAGTCTTCGTCCTGCAGTTCGGCATACAGATAAACCATATTGATTCCGGCTGCTTTTATTTCTTCATAGCGTTGATTTGCTTCCTCCTGGGTTGTCATTACATGCTTGCGTGGACCCTCCCATAAACCAATTATGATTTCCGTTGCTTCTCGTTCTTCTTCCATGCGTTTTAAATCCTCCTCGCTTACCAATTGATTCTGTTGCGGATTCTCTCTGTCGCCGGTTTGCTGACCACATGCACAGACGCATATCATTACCCCGACTGCCAGTAAACAGCAAAAGAGACGTTTTCCTTTCTTCATAATTTGACTCCTTTCTTGTATTCTGATGGACGGAGTATATCATTTTTGAAATTTTATGTCAATAATATTTTATATTAATTGTAATTTAAATTCACAATAAGTAAAATTCCTCAGGTATCCGGTATGAAAAATTTTCAGCAAAAATCTTGAGATATTTTTCATCACGGGGTATTATATAATGGAAAAAAAGAGAGGGGCATACTTATGGGCTTGACCTCGCGCATTAAGGGGATGGCAAAAAGTTTTACAAAGACAGATCAAAAAATCGCGGACTATTTTTTACACCAGTCGGAAACAGCGCTGTCTTATTCCGTAGCCGAATTGGGCTCCGTAACAGAGACCTCGCCTGCCGCAATTATTCGTTTTGTCAAAAAGCTGCGTTATGAGAGTCTCAGTGAATTGCGTTGCGATCTTGCCGTAGAGCTGTCTAAGACTGACCCTGGAGAAAAGACGCTTTTACTGCAAAAACAGGATACATGGCAAACAATCGCCGAAAAGTTAGTCTATCTCTCTCAACAGGTAGCACAAAACACAAAAGAACTACTGAAACCAAGATCTCTGGAAAATGCTATCCTTCATATGCAGTCCGCTGAAAGCATTTATTTATACGGGATAGGGGCATCCGCTATCGTTGCCCAAGATCTGGCCTCTAAGCTGATACGTATCGGGAAAAAGTGTATTTTTCAGTCTGACAGCAGTATTCAGCTTTCTACATCCGTTCATACAAAACCAGAGGACGTGGTATTAGGTTTTTCATATTCCGGCCAGACAAGGGAAGTCTTAACCGCAATCCGACAGGCAAAGCACAACGGTACCTATTGTATTTGTATTACAAGTACTCAGCCGAATCCGCTACACACATTAGCCGACGCAGTGCTGCAGGTGCCTCATGTCGAAGATGAAATTCGAATCGGAGCCATCGGCTCCCGCTATGGAATGCTGTTTCTATCCGATCTCCTTTTCTTATGCACTGCGCAGGATCAGTATGACTTTGTAGAACAGGCCCTGCTCAATACGCGTAAAGTAATCCAGTCTCTGCATTAGAGGACAACATGCCATAAATCGTCAACGAAAATATACTTCAAACGATTACTGCCTATGTAGGCGATGACATGGGATTCCAAATTGATTTTTTGTGCCTTTTCAACTTCAATCCACACCGCCCGCAGGGGCGGTGACAGCAAAACAATACAAAAAAAGAAATCATTATTAACAATTTTTTAGGCAAATCGCACAAATTCGTTTTTTCAAACCAGTGCATCCTCGTCATGTCTCGGGGTATATCTGCAAGAATGATCCCGTTTTTTGGTGCGAACCTTATAGAGAATTTATGGGAGCTTCAGGTTCGCACCAAGCCGGAAAGGCCAAAAACGATTCTCCAAAACGATTTCAGACGATCAACGTTGATTCTGCATCATAACCGGGATTGACGCCGAGGTGTTCGATTTTCTTACTGTAATGGTTTCCCAAATTATAGAAACGCAGGCTGTCCGCATGCTCGTCCATGATCTTCTTGAGCTTATATTTTAGTTCGCAAAACTGCACCGGATCTAAATTGCATTCAAATACGGAGTTTTGGACACGCTGACCATAGTTGACGCATTGTTTTGCAATTCTACGCAGGCGTGTACGGCCTTCTGCTGTCTCCGTATTTACATCATAAGTAATCAGTACAAGCAATTTGCTCTTCACCCTTTCACAAAGTTTTCTATAAAATACAATTTGTATGCGGGCGGCAGTTTATTTCCATAAAAAGGGCGGATATTCATCCAGATCCCCCCGGAGGTATCGCGCCAGAAGCATTGCCTGAACATACGGAACAAGTCCCCATTCAATCTTTTCCTCTAAGAACGGATGCTTGATGGTCTCCTGCTTTCGCGCCTGCCATGCGGAAAGAACAGTCCGTCTTGTCTCGTCGGACATGATGACAGAACCATTCTCTCTTTTCGTAAAACCCTCTGCCGAGATTCTGCGCAGATTGATCAGAGACAGCACGAATCGGTCGGCAGATACGCTCCGGAATTCTTCCATCAAATCCAGAGCCAGAGAGGCACGGCCCGGACGGTCGCCGTGCATGAACCCGATATAAGGATCAAGCCCCACGGTTTCCAGCGCTGCAGCCGTATCATTTGCCAGAAGCGTGTATACAAAGGATAATAATGCATTTACAGGATCCATCGGCGGCCGTCGGTTTCTGGTCGTAAAGCTGAAATCTGATTTTTGCTGTAAAATCAGATGGTCAAACACGCTGAAATAACGATTGGCAGCTTCTCCCTCAAGACCGCGCAGCAAATCAGGCGCTCCGCAGGCACGAACCCGGGGCAGCGTCTGCTGCAGCGCATCTGATACGGTTTTCAGCATCTCAACGTTCAGCCGCAGAGAATAATCGCGGATAGCCCGCTCAATTACCCATCTTGCGTTGAATATTTTTCCGGTTATAAAATTACGGGCTATTTTTATACGTTCTTCCGGATCCTCCGCAAGCTGCATCTGTCTTTTGCGAAGCAGCACGTTTCCGCGGGTCTCACCTGTTACGCGGGCCAAAAAGCGGCCGTGGGCAGACAGAAAACATAATGAAATATTCTTTTTTGCACACGCGCCCATCAAGGCCGGGCTGGCTCCGGTATATCCGAAGGTAACAATCCCTTCAAAATTATGCAGCGGAAAACGTCCCGTTGCCTGCTCTCCCCGCAGAATCACGACATTTTCTCCATCTAATGACAAATACGCATCCGGAGATATCACATAAAGGGTATTCAAGAGCTTTCGCATGCTTCTATGCTCCTTTCGATATATGCGCCGGCCGATAAATTGCCGCACAGCTTCGGTAAGCACAGATTTTTCAGAGAACATGCGTTGCAGGCTTTGGACCGCCGTACCTTCGGCGTATATCGTCTGTCGTAAAGCGCGTGCATCTCCTCACACATTTTACGTACCCGATCCTGCAGTTCTTCCGAAAATACAACCTTCACCCGTCTGCGGATTTCACCATAATACAGATACCCCTCACGAATATCACAGCTGAGCATTTCCTTTAGGCACATGGCCTGGGCCGTCAGCTGGAGGAGATCCGCATCATGCTCCTTCGGCTGCCCGCGCTTATACTCAATGGGAATAGGCCGGAAGGTACCCTCCCGGCCAAACAGCGTCACGCCATGGACATCCCGCCGAAACTCCACAACATCGCAGCTGCCGCTCACGCCAAGAGAACGGGAAAAGATATGCAAGCCGCGCGTAACAATCAAATCTCCCCGCGTCTCCCGGATTGCATCGTCATGGGCAAGGTTGTGCAGGTGCTCTCCTTCTACGGTTCGGAGATTATCCTGCCATTGCTGCTCAATATGAATCAGCGCCCACTGCCGCCGACAGAAGGTAAAATGCTGGAGGCCCGACAGCATTAAATAGTCCTCTTCTTTATATTCCTTCATAGGTTTCCAGGCACAGCCCCTCCAGCGGAATCACGTTAATCTCGTAATCGTCAATAGAAGAGGGAAAATCCACCTGTGGCTTTTTTGTTGCCTGCACACTGCGATGCACCTTCGCCGAAGAATATTGTCCGATCTTATTATTATGCCGCCACCAATACAGCGTGTGGACCTCCATGCTGCCCTCGGGCCGGGCTGAGGAACTGTCATTTACAAAAATCGTCCGCAGCGCTTCCTTGATCTTCTCCGCATCCGCTTCCGTAAAACCAGTTTTCTCAGCCAGCTGAACATTGATGCTGCCCTTTACCAGATACAGCCCGAACTGGATGCGGTGCTTCATTCCCATAGTATCAGAGCTTTTTTTCGCCTTTTCGTTCGACTCGCTGTTTACGCTTTTGGTGATCTGCGTACTAACGATATCAACGGGGTCTACGCTGAAGGCCGGATGAATCGATACCGGCCCGCGCACGCCCACCGAGACGCCGCCGCCTTTGATCTCCTGACCCTCTTTCGCCTTATCTTCTTTAAAAGCAAATACCTGTCCGAAGCTGCGGACATCGATCCAGCTTTTGCATGCGATTTCAGCGTATTGTCCTTTTTTCTTCGCCTTTTCCGCCGCCATCAGTTCGGAATTGCCGGCAGCGCGGTCCTTCAGGGATTTATATCCGTCTGTTTTATTGTCGTCGGACTGCACAAAAACAGCCTCTCCCATGTCCATAAGACGGTTTCGGATCTTCCGTTTCAGGCAGACATCGGAAATTTCACCAAGTCCGTTTGCTATGGCACGCGGCCGGTTTCCATCCAAGGGGTCTCCGTTGGGGTTTGCGTGGGCTGCGGTTACGGTCATCAAAAAATCAATCTTGTTCTGCAGAATCTTCATCGTGATCTCCTCCTTTATTTTTTGCGTTATAAAAAACGTTTCTTTGTGCATCAAAGCCTAAAAGCATACGGCCGTCCAGATCTTTCGCAGCAGCAAACGCCTCCTGCGGAATTTCAGACGAAATCTTTCCGATTAACTTCCGCAGATCATTGGCAAGAATTCCCAATTTATTTGCATAAGGAATTACGCGCTCCACAATGACAGGCCATGTGGCGCAGGGCGCGGTGCGAAAACGCGGCAAATACCGGATCGCATTTGTCGTCGTCCTTTTGTCTCCGGAAGCCCGAAGGGCCCGCAGCTCAATCTGGTGCGCCACCGCAAGCAATCTGCCGCAGTTATAAGCAACATCCTTTGTCTCATTGATATCCACATTCCATTCCTCCCCATATTTTTCAGAACGATATTTTTTTGTAAGCGCACACGCTGCCCTCACCACCGTATCCCAATGATCGCTGTTTATATACTGCTGCGGTCCGCAGGCATTGTTTACCGCGGCGCAGACAATATCATACGGAATCGGAGTACCTTCAGAGATGCATTTCAAAAGGCGTTCTATGGTTTTGGCCGCCAATTTCTCATTTGCCTTCAGACGACCCTCCTGCTCTGTACCGTATGCCGCCAAAGCAATGGTTTCCGGAGAAGGTGCGCCAATAAAAGAGACGCGTTTTTGCTCCTTTGCCAGCCAAACGCGCTGCCGCCATGAACATGTTTCATGCCATCTTTTTACCCGCTCAATCAAATTCCCTGCTTCGCTCCCGCGAAATTCACGGTAAAATACAACGCAGAGCCGGCCGGTGGTAGCCGCGTCCAGGCCCATCAGCGCAACCTCAGACTGATAATCCAGTTCGGCCCGGTATCCGGAAATCGCCTTATTGAAGCGAACCGCCATATCCTCGGCCGTATACCAATATGCCGGTTCACTGCGCAGCAGGGACGCTCCCAAGCCTTCTCCCAATGCTTCCTGAGTGATCTCATAAGCCTGGGTAGCACAGCTGTCGCAAATGTAGCCGCTCATTCCCGTAATCAGGAATCCGACTTCATTCTCCGACCGTCCACAGAAGCTACACCTTTTCTTTGTTTTTGAATCAGCCATTTTAAAGCGTTATGTGCCTTCTGGGAAACCTCATAGCCCACCTGGGCGGCTTGTCCGGGCTCCAGGAAGCGGCCTTCATAGGCCAATCTGTTTTTATTGCCTACAGAAATCAGTTTCGCCTGATCACCGCTGTTTCTGATCCTTTTCGGATGGTTAGAAGAGCATGCCGTCTCCTTCCCGGTAACATAGCACAGATCCGCGCCTGTCTGAAGCGATAGGTAATATGCAATAAAATCCCGCTGAATTTCCTCATCGGTCCATACATCGGTGCCATCTACTGAAAACCGGATAAATGCATCGAATTGCCCCAGACCCGCAGACAGGCTCCGAAAAATCGCAGGCATCTGCTTCTTATCCCCGTCCCATTTTTCCAGAAGCCGGTTCCGCCCGTCACATATCAGTGTGCGGTCATCCACCAAATCGGCGATAAGCGTCGATTTTTTTAAGTATGCTAAAATCTTACATGCACAGCGGTTCTGATAGGGAGATTCGCACCAGGCCGTGAGCTGTTCCATATATTTTTTATGAAAAAGATCGCCTTTTGCGCCGCCGTATTTCTGATAGTCGCCTGCTAAATACTGCAGCTTATCGCATAACGGATGCGGTGCGGGAAAAATGCCGGACCGCCCTGCAGAGGCCTCTGTACAGGGGATCAGGGTACTTCGTTCGTCATGGGAGCCCTTTCCCGGCTTTTCCATGACGCGACTTCCGATAAAATTTCCTTTTTCATCTAAAAAAACGGTGATATTTGCATTCTGGGTGGTGTGGGCAATGGGCAGCAGCCCCTCCCGTTCCCGCGGGTCGGCCCGCATGACATTTTCATAGGTGCGATATAGATAGGTAATCCAGCTCATTGCACCGCACCGCCGATCTCATATCCGGAAAGCAGCTCCGGTTCCTCTGTTCCGGAAAAATTCACGCCCTTTTGGAAACCTTTTTGCTGCATACGGTAGAGATACCGCTCCTTTGGGCATTCCTCAGGCCGTAAAAAGGTGACCACGCCGTTTTCCATTTTCGGATACCAAAATTTTGCCGTCAGCTGTCCCCTGCCATTCTCATCCGGATAGCACATGGAATGGTATTGAAACCCGAATTCAATCGTCCCCATGCGGTCATAATAGCCTGTCCCTTCTGTAAACGCTGCCGGCTCGATATATGCCTGGCATTCCCGCGTCCCCAGGAACGGATCTCTCCTGCCGCCCTTTTCAATGCAGCGTTTTGCAATAAAATAATGTTTGTTCTCATTCCAGTCGTTCTGCAGCTCCGGTCGGTTCCGGTTAAATTCAAAATGTGCTTTTACCACGTATTCCACGTCCGCAAGATAGCAATAAAATGCCAAGTCATTCGCCGGACTGTCGTAACGCAGCGGCCGGACACCTTTTGACTCCGTCCGGATAGGCTTCATTATGCGCACCTGATCAATATACCAGATAATACTGGGTTTCCAATAGCAGGATTCCGTCAAGCCCTTCAGGGCCTGATAGGTCGGGATCGGCAGCGTGCTTTTTTCGCCGCCGACCCGGCTGACGGGATCTGTGAAAAGGGCATACCTGCCGGTTGCCCGGAAACAGATCTGATTTTTGAATACTGTTTTCATCTCCACCATCAGTCATACTCCTTTCTGTTATTTTTATTTATATAACACGCACAAACATAATATAGCAAAATAGGATTAGTCTGTCAATCTTCTGTCTATACAAATTTTTCAATTTTTTCTCAAAAATTTATGGTATAATTTATATGTCGCCAAAAGGTGTGGATTGAAATTGTTATTTTTAGTTATACGCTTGGCAGGGCCCTTTCTCTCCGCAGGAAGGGTCCTGCCCCTTTTTAACCAAAGACCGGATCCAGATACTTTTCCGTTACCACCCCCAAAACCTGATGGTAATATCCTTCCTTTAAAATATGCACGCCGTCCCGGGTCTCAATCTCTAACCGCTTCAGGGCCGAGGAATTGATCTGGACCACATACTGCTGCATTGCCCGGAGCAGTGCCTGCCGCTCCTGCAGCGCTGCCGCGCCTATATACTGTGCAATGATTTTTTTCCCGCGGCCGTACGGAACCAGAACAGGCGTGTTATCTTCATCAATGACATGAAAATTTTCCGCAGCGGTTCGGCACATAAAGGGCAGCAGCAGGCGGCAAAAGCTGCGCTCCTCCTGAGAAACCTCCTGAGAAAAACCAGTTCCGAACCTGCCGTTTCTTGCTGCAACCGCTGTGCCGTTGTCAGAAAGCAGTCCGTACATATCCTGCAAGCCGCGGATACGATATTTCGAATCTGTTTTGGCATAATAAATCTGATAATATTCTCTGATGGCGGCGGGAGACAATAGATCACAATCATAATGTGCAGGGTGTTCCCGAAACCGTGCCAGCAGCGTCATCGTTGCTTCGCTTCCTCGCGCAATTTCCGGCAGATTATTCAAACGCTCCTCGACCAGATCCACAATATATACAAAAGCATTCTCAACCGGATTTTCTCCGCTGCGGTTGCTGCGGCCGGCCGCCTGAGCAATGGAGGGAAGGCCGGCCAGCTGGCGGATGACACAGGAAAAGCTGATGTCCACGCCTGCTTCGATGAGCTGCGTGCTGATACAGATCAGCGGGCGCTTTGCCGCTAAATTTTTTTTAATTTTATGCAGCACCCTGATTCTGTGGCGCGGACACAGGTTCGTACTTAAATAGTAAATATGCACCGGTTCGCCCTTTCCAAGCCGGCAGCGCTCGCGCAGGGCGTTGTAGACCGCATTGGCACAGGCCTTTGTATTCATCACAATCAGCAGACTTGTGTGATGTGCTCTGATTTCATCTGTAAAATCGCAAAATTCCGGAATACTGAGTTTCGGTTTTGTGCGGTCGACGACGCCAACGCGTTTAAATTTTTGAAAATAGCAGGAAACCTCGGGAATCATTTCACTTTGCGCACCAAAAATCGGCGCCACATGGGCCAGATTGAGCTCCGGCTGTGTTGCGGTACATAGAATCACCGTTCCGCCGCAGATTCTGCTCAAAAAATTGATGACGCAGTTAAACAGGTCGATGCATTTCAGCGGAATAGCCTGAATCTCATCGAAAACAAATACCGTATCCGACAGGTTGTGCAGACGCCGCATGGATTGCGTCCCGGCGGCATAAAAGGTGTTTAGAAATTGTACCATGGTGGTGAAAATGATGGGCGCGTCCCAGCGCTGCGTTAAAATCCGGTATCGTTCCCAATAGGAGGATCCCCCTTCCTGTTCTTGTTCTTTGTCCATCAGAACATTGGCGTGGTGCTCCAAAAGCGCCTCTCCGCAGTCCAGCACCTTCCGTACCTCCTCTGCGTTCTGTTCAATGATGGTTTGAAACGGCAGCACGTACAGGATCCGTTTTTTCTTTTTCAATGCGGCATGGCGCAGCGCAAATCGGAGACTCGCCAAGGTTTTTCCGCTGCCTGTGGGAACGGACAGTTTGTAAATTCCCTCTGCCTGCTCCGCAAACTCCCGGCAACGGTCGGAAATCTCTGCCCGAAGCCCTCTGATCTGCTGCGCAAGCAGACTTCCCGCCCTCTGACTCTGAAACATCTGCAGCCGTTCCTCCAGCCGCTGAAGCCATACCTCCCAAGGCGGGCACGAAAGCGCCGCCTCCCTTTGCGCCGGCGTCTGTCCTGAGATCTGTGTCGGTCCAGGTTCCTGATGCTGCGTCAAAGTCCCAGCCTCAAACTGCGCCGCATTACATCGGTCCGCGTCAATCAAAACACTGTATAAATACTTCAGAAGCAAATGCATCGCAAAGCATTTATGAGGCACAGCATAACCCGGAGCCTCATTCAGCTTTTCCAGAAACGCCGCAACCTCTTTGCAGGCCTCGTCAAACAGCGACTGAAGATACGCCTCCGTGCAGATCTCTGAAAAATAGCGCTCTTTGGCCTGGCAATACGCTTCATCCCTGCGGTGCCGCAGCATACGATCTATAAGCGGCTGTTTTCCCTCCTGGTTGATATAGTCCTCCAGCCCGCCGTGATGGTAGCAAACCGCCATGGATAGAAGCTCTGCCGTATACAACACGATGGGTTCTCCCTGGGTATGAAAATGCAGATGGATATACAAGGCGCCGTATACCCCGTGATCAACCTTCTGTTTGGGCCGCCTGTCCTTTGGGGCAGCCCCGCTGCGAGCGGATTCATATTCCTGCAATATCATCTTCTGAAAATCATCTGAATATTTTCCCATATCATGCACAAGACCTGCCAATTCCGCCAAATGTGCAATTCCAATCTGCTTTCCCCAGCAGCGGCAGAAAGCGGCAACACTTAGAATATGTTCTGAAACGCTTTGTTTTTCTAAATCCTTTTCACGAAAGCGTGCAATCCATTCTTTCATAGATTTTTCCATTTCTTCCGATGTTATTATTTAATGCCATCCAATTATGGAATAAATGTTATCATAATTAACAAAATATGTCAAACCTTTTTATTTACGCCGCTGTTTCATCAAAATCCAATAAAAAAATGGCCCTCCCGGCAGCAGCACAGGAAGGCCGTTTTTTTATTTTATCAGAAGAATCTACCTATTTATCATATCCCTGCGCCGAAATTCCGGCCGTACTGATACGCCGCTGCCAGATCTTCCTCTGCGGGCCGAAACCGTACGCGGAATCCCTCCTCCGGTACCTTGCATTTTAACTGCCGGAGCCGCTCCATGATATGCGGCACACCTTCTCCGCTCCAGCCGTAGCTGCCAAAGGCGGCAGCAGGCTTTCCCCGGTACAGCACCGGCACCATGGCCCCTGTTAAATCATAGATGGGCTTCAGGGCATCTCCTAAGATTGTAGGGGTTCCCAGCAGGATCCCGTCTGCGCCGGGTAATACTGCCAGTACCTCCTCTGCCGTATGTTCTGTCATATCATATAAGCGAACATCAATTTCACCGCTGTCCGCTACGCCTCTGCCAATCGCCTCTGCCAGCTGCCGTGTGTATCCATATGCACTGACATACGGAATCACAACGGTCTTCTTATGTGCCGTCTGCTCCGGACCGCACCAAGCTTCATACAAATCAAGAATCTGATCAATCCGGCTGTCCAGTACCGGGCCGTGGCCGGGGCAGATCATATCAACGGCCAGCATTTTTACCCGGGCCAGCGCATTTGTCATAAACGGGCGTTTAAAGGGACCGATGATATTGTCAAAATAGTATTTTGCCGCGCGAAGGTAGTCAGGCTCCGCTTCCGGGGCAACCGTGCTGCGCAGGACTCCGTCATGGCAATAGTGTGCGCCGAAGGAATCGCAGGTGACCAGAACGCGGTCCTCTTCTATATAAGTATACATGGTATCCGGCCAATGCAGATTTGGTAGGGATAAAAAGCGCAGCGTCTTTCCTCCTATAGAAAGCGTATCTCCATCCTTTACCGCAATGCTTTTAAAGGGCCGGTTCGTAATTTGCTTCAGGTATCCCACTGCACACGTGGTTGCGACGATCATGATATCCGGATTGAGCTGCAGCAGCTTTGCAATACTCCCGGCATGATCGGGTTCCGTATGGCTTACCACAAGATAGTCGATCCTATCCGGATTCGCAAGGGCGGAAAGCTTTGCAAGATAGTCCTCATAAAATGGCTCCTTTACCGTTTCAAAGAGCACCGTCTTTTCCGTTCCCTTCAAAAAATAAGAATTATAAGTAGTACCGAACTCGGTCCGCATGATAATATCAAAAATCCGCAGCGCCGGATCCTGGGCTCCTATCCAGTAAAAATCTTTTTTTAATTCCTTAATGTTCATATCACTCATACCCTCCTACAATAAACTTCTGCCTGCGGAAAAATCATAGGGCACGATTCTGCCGCGGAGCTGTTGCGGATGCAACAGTTTATGTTTAAATTTATCATAAAAATCGGAGATTGGCAAATGCCTCCGCCTGCGCGTCAACAAATTTTCATTATTCTCCAGGTTTCAGCACAAATTCCATCAAAGGTTATTTGAAATTGAAAATGCAACAGTGGAAAAGTAAATGCAACAAAAGAAAAGTGAAACGCAACTCGGAAGAAGTAAAGGCAATCCATAGAAAGCCCGAAATAAGGGATTTTTATGGATTGCCTTGTATGTTTTTATAAATAATTGTATAATATGTATGAAAAAGGCAACAGATATAAAATGATCTGGCATAACGGAATAGCGCTGCGAATCTTTCTTGGTTTCTCTGCCGATTCAAAATGCAACCTGTTATTTGCTTCATGATTTGTGTCTGCCGGTGCCGATTTTATTTGCTTAACTCGGGATTCAGATAAATATCATGGGGTGATATCATTAGAATCCCGAGTTTTTTTGCTTTCTCCTCTCCATAGCGTGTATAAAACAACGTAGCAGGAGACTTGTAATTATACTTTTCCCTTCCATATGAATTAATATGGTTCATCATTAAATCCACCTTTTCTTGCGTTAGATTATTAAAGGAGGTGCCTTTAGGCAGTATGCACCTGATAAACTCATGGTTTCTCTCACATCCCCCTTTTGGGCTTGGCATTGCTGTATCACACCTCCTCACGACACCGGCAGACACAACAATATTCTAAAAATTTTTTCAGAAATACATCATGCAACTTTCTATCCCAATCCTTACGTTCTTCTAACTTACCAGTTGCGTATTTGTAAATACAACTCTTATGTTGCTTTTACTTTTTCATATAACAAGTTTAAAACTTCTTGCCATTTGTCAAGAGTAAATGCACAAAAAAGCAAAAATAATTTTCAGGAGGCCAGAATGAGGGCGATTTCTTCCCGGAAAAGCTGCTCGGAGCACAGATAGCCGAACATTTTGCGGGGGTAGTTGTTCAGCCAGTCCTCGATCCGCTTGGTCTCCTCGTAGGAGATCGTGCTCAGGTCGGTGCCCTTCGGCAGGTGCCGACGTATGAGGCCGTTCTGGTTCTCATTGGATCCGCGCTCGCTCGGCCGGTACGGGTGGCAGTAGTAGACCTCGGTGCGAGGGCCTCGGCCGGTGATGCTGCGCTCGATCCCGGCGGCGTCGGCAAACTCGCAGCCATTGTCGCAGGTGATCGACTGGAAGATCAGCGGGAACACTTTGGAGCCGACTTTCTTCTCGAGGGTGTCGAGGGCAGCGACGACGCTGGCGCTCGTCTTATCCGGCGAAGGGATGATGATCTCGCGGCGGGTCTTGCGCTCGGTCATCACGATGTAGGTGTTGCTGACGCCTTGGCAGCTCTCGACGCTGTCCATCTCCCAGTGACCGAAGGTGCT
>ERZ779746.741-NODE-741-length-15315-cov-1.843054_pt1 | contig 15315 bp, 14 predicted proteins | sample MGYA00511888_ERZ779746 | MGnify/ENA primary metagenome ERZ779746 (study PRJEB29588, sample SAMEA1964695) | human gut metagenome | biome: human gut; feature: human-associated habitat; material: faeces | place: Denmark | collected 2008/2010 ... | reverse complement strand
GTACGACAGCTACCATAGAATGACGTCCGCCCAGTTGGGGGACGCATTACGCCAATCAGGTCAGCATATGGATGCCGTGATATTCAACTCCTGCGAGCAAGGAAATATCGAACTGCTTGCTGAATTGGAGGGAACGGCCGACCTAATGCTCGGCTCCCCCTTCGTCATACCCGACCTCGCCTACGATTACACCTCACTTGTCAACGACCTGAGACAAGGGCGCTCGGTGGAGGAGACCCTTACCCTGACCGCACACCGCGCCATGAATCTGTGGCAGGAGTTTCACAATCAGGAAGTTGTTGGTCTTGCGGTTGTGGTTAGCAGGATTGGAAATTTGACACCTTTATGGGAAGTTCTGCGTGAGACGATTGACAAGATGAGCAACTCAATGCAGGATGTCAATTATACCACAGACGCTCCGGCAAAATATGGCCAGACCTATGGAGAAGGTTATTTAAGAGTCTTGCATTCAAAGGTGAGTCATGATTTGGATGACTTCTTTCAGACGATGCGACCCTATTACAGTTTGGATCTTGTGGATTTCCTCCACGCCGCCTACGTCGAGAGCGGGAACATGCGTCTCGCGTCCTATATAAACCGTCTCGATGAAGTGCTTTCAGACATTGTGGTGACTCATCGACAAACCAACGGCAAACATGATTTTCTCTATACTGCCTACACCAATACATCCGACTACCAGGCTGATGTACGGGAGCAATATCGCAAATGCCGATTTGAACAGCTTACCGGATGGTGCGACTTCTATGAAAACCTCATGTCGTATGGACATGAGTTGTCTGACGGAAGGGGTCTTGTGCTGACGCCTATTGCCGAGCGCATCATTGGCGATTGGGAACTTATTGAATCATTCAGAAAGGAAGGAGGAAAATGGGTCTTAAACGACAATGATGACGATTATATCTTAAAATATTCATTGAGGCCTAATGGCGATTTTTTCATGGTTTCCTCCATTGATGATGAAACAGACCTCTCGCTCAATAAATGGGGCGATGTAAATGACGATGAACATACCTTAAAAATTCTTGATGAAGAATTGGAAGTATATCAACTTACCGAAAACATCATGGTACTTGTCAACACATTACCGAATATGAGGTACAAGATGCGTTTTCAACGTATCGCCACAGATGAAAAGACCCTCGCGGAACGAATGGTTGGCAAATGGTCGCTGTCAAAACGCTATGCGAAAGCCAATGGAGTATGGACTGAAACAACCGGTGATTATCCATTGGAGTGTTGGAGTGACTTTACCGAAAGCGGGGTTTTCACTACCTATACGCGCTGGCCTGCTGAGGAATGGAAAAACGACAATATGAAGTGGTTTGTCAATGAATCAACCGGAGTCGTTACTTACTATGTTCCCGGAGAGCGGAAAGAGAGATATTACCGCATATCATTGGAAAACAATGACAATTCAATGGTGATGTATTACTCCGAAGACTTCAACCCGGAGTTGGAAGAACAGACAACCACCGAATACAAGGACGTGCTGGTGAGAGAGAACTAACTAATAATTAACAAAAGAATAATAAAAGGAACAGACTATGAAGAGACAATTACCAGCCCTCCTGCTCCTCGCCGCAGCGATTGTGGGAGCGGCAACCCTCTGCGGATGCAGCGACAGTGACAACCCTATCAAGAAACCCATCGCCGAACACATCTTAGGCAAGTGGGAAGAGGTGGAGACCTACACGAAGATAGACGGCGAATGGGTAAAAGACAAATCACCCGAGGGGTTTGCCGAGAACGACCATTACCGGTTTCTGCCCGGCGGGAAGTTGATAAGAAGTATCGAAGACATCAAGAGAAGTATGGTATATCTGATGAACAACGAGTGGAGCGTAAACGAGTCCAACCACACAATGACAGTAAACGGATACGAATATACCATACTCCGGCTGACGGACGAGGAATGGGAGTTCAGCTATGAACCCAGCATTGACAAGGAAACCGGTGAGGTGGTGGAACAAGAGGGGAAAGCCATCTACCGCCGCATTGACGAATCGAAAAAGTGCCTCGTCGAGAAGATGGTGGGCAAATGGAAACTCTCCAAACGCTACGTGAGGAAAGACGGTGAGTGGGTGGAAGACACCCAAGACCTGCCCGATGAATGCTGGCGCGAATATACGGAAGAAGGCACATCCATCCACTATTCACGCATGGGCAGCGAGGAGAAAAAGACTGATTACAAGGCATGGTACATCTTCCTGTACGCAAGAACAGGAGGCATCTTTGGCTTGGGTACCGACATGATATACCACCTTCACGAGGACAAGCAACTGATAACCTTCGATGGCTTCCAGATGGACGATGACAATACCTTCTCCATCACCTATAACAACTCCTTTGATTTTGATGAGGAAGGACTGAAGGAGAACGGTGGTCGTAAGGAGGTGTTCGTCAGAGAATAACAGCCAGGGTGCCGTCACCTTCACCGTGGGTGAATGAAGAATGAAGAATAAAGAATAACAAATATAGAATAAAGATGAAGAGAAGATTTAGAACTATGTCAGCACTGCTGACAATGGTGTTGGCTGCGATGTTTTGCGCCTTCACCTTCACTGCTTGCAGCGACGATGAAGACACTGACAACGAAGTGACTTACACCTACGGATTCGCCGAAATGTCGGCCTCACACCCCGATTTTCTCGAAGAGATGGGGAAGATAGAATCGGCCTTCAAGTCGGCCCTCGGCATCACCGGAAGTCCCTTTACAAAGCAGGGCACGGTGGAAGAGTGCGACAAGCAGGTCTATGCCGCCTGCCAGAAAGCCAACCAGTCACTCCAAGACGAAGGGTGGCAGGGCGACTACCTCTTCGAGGTGACAAACACCCTCACGGGAGAGGTTTAAAACAAATAATAGAATGAGACAGCTTATATATATTATGATTACTATGGCACTTTTGTCGTCATGCCAACAGAAAGGAGACAAGAATATGACAAGTGAAGAACTTATGCGGAAAGCCATCGTGCTTGCCGAAGAAAATGTGGACAATGGCGGCGGTCCTTTCGGCGCTGTGATTGCACGCAACGGAGAGATTATCGCGACCGGGGTGAACCGGGTTACTGCCGAGCACGACCCCACCGCCCATGCCGAGGTAAGCGCCATCCGTGCAGCCTGCAAAAAACTGGGCACATTCGATTTGTCCGGTTGCGAGATATATACTTCATGTGAGCCTTGTCCTATGTGTCTGGGCGCAATCTATTGGGCTCACATCGACAAGATGTACTATGGTAACAACAAAGCCGATGCCAAGCGTATTGGTTTTGACGATTCATTCATTTATGAAGAAATCGCTCTTTCGCCTGAAAGCAGAAGACTGTCTTCTGAGAGGGTGTTGAAGGACGAAGCTGTCAAGGCTTTTGATATGTGGATGAAGAAAGACGATAAAATAGAATATTAATTAAGAAATACTTTATGGGAAAGAACTTTTTAACGATAATGTATATCGTAATGATGGGAATGGTCGCATTTACAGCTTGCGGCAACAAGGAGAATAAAGAGGAAGCCATCGGCAAATCTATGACCGAGAACCTTCCCGGCAAGTGGACAATAACCAAGAGCTATGAGAAAAAGGATGGCGAGTGGAAAGAAGTGATCGAGCCGGAAGGCAGCGGCACATCTTTTCCGCACCGACGGCTCCATGATGTCCGCCGTTACCTACGCCAATCACGACACCTATCTGAGATCTCGGACTTGGGCGGTAGAAGACCATGACAGTACATTGAAAATCAATTATAAAACATATCCGGTGGAGTACACCCTGATGCGCCTCACTGCCGACGAACTGGAATTCGGCTACGACAAGGCAACCGATATGACCACCGGCGCCACGCAAGAGGGAGAATTCAAATGGCTCTTCCGCCGCATAGACGAGGGGCAGAAGAACTTTGCCGAACGCCTTGTGGGGCGCTGGCATTTCAGCAAGAGCTACGAGAAAAAGAATGGAGAGTGGAAGGAGATCACCTATGGCATCCCCGATGAGGGGTGGCACGAATATACCGAGCAAGGCACTTTCAGCACCTACTCGCGCCAAGGCGACAACGAGCATACCACCGGCCCGATGCAGTGGAAAGCGAATGCCGTCACCGACACAGTCTCCTACAAGCCCCTCGACAGCGACAAGGTGTCCCGAGTGCGCATCACCTTGGAGGATGACCGCACGATGTACGTGTTCTATTCCGTGAATTTCGACCCTGCTACAGGAGAAATGCGCGAGGGTGATTATCGAGACCTTCTTCTGAAAGAATAACCACTAAAAATATTGACAGATATGAAAACAATCAGACGCTACTTCTTGTTGTTACCCGTCCTCATCGGACTGGCAGTTATTGCCACGTCCTGCGATGACAACGATTCTCCCGAAGATCCCATCCTGCGCCCCTTGGAACAGCATATTCAAGGTGTCTGGCAGGAATGGAAAAGCTACGAGGTGGAAGATGGCAAGTATATTGAAACGCCAAACCCTGAAGGCTACATGCTGGAGTATGACCTGCGGCCCGGCGGTGAAATGATAATCAGCTACAGTTTCTGGTATTCGACCATCTATGCTGGTACATGGTCGATAAACGAAAAAGAAGACCTGCTTATCCGGAATAATTTCTCCTTTCGCATTTATCGCCTGACTGCCGATGAAATGGAGATAGGCGCAAATACAGCCATAGATGGTGAGACGGGAGAGACACTACACGGCGAATTCCGCTGGATTCTCCGTCGCTTCGACCGTCTGCATGACACATACGCCACAAGACTGTTGGGTAAGTGGAAACTCCTTCATCGTTATGAAATTAAGGATAAGCAGTGGGTAGAGACTTCTTTGGGAGCGGACGATGAGGGATGGCGCGAATTCCGCGATATAGGCACGAGCACCTACTACGAACGTATAGGCGGAAAAGAATTGCGTATCGATTATGACTACTGGGGAGCCAGAGATTACGAAGGTTGGGAGAACGTATTCCAATCATATGAAGGTATCGACGGAGAGTCATACAACGACTACAGCGCTTTCACTTTAAACCCGGATGGCACTCTGACCGCCTATTCGCTCGACTTCTTCGACGCTGGTGGCGAAGGTGTGGCAGACGTGGGACGCAAGGATATATTGGTGCGTGAATAAATCAGGTGGAATAACCATTTACAATATCAAATACAGAAATTAAAAAAAATAATTAAAAATGAAACAGAAAATTTTAACGATCATGTTTGCTTCAGTGATGGCAATGCTCGCTTTCACTGCTTGTAGCAACGACGATGAGCCACAAGAACCATCTGGAGAAAAAATGGTGGAGAATATCGACAAGATAATTGTCGACCAAGCTGAAGCCGGAAATCTTTATCTGAAAAAGGATGATGCTACTCGGCTTATATTGGTTGCAGACTCAAAGGAGGCAGCCCATGAATTGTGTGAGAAGTTCATTCTCAACCAATGGGACGGAAAGCAACGCACTGTCAAGCTCCCTGACAACTGCGGCACAATCTCACTTACGCCGGGGACAGATGAAAGCGTCTTTTACACTATTTCGTTCAATGCACTCAAGAATTTCAGAGAGCCGGTTATGACAGTCGTAATTGTTCCAGAGGAATACCTCAGCGGGGATAATTATGCTATAGACCAATACTTCCCGGCAAGGTGGACTGAAGAATGTCCCCAATGCGGTCATAAGTGGAAAACATTTGCATCCGGACCCTATAAATGCTCTAAATGCGGATGTGAGTTTGAATAGTATGTATAATCCTGTCCGTATTATTTTGGCAATGACAACGTTCCTGGTAACAGGAGCGTTGTCATCCTGCAATCATGCCGATGAGTTGGAGCCGGTTTCTCTGGCACCACAGATTGTTTTTCTTTTTTCTCCAAGCGGATTGGGCGACATGAGCTATAACGACTGCATCCTTGAAGGCGTTCAGAAATTCAAAATGGAACATAAAGAGATTGACATTTATATCTATTCGCCCGAATCATTGCTTGAAGCCGAGAAAATCTTCTCCGACTGGCTCAAACGACCGGAAAGCGAAATTCCGGTGTTGTTTGTTTTGGGTAGCAGCGATTATGAGCCAATGGCAGAACTTCATCTGGCGGAGCACGACTTGACACCCAACAAAAGTATCCTGCTTTTTGAAAGCCGGAAACAATATAAAGCCGAGAACATTCATACATTCCAGATTTCAATGTTCGGAGCTTCATACCTCGCAGGAGTATGTGCAAAACAATGTTCAGAGATGACACCTCTGATTTTGCTTGCCAATAATACCGACAGTCCCATCAACATAGCCAAAGACGGTTTTATTGCAGGCTACGGCAGTGACTGCAATGTGGAGTATCTTGCGGATGATTGGACGGGATATGTGTCGGCTTCGCTCGCTTACCGGAAAATGAGCGATTGGGCGGTTGATTACGACTTCATCTTTCCGGTGGCAGGTGGCTCCAACGCCCGTATATACCGCTACTCCCGTGAATTTGAGGTCTCACCGTACCTTGCAGGTATGGACATCGATCAGTCAAGCCTCTCCAACCGAATCACTGGCTCGGTTATTAAGCATATCGACCAATTGATTTACAGGTATCTGACGGAATGGGTAGTCACGGGGATTATGCCGGAGAACCAACTTTACGGTCTTGAAAGCGGGTATGCCGACTGGCTGGTCGCCCCCCGATACGTGAATGATTTCAGCAGCTTAGTCAATGGAATGCGCCCTCAGGCTATGATTTTTGAGAAAGAGTATTATGAAACGAGTGGTTATTAAACTTATTGCGCCGCTCCTCTGCCTGATTGGTCTGTGGAGCTGCTCGGACGATGAGCCTTCTTATTCTCCTGACAACAAGCAGTGGACAGAGAAGGTTGTTGCCGTGGTGCTTCCCATGGAGAAAGGGCTTGATGTACATTGGAAAAGGACATTGGGAATGTTTACAACCAACTTTGAGCGTGCATTCAAAAACCACGAAGCAGGTATAAGGTTAAAGTTTGAATACTACGATGAGGCAAAGGTCGATGTGCAAGAACTTGCCCAATCGCTGGCATTCAACGATGAGGTGTATGCCGTAATCGGTGGGCTGTATTCATCCAACGCGGCAATCCTCGCGGCAGAACTGACTCTTGTGGGCAAAACATTCTTCACTCTCGCCACCGCCGAACAACTGGTTCGTGCATACGCATCGACAGGCTATCTTTGGGCGATGACCGAGACCGACATTACGCAATGTGAGGTGCTTCTCTCCAAGGTGATTAACTATGAGGGTGAAAGCGTGGCGCTTTTGGCCAAGGAGAACGACAATTACGGACAAACGTTCATTGACTGGTTCGCATTTCAGGCACGCGAACTCGGACTGAAAAACATGGGATGCTATGCTTACACCTCCGAAAATGTAGCTGATGTGTCTCGCCAAGCCATGCAGTCAGGTGCAGAATATGTGATATGCATCCCCTCTGAAATAGAAGAGATGGGACCGATGCTTGAAGCGCATAAAACACAAAGCCTGAACGGGTGTAGTGTACCGAGAATGCTGTTTTCGGATACTGCCTACGGTGCGGATGTGCTCAAGATTCACGGTGATGCAGCCGAAGGTATAGAGGGAGTCGCATTTGGTGCCGATCCTGAATCGGGATTTGACGTGAGTTACAAGACGTTTTTCAATGCCACACCTACTCTTGGTGAGTCACAGCTCTACGATGCTGCAATGCTCATCGGCTATGCCGCATGGTACCAGCAGTTCAAACCGGAGTTGTCGTTACAAAAATCATTAAGGGCCGTTGTTTCGGGTGAAGGCTTGAACATGGGTAGCTGGACAGGTGAGGATATGGGGCTTGTGGTGGATGCGCTTGCTGCCGGAAAGTCACCATATGTTCGCGGAGCTTCAGGGCATTTAAGGTTCGATGCTAAGGTGTTTACCAATGTACTTGCCACCACCTACTATAATTTCAAGGTTTACAACGGACAGTATATCATCCTTGACTATAACACCAGCGACGGAGGGAACCGCACGGATGCGACACTTGCCGGTTGGAACTGGAAAGCCTCGCAGATGCAGGATTTCAACAATTCAGGGGAATTCAATTACCCTGCACATACCGGCAACTGGGCACTCCTTGTTGCTTCCTCCAAGGAATGGACCAATTACCGCCATCAGGCAGATGTGCTCGCTATCTATCAGCAGCTCAGACAGGCCGGATATACCGACGACCGTATCATTCTCATTGTCGAGGATGACATAGCCGATAATGTCTCAAATCCCAACAAAGGAGTTATACAGGTGACTATTGGGGGAAACAATGTGTATGAGAATGTAGAGATTGATTATCGTATGTCATCGTTGAAGGCAAAAGATATACTTGCCATTCTCAGTGGCGAAAAAAGCGAAAAACTGCCCACGGTAATCGAATCTACTGAGAACGACAACCTGTTCGTTTTCTGGAGCGGACACGGTGTACCGGGAGCCATGTGCTGGGATGAGGAGCCTTACGCCATGACAGGCGATGACCTGTCCACTGTTTTTAAGGATATGAACCTCAAAAGGCGTTACCGTAAACTTCTCATGATGGTGGAGGCATGTTTTTCGGGTGGTGTGATGGAGCAGTGCGAGGGCATCCCCGGAATGCTGTTCATCACTGCGGCCAACGGTGACGAAACATCCAAGGCTGATGTCTTCAACGGAGAGATGAAAGTGTGGATGAGCAACCGTTTCACCTCCACTTTTATCGAACAAATAACCGATAACAAGGATGTAGCTATGCGCGACCTCTATTATCGGCTGTTCATCAATACTGTCGGAAGTCATGTAATGGTTTATAATGCCGAAAACTATGGTAATCTTTATTCAGCCAATATGTCAGAATTTATAAATTTCAAAAACGATAAATCAAAATGAAAAGATCAATCAAAAAAATGTCAGCACTGCTGACGATGATGGCGATAGCCATCCTTACTTTCACCTTCACCGCGTGCAGTGACGATGACGATCCTGTGACAGAAGTGACTTACACATACGGCTTCTCCAACATGTCGGCATCGCATCCCGATTTCCTTGCCGAGATGAGCAAGATAGAGAAAGGCTTCCAGACTGCACTCGGCATCACAGGCAAACCATTCACCAAGAAGGGTTCTGTAGAAGAATGTGACAAACAGGTTTACGAGGCTTGCCAGAAAGCATTCGATTTGCTCAAAGGCGAGGCATGGCAGGGGGATTACACCTTTCAGGTTACGAACGTAGGAACGGAAGAGGTTGTGTGCACAGCAATATTTAGTGCAGATAACGAAAACTTCATTGGTGGGCAGATTTCCCCTATCGGCAATAAAGCGATGGAGGATGCCGATACAGGCGACTTCTACTTTTCCGACGGCTCCTTTGCCGACAAATCTACCGAATTGGCATCCTGGCAGAAAGCCGTCTGTATAGGGGTTGTGCTGAAAAAAGGCCGCGACGATTCAGGTGACTGGGCTGACAATGGCAACTATACATTGAAAGACGGTACGACTCTGATGCAGAAAGTCCACGGTTATGTGCTTGCTCTCCATGATGCCAATGTCGGCAACTCATGCCAATGGGGTAGTTATGGAACAGAGGTAGGTTGCGACAGAAATAACAATTCCGGTTTCAATGGCTACAGTAGCACGCAGACCATTGTAGCATTCAATAAAGACAAAAACTGGAATCTTTCAGATGCATTCCCTGCCGTCTATCATGCCGTGAATTATGAAACTGTATGTCCTGCGCCATCCCAAACCAGCGGTTGGTTTCTTCCTTCCGGCGGACAATGCCGGTATTGGCTCGAAAACAGGGATGTCATATTGAGGAGTATCCAAAATGTCGGAGGTGACGGATGGAAAGACGAGTATTGGTCGAGTTCAGAGGACCGTTACGATCCTGCATACTTTGCTTACGGCTTGTACATGCGCTACGGCGACATAGTAGACTACGGCAATAAGGACCAGCGCGGTTACGCAGTTCGCTCGTGCTTAGCTTTCTGACCTATTTAACAAGAATACGATGCAATAAATAATGAAAATCAAAATGAAAAGTTCAATCAAAAAAATATCAGCACTGCTGACGATGATGGCTGTCGCCATTCTTGCTTTCACCTTCACCGGTTGCAGTGACGAAGCGACACCCGAATCTGATGATAAAATCCTGAAACCCGTCGCCGAGAATGTTATCGGCAAGTGGAGCATGAAGGAGAGCTACAAAAAGCTGGATGGCAAGTGGGTGGAAGATCCCATCCCTGAAGGTCAGGGACAAACCTATACTATCCGCACGGACGGCACAGTGTTGAGCGCATTTACGGCTCCCGATGGATACACGAAGCTCAACCTGGGCGAATGGGAAACAGACGAAGCCGCCAACAAACTGACACTCGGAACAATGACCGTAGATGTACTCAGCCTGAATGCCACTTCATTTGAAATGGGGTACGGCGAGGCTCTCGATGCGGAGACTGGCGAATTGATGGATGGTGAGTTCAGATGGAAATACTCCCGCATGGATGAAACACAGAAGACGCTTGCCGAGAAACTCATAGGCAAATGGAATTACTCTAAGAGCTACGAAAAGATAAATGGTGAGTGGGTGGAGATTCACTCCGGAATGCAAGATGAAGGTTGGTTTTTGGCCGAAACAGCCTTTCTGTTTTGTGAGGACGGTTCATCTACCGCATACGGACGCTCCGGTGAGCATGAAATAACGCTCAACATGTACTGGTACGTGAACAATGCTACCGGTGAACTGCGCATGGTGACTAAAGACGGACAGACTACGGAATTAAATGTAGCGATAGGAGTAGACGGAACACTCTCGGTATTCTATAACATTGAACTTTCTACGGGACAGACTAGAGAGTTTAAGGATGTATTAATTCGCTGAAATCAGAAAAAATATAAATATAAATCATCATTTTATTATGAAGCAACTATTTTATATCGTCAGTATTGTCTTGATGACAACAATTGCATTTGTATCATGCAAAGGAACAACAAACAAAACAAATCCCACAGAATCCGGAATGCCGGATTTAGTTGGTACATGGCATTATGAAACCGTGACTCAAGCCGTGCTGGGAGCCGTTTCCGATACCGTAGTTTTCGACTACATCAATAACCCGCATGAACAGCAATTCTACGAAGTCTATACTCCGGACAGTATAATGACCTTCTACACCATCCAAAATGATACGCTGTTGAATAAGCTACGGTTTCGATATGCTTTCCGCAACGATACCCTCTATATGTCAGACCCCAATAAGCCGATACAAACCGTACATGTAAAGAGCTTCACAGACAGCACTGTGACCATAGACTACATTCGCACTTACCGCGATACTCTCTTCTACTGTACCTCCACTACTCGTCGCAGCGAACTGCCGACGTGGAAATTTGAGAAGTAAAGACAAATAATAAGTACATTAACAAATATGATAAGAAGAAAATACCTGCTGCTCTTTGTCGTGTCCTTTACCTTGCTCTTGGTTGGATGTGACAACGACCTCGGATATCAAAGTCCTGATGATGAGTGGACAGCCGAAACTTTGGTGCCCGAAGCTGATGTGGAACGCTCCGGAGTGGATGCCTGGTTCCGTTCGGAAACCATCAGCGACCGGATATTCAACCGCATGTGGCTCAAGTCATGGAAAGAGAACTGTCCTTTGAATCGGTCCGAACTGCGTTATCTAAAAGTATTGCATCGCAACGCTGACGGCAACCCCCAACGGGGTGAGATGGTGGTGAACGCCGCCATTGCCGATAAAGCGATCGACATATTTCGACAGCTCTACCTGGCGGACTACCGCATTGAGCGGATGGTGCTCATTGACAACTACGATGCCGACGATGAAAGTTCTATGCGTGCCAACAACTCCTCATCGTTCAACTTCCGCTTCATGACCGGCTCCACTACCAAGATTTCCAAGCACGGACTTGGCCTTGCCATCGACATTAATACGCTTTACAATCCATACGTCAAGGAAAAAGCTGACGGCTCCTGGCACATAGAACCCGCTACCGGTGAACCATACGCTTTCGACCGTGATAACAGGACGGATATACCGTACAAGATAGATCATAACGACCTGGCATACCGGCTCTTTACGGAAGCCGGATTTGAATGGGGAGGCGACTGGATCTCATTGAAGGATTACCAGCATTTTGAGATTGACCTATAACAATTGTATGTCGAGATACCATTGTTGCTGAAGGCGTGGGACTGGAGAAAGTTGCTATTTTCCTTTTCATATTGTTTGATATCATGATTATTTCTCTTTATCTGAGAAAGAATAGGGGAAGCTATCCGGTTCTGTTCCGCGTTTATAGTTGGGTTGGCTGTCCATGTCGAACCTGATTTTGGCACCTTTTATCAATAAGGAGTGGTTCAGATAATTCTTGTCATACTTCTTGCCATTGTATCGTACATAAGCTGAAGGCTGGCGGTGCCGCCTACGAATATCGCTGTTTAGGGGCGCAGAAATCTCGATAGTTTTGCCATTTTCCAGATGTATCTTGGCATTTCTGAAGAGTGGTGCGCCCAACACGTATTCGTCCGTACCCGGGCAGACGGAATAAAAACCTAATGCCGACATGACATACCAGGCTGAAGTCTGTCCGTTATCTTCGTCTCCGCAATATCCGTCAGGGGTTGGCTGGTAAAGACGGTTCATCACTTCGCGTACCCAATACTGTGTTTTCCAGGGTTGCCCGGCGTAGTTATAGAGATAAATCATGTGTTGTATGGGCTGGTTGCCATGTGCGTATTGCCCCATGTCAATGACCTGCATTTCGCGCATTTCGTGTATCAGGCTTTGCCGGGTATTAGTGTTTGCGCCGAATACGGGCGGCGTAGTAAATACAGAGTCGAGCATAGCAACAAAGTTCTTGTCACCTCCCATCAGGTTAATTAAGCCCCGCATATCATGGAATACGGACCAGGAATAATGCCAACTGTTTCCTTCAGTGAAAGGTCCCCACCATTCCACCGGATCGAAGTGCTGCGGGAAGTTGCCGTTGCGGTCTTTGCCGCTCATCAGGCGGTAAGGAGCATAGAACAGGTTCTTATAGTTCTGGCTGCGTTTCTTGTAGATGTCCAGTTCCGATGCGGGTCTGCCCAGTTTTTTCCCCATCTGATAGATACACCAGTCATTGTAGGCATATTCCAAAGTTCTGGCTGTGTTTTCATTGATTTTTACGTCATAAGGGACATAGCCTAACTTATTATAATATTCGTATCCGCGTCTTCCTGTGGAAGATACGGTGGGATGTACGTTCTTTGTTCCGTGTATTAACCCTTCGTACAAAGTTTTCACATCTTCTACTTTAATACCTTTTAAATAAGCATCTGCCAGTACGGAAGCCGAATTATTTCCTATCATGCAGTCTCTGTGTCCGGGGCTGGCCCATTCGGGGAAGAATCCGCTTTCTTTGTAGGTATTGATGAGCCCTTCCTGCATTTCTTTATTCATCGACGGATACATCAGATTCAGTAATGGGAAAAGACACCGGAAAGTATCCCAAAATCCGGTGTCGGTAAACATATATCCCGGTAGAACTTGTTCGTTATAAGGGCTGTAATGAACAGGTTTTCCGGCTTCGTCCAATTCGTGGAATTTTCGGGGGAAAAGTAACGAACGGTATAAGCAGGAGTAGAAAGTGCGGTATTGATCGAGGTTTCCTCCTTCCACTTCGATTTTTCCCAGTACTTGGTTCCATGCTTTCTGTCCCTTTTGTTTTATCTGCTCCAGATTGTCATTTCCTAATTCTTTCATATTTCTTGCAGCCTGTTCGAAGCTGATAAAGGAAGAGGCGATGCGTGCATGTACTTGTTCTCCACGTTGAGTTTTAAAACCTATAATGGCTCCTGCATGGTCTGTTGTCTGTTCGGTTGCATTTTCTTGAATATTTCCATTATTTACAGTGGCTTTATAGGTGAAAGGCTTATCGAATTGAATAATAAAATAGTTCTTGAAGTTTTCGGGAACTCCTCCGCTATTGCGTGTACTATAACCGATAATTTTGTTTTCTTCTGGGATAATCTGAATAAAAGAACCTTTGTCAAATGCATCGACTGCAATATACGAATGTGCGTTTTCCGGGAAAGTGAACCGGAAGAGAACAGCACGTTCGGTCGGAGACATCTCCGTGACAATATCATATTCGGCCAGATACACCTTGTAGTAATAAGGAGTTGCTTCTTCTCCTTTGTGTCCGAACCAGCTAGCCCGCTTTTCTTCGTCGATTTCAGGTTTACCCACCATCGGCATAATGGAGAACTGTCCGTAATCGTTTATCCATGGGCTGGGCTGATGAGTTTGTTTGAATCCACGGATTTTATTGGCTGTATAGACATATTGCCATCCGTCTCCCATTTTTCCGGTCTGTGGGGTCCAGAAATTCATTCCCCAAGGGCGGGCAATGGCGGGGTAGGTGTTACCTGTTGATAATTCAAAAGATGATTGTGTTCCCATTAACGGATTAACGTATTGTGTCCAGTCTTTGGACTGGGCAAGAAGCGTGCAGCTAAGCACTAAAAATAATAACCAACATTTCTTCATAATTTCCTTTTTGAGTTTATAGCTTGCGAAGTAATCACAGCGTTTTCATGTGTTGCCAATGTTGAATGTTCCAACGGGTTGAGACATGGCAAAGGTATAGCTTCGTGGTTAAGGTCGTGGTTAAAATCGTGGTTAATGCGATGGCTAATAGGCGCTTTTTTTATTAACCCCGCTAAAGAAACTATCGCAAAAGTACTTTTTTACTATGTTATTCAACTATCTATGTGAAATAGACAAATATACCTTACTGTTATTATTTGTATTACTGTTTTTTGTCGTACCATTTATGTGTTCAAGACTTTATATTAGCAGGCATTGTGAATGATGCTGTGCAGTTAGCCGTTTCCAATTAGAAACAGAAACTATCAGATTGCTTGGTGATTGGTAACTGAATAGCCTTTTTGTGCGCCCGCCTATTTATAGATTTGTATCGGCAATTCCCCCTTTAGTGCTCCTATGGCATTAAATGCTAACGACTCCATTTCATTCTCTCCGGGATAAACATAGATGGGAGCCAGGAAAGAGATTCTTTTTTTCAGTCTTGAAATCACATAGTCCGAATAGGCGATACCTCCTGTCAGAAGGATGGCATCTATCTTCCCACAAAGTACGGTGGCACTGGCTCCTATCGCTTTTGCAACATTGTAAATCATGGCATCCAGTATCAGTTCCGCTTTTTTATCTCCTTCTTCGATAGATTGTATAATGGCGGGAACATCGGTTGTACCTAGATGGGCGGTCAGTCCGGCGCGTCCGGAGATACGTTTT
>ERZ779746.737-NODE-737-length-15394-cov-2.105418_pt1 | contig 15394 bp, 10 predicted proteins | sample MGYA00511888_ERZ779746 | MGnify/ENA primary metagenome ERZ779746 (study PRJEB29588, sample SAMEA1964695) | human gut metagenome | biome: human gut; feature: human-associated habitat; material: faeces | place: Denmark | collected 2008/2010 ... | reverse complement strand
TGAACGCCAACGACGACGTGATGATGATGTATTTCACCTCGGGGACGACCGGCGAGCCGAAGATGGTAGCCCACTATTCACTAAATATATTCAGTGAAATTCCATTTTATAGGTTATCTTTGTATATCAGTTATTTGTTGATGTTTTCATTTGGTTTAAATACTCACGAAATTTCACGGTTTTAGAAAATATTGGTACTATTTGATACCATATTTCGGGATATATTTTGTACCTTTGCACCACAGTAACCAAGATATATCGCGTATGGATTTCATCTTCATCAAATCATCCAAGGCAGGAAAGGAAGACTACGGTTCCATCTATGCCCGTGTGCGCACCGGAAAGGCGAACATGAAAGTCGTGACGGGGTTCACTATCAAGCAGCTTGAATGGGAAAAGTACCGCAGCCTGCAATACACCTCGTCAGCCCTGATGTCAAGCATCGGAATAAAGTACGGGCAGTTCGCACAAGTCCTTGCGAGGATAAAGGCGGCATTCGAGGCTGACGGCTTCAATCCCAAGGAGGCAAAGAACATCATCGAGAGCGTGAAACACGACGTGCTCAACGGGATGATGCAGATTGTAGAGGTCAAGCCCAAAGGCAGGATGCTGTTCGATGATTTCCTTACCTCTTATATAGAAGACATGGAAACCGGACGGCGCACCAAGAAAGGCCGTACCGTGAAAGTATCACCTGCCTATATAAAAGGTCTGCGCATTATCCAAAAACAGATTCGCAACTACCAAAAGGAAACCCACCGCAAACTCGGTTTGGATGACATGACAATGGAAACACGCAACAGCCTTGTCGGTTACTGGAAAGAACGAGGTTTAATGCCCAACGCCATCAACTCGTACATGACCGATGTCCGCACAGTGGCAAAGGCGGCCTACGAGGATAAGCTGACCAAATGCGATGATTTCCGTCATTCCGACTTTGTGCCGAAAAAGGAGGAGGTGGACAACATCTATCTCACGCCGGAACAGATACAGGAAATGCTCGACCTCAACCTTTCCACCAAGGATGCTGTGAAAAAGAAACTAGAATCACTTGACATCAGCGAAGATGAGAAATTGGCACAACTTTCCAAATGCAGGATTACCCACGTAAGGACACTGGAGCATGTAAGAGATATTTTCATCGTGGGATGTCTGACCGGTCAGCGTGTTTCCGACTATTCAAGGATATGCGAGGACATGATAACGGAAATCGGCGGCACGGAGTTCATACTCATCACCCAACAGAAGACGGAAAAGAAAGTCTATATCCCCGTTGACAGGCGCGTGAGAGCCATACTTGCCAAGTATGACGGCAAGCTGCCCCCGGTTCATCCCAATGAAATGAACAAGCTGGTGAAGACCATCGGCCTGTTGCTCGGCTGGACACATGACTGCGGCTTTGACGAGAAGCGTCTCAACCCCAAACGGGGAAGGAGGTTCTGCGACATGCTCCTTTCCCATACAGCCAGGAGAAGTTTCGCCACCAACGCGTATAAGGCTGGCGTCCCTCTACCTTCCATCCAAGCCATCACCGGACACAGCAGCGAGGCGCAACTGCGCCGCTACCTGAAACTGGACGCGGAGGAAAAGGCCGTCATAGCATTAAAGGATTTCAAGGGTATCATCAAAATATAAGAAGGTGCTTATGAAAAAATCAAGGTTTGACATCATTAGCAACCTGTTCAAGCTGTCCAACGTAATCAGTGAGAGCCTGAAATTTGCGGAACCGCTTTACGACAAATCTTCCGGCAGTGACGAAACGGATTGCAAGGATATTTGCCGGAACGTCCGATACAGCCTGAAACCCCTGCCTTTTCTTTTGGCCGGCATCAGGGAATATGTCACCGAACACGAGGACAAGGAGCTGGCACGGAAATTCGTCGGGCTGCACGATGACACGAAAAGGCTTCATGGCATCTGCTCCAAATATGCGGACTTGAACAAGGCGGCTTTCCGTACAGGGGTGGCTTACCTGAGCATGGAAGTCATAAGACAATACTTCTTTCCCGAAAAAGAACAAAAGCAAGTATCACCGGAAGGTTCTGATATTTCTCCCAAGCCAATGACACGTACCGAAGCCACCGACTGCATCGACACCATCCGTGCCGCCATACGGAAGTGTGCAAAGGATTCAGACGTGAACAGAGGGAAAGAAATGTATGCCATACTTGCCAAAGTGGACAAGGCGAAAATCCAAGCCGTCAAGGAGTATATTGTCAATGCCAACGACAAGGATTTGGCACAACTCTTCACGGAATATTTTGCGGAAGCCGTCCACCTTTCCATGCTGCCCCAAAATGATGGTGTGAAAGCGCAGTCCGCAGGAATAAAGATGTTCCATATCGCCATGACGATGGGATATGTCAAGAGGAACGTACTGCATGAGAACGAGTCCAAGTCGGCAACATCACAAACAATACCCTCTTGTACGGAAGAAGCGTCATCCGGTTTTACCGCCACAGATACAATGCAAGGCGGCGCGTTCAGTACGACCGCGCAGGTTCCCGTTTTAAGGCTGTACCGTTTCCTTACCACTTTCACCGTACAGAGCGGCTCCGACAAAGGCAAGCCTCTATTGGACGGCAATGCCGTTTCCGACCGGGACTTCCTCCGTGCCGTCATGCGTGCCGACTATTCCACGATATACGGCAGTTGCGTGAAGGGCAAGATGCGCTGTGTCGCCATCCTGCTGTCCAAAGCCTACTTTAAGGACTGGAAAGGTTACAGGGCATCCGCTGCCCGTTCCATGGGGCTGACACCCGAAAGCCTCGCCAAGTATAACGTGGAGAAAACCTTTATAGCGAAGCTCAAAGAGCTGCTTCCCATGATAAAATAGTGACATAACCCACAGGTGGCTACAATTCACCACAACCCACAGACTTCCACAAGCCGTTAAGCACCAGTTGTTTGACGGCTTTTTTCATGCGGTGTCATTTCACAGAATACCACAAATTCACAGGTTTTATTATTGCCATACCTTTGCCGCCATGAACTTAAAATCAGAGAATTATGACAGATAAGACAGAAATGGTACTGGTATCGCGTAATGAGCTTCAACAGCTTATCGGCGCAAGCGTGAGGTGCGCGTTTGAGGAATACCGGCAGGAACAGGCACCACAGGACACATCGGAGTATTACACCATCCGGCAGCTGGCGGAGAAATGGGGCGTGAGCATAGCAACCATCTGGCGGCACGAGAAGTTAGGACACATCAAAGGACAGCGGATAGGACGGCGTGTCCTGTTTCCCAAGGAGCAGATAGACCGCATCAAGAGCCTGAAAGCCACCAACAGGAAGGCCGACAAGAATGCCAAGGGATAATTTGTAAAACGCACAACAAAAAACATCAAGGCTTATGAAGAATTTGAAGCAGCTTGTTTTGCCGTGCTACAAATTGGAAATGGCAATGTCCGTGGAGGCATGGTACTTCCTGCACGGGAGTACGGACGGGATATGCAACCTTACCTATCTTCTTTCCCTCTTGTCGAAGATGGCGGTATCGGAAGTGATGAACACCAAACGGGGATTGGGCTATGCCGTCCATCCCGGACAGGTGGACGGTTCCATGCTGGTACTGGCTAAGGAATGGGGCATCGGGCGTAAGGCGGTGTCCCGTCTGTTGGAGGATTTCTCGGAACGCTGTCTAATCCGTGTTGATTCCAATCCCGTGACTTCCATCATAGACATGATGTGCGTGAAGTCGTGGATGATAGCAGGGCGGCTTATCGAGAATCCGACATATCGCCAGACAGTCAAGGCATATGAAGGGGTACGGATTTTCCTTTTCAACGGGCAACAATTAGAGACCTTGCGCCGCAGTTCGGCAAGGAAGAGGAAAGAAAAACCGACAGAAGAAACGACAGAGGGAACAGATGGCTTACCGTCCATGAATCCGACCGATTCCAATCCGATTATAGAAGAAACAGGGACAGCGGAAACCGAAACGGCAGCAACAACCGAAAACGGCGTGGAAAGTACTGCGGAAAATGTAATCGTGGATGCCGACAACACACCTGTTTTAGAGGATGACAATACACTGTCCGGCTCACGGGAATGGAAACAGCCACAGGAATGAAGCGGCAGGAATGGCAAGCGACAGCATTTTAGAAGGGATATTTTTAGGGCTGGCAAGTTAATGTTTTCGTCCACGAAAACTACGCCACAAGCGGCGACCCGGCCACACGGGAAACGGTAAGCCCGGATTACAGCCATAAAAAACAGAACGGTTTAACGGATAAAAGAAAACGATATGACATATCAGGAGAACAGAAACAAGGGTGGCCGCCCCAAGGCGGTGAAAGGCAAGGCGCGGACAAAGACCATATCCACACGGCTCACGCTTGCCGAATGGAAAGCGGTCATGAAGCGGATAGCGGACGCAGGCAAGAAACCGTCGCACTTCCTGCGTGAACTGTTGATGCACGGCAAAGTCGTGGCGGCAAGGACGCAGGAGGACAGGCAGCAGATAAGGATGCTGGAGGGAGGGTGCAACAACCTGAACCAGTTGGCGAAGATGGCGCACCAACAGGGCTTTTCTTTTTTGAAAGGCAAAATTATGGACTTGTTGGACGAGTTCAACAAAATCGTAGAGAGGATATGATGGGCGATTTGAAAAAACGGGCGAGCTTCGCCAGAGTGGTGAACTACGTGAACAACCCGAAGAAGGCACGGCTCATCGACAGCAAGGACGTGAGGCTTGATAATAACGCCACCATCGCAAGAAGTATGCAGGGGCAGGCAGACGACAAGCCGGGACGCAAGCTGAAAAATCCGGTGTATCATATTTCGCTGGATTTCGCCCACGAGGACGCACCCAAGCTGACGGATGCCCTGATGGTCGAAATAGCCCGTGAGTATATGCGGCGCATGGGCATAACGAACACCCAGTACATCGTGTGCCGCCATACCGACAGGGAGCACCAGCATCTGCATATCGTGGCCAACAGGGTGGACAATGACGGGAACACCATAAGCGACAGCAAAGATAATGTGCGTAATGTAAAAGTGTGCAAAGCTCTCACGAGAGAATACGGACTGCACTTCTCCAAGGGCAAGATGAACGTGAAGCGTGACCGTCTGCGTGGCAAGGACAAGGTGAAATACCAAATCTATGATACTATCAAAGCGGCATTACCCCATTGTAACTGCTGGTCGGATTTATGTGATAGATTGGCAAAACAGAGCATCGGGGTGAATTTCAAATACAATAGAAACGAAAATAAAATCATCGGAGTGTCGTTCACGAAGAATGAAATCTCGTTCAGCGGCTCACGGATAGACCGGAGCATGAGCTTTTATAAGTTGAACAGGCTCTTCGGGAGCCAAATCGCAGAGGGCATGGAATGGAAGCCCCGTGTGCAAGAACAGCCGCAACCAATCTGGCAGGATGTGGAATCTCACAACAATACGGCTGATACTTTTATAAAAGAGTCATCATTGATTAAAACGGTAGCGGACGGCAACGGTAGCGGTTCTGTTGAACCCGGTTCAAACATCGTTCAAGTGACCATTGGTGTACTCATGGAGTTGTGCGTGCAGCCACACCAAGCCAAGGTGTCATCCGGCGGCGGAGGTGGAGGAAACGAAAGTGATTGGGGTGACAATGATGACGAAAAGGATAAACATAAACCAAGAAGGAGAAGAAGATGAAGGACAACAAACAGAATATCGCCGACCTTATCGGGGCATTGGCAGAAGACATCGAGGATGTCAAGAAAAAGCTGGACGCGAAAGACAGTTCGGACAAGTACGAGATATTGAAAAGGCTGGAAGCAAAGCTGGAGCCTGTTATACGGTTCTTCAATGGCAATGCCCCGGAAAATGTCAATGCCATTTTCGGAAGCAAGGAAGCCATTGAGGAATACAAGCAATCAATAGGTGATGAAGCGGTAGCGAGTTTGCGGTTATATACCGAAGCCAACGAAAAAAATATGCACAAGCATGGAGTTCCCACTATCAAGGAACAGCTTAACAAGATACTGGAACTGCTGACAAGTCACATGGAGAATGACAGCCAGGCATCGGAAAAGTTGCAGCAAAAGCAAGGATTTATATCGGGGCTGTGGCTGGCAATCCGCCAGAATAAAGTGTTAAATGCAATAAGACAGATATGGAGCAAAGTTCCCGATGGCTGGCACAAGAACCCTTACGCATGGGCTGGTATCGGTTGTACGCTCGTATTCTTTGCCCTGTTTACTGTCAGTTGGGTACAATGGCATGAGTACCGGGAACAAAACAGACGGTTGAGAACAGTTGCAGACAAACACAAAGTGACCACGGTGATGCTCAACGTGTTGTACCCGGAACTGTCCGTGACCGTTGGAGCATACGAAAAACTGGTGGATGTTGTTGGCGTGGATTCCACTTTGGCCATATTCAACCGGCAGGTCAAGATAGTGAGAGAAAAAGAAAAGCAATCCAAACGACAAAAATAAAGTGAATGGCATCCATAAAAGTGAAATTTCGTCCTTCCACCGCAAGCGGCAAGGAAGGCAGCATATATTATCAGGTAATCCACGGGCGCATAGTCCGCCAAGTTAAGACGGACTACCGCATATTTGACACGGAATGGGACAAGAGAACTTCCCTTGTAAAAATCCTGTCCGAAATCGGCGAAAACAGGAAACGGTATCTCCGAGAAGTGGTGGAACATATCGACTGGGACACCAAACGGTTGAAAGCCATAGTCGCCCAATGCGACAGGCAAGGAGGAATTTATTCCGCTGACAGCATCATCAAGAAATTCAACGGGCAGACGGGCGAACAATCGCTGTTCCGCCTCATGCAGGGCGTCATAGGACAATTGAAGCAGTTTGGCAAAGTCCGCACATCCGAAACCTATACGGCGGCATTGGCCAGTTTTATGAAGTTCCGTGAGGGGCAGGACATACTCTTGTACGAAATGGACGGCAACACCATGATGCTTTACGAGGCCTGGCTCAAAGGAAAAGGCATCTGCCCCAACACGGTTTCCTTTTATATGCGCATACTCCGTGCCGTTTACAACCGTGCCGTGGAAAAGGAACTGACGGAACAGAAGTACCCTTTCAAACACGTTTACACGGGTATCGGGAAGACGGTAAAACGCGCCATCCCGTTGAAAGCCATCAAGCACATCAAGGAACTTGACCTGACCCTGAAACCGCATCTGGACTATGCAAGGGATATGTTCCTCTTCTCCTTTTATACCCGTGGCATGTCATTCATTGATATGGCCTATCTAAAAAAATCGGACTTGAAGAACGGAATAATCATGTACCGTAGAAGAAAGACCGGGCAGCAGCTCACAGTCAAATGGGAGAAGTGCATGGAAGACATTATCGCCAAGTACGGCGAGAATACGGCTACTTGTTACCTCCTGCCGATAATCACAAACCCCTGTTCCAATGAACGGACACAATACCGTAACGCCATCTGCCGCATCAATGTGGCGTTGAAGGAAGTTGCCGGTCTGGCAGGATTGAATATACCGCTGACCATGCATGTTGCCCGGCATTGTTGGGCGAGTGTTGCCAAGAGCAAGAACATCCCTCTTTCTATCATCAGCGAGGGCATGGGACATGATTCGGAAGAGACCACGCGCATCTATCTCGCATCGCTTGACACAAGTGTGGTGGACAAGGCGAACAGCCTTATCCTGAAAGATTTTTGACCGGATATTTATGGTGAAATGTGTTGAGCGAAAAAGCGAATCTCTTGATAAGAGTTATAGTTGATATTGCAAAGGTATGCATAATATTTCAAATACCGTGTTCATTCCTCATTTATAATGATATATGAAAGGCAATTTGTGAGAATTTGTTTTACAAATCCGTCAAATTTTGCCAGTATAGCACTGATTATTAGAACCCGTTCCTTTGAAATATATCTCTTATCAAGAGATGAATTTCAAGGAAATACTACATAAATTTCGTACCGAATCATTCACGGAAAGGGAGAAAGGTACAAAGTTCGAGCGACTGATGCGCTCTTGGCTATTAACAGACCCACGCTACAATGAGCTGGAATCGGTCTGGCTATGGGAAGATTTTCCGGGACGGAAAGATTTCGGAGGTACAGACACAGGTATCGATCTTGTAGCCAAAACAGAATCGGGTGACTATTGGGCCATCCAGTGTAAATGCTATGCTGAGAATACAATCATAGATAAACCTGCTGTAGATTCATTTCTCGCCACTTCCAGCCGCACGTTCACAAACGAGGTAACATTCCAAACAGCCCGTTTTTCAAATCGTATTTGGATTTCAACCACAAACCATTGGGGAACTAATGCAGAAGAGGCTATCCGAAACCAGGAACCACCTGTTACGCGCATTGGTATGGCAGACCTTGATTCGTCTCCTGTGGACTGGCAAAAGCTGATGGACGGCCTAACCGGCAATTCTGCACTGGTGGAGGGCAAGAAACCTCGTGAACACCAATTGAATGCCATATCAAAAGCATACGTTCATTATATGGCAGATGACAAAGATAGGGGCAAGCTCATTATGGCTTGCGGTACAGGAAAAACCTATACTTCGCTGCTCATTGCGGAACAGTTGTTTGGCAATAAAGGCTTGGTACTGTTCATGGTTCCGTCCATCGCCTTGTTGGGGCAGTCGCTCAACGCATGGTCGGCAGATGCGAAGAAGCCCATTAAGGCTGTCTGTATTTGTTCCGATTCCAAAGCTTCACGCAAGACCACCAAGGGATCTGATGATACGGACGACAGCGTGGTTGACCTTGCCGTACCAGCATCCACCAATCCACAATCCATTGCATCCCAATTAAAGAAATATCGGAATCATAACGGCTTGGTAGTCGTGTTCTCCACCTACCAATCCATAGATGCCGTTTCTGCTGCTCAACAGGAGATTTTATCCGAGACAAACGGAGAATACGGCGTGTTTGATTTTATCATCTGTGACGAGGCACATCGCACTACCGGCGTAAAAATAGCCGAAAAGGATGAGAGTAACTTTATCAAGATACATTCCAATGAGAATGTACAAGGTCGGAAACGCCTTTATATGACTGCCACGCCGCGTTTGTATGGGGAATCTGCCAAGATAAAGGCATCGGAAAAGGATTGCATTCTCTGCTCGATGGACGATAAAGCCATTTATGGAGAGGAATTTTATCGCGTGAATTTCTCATACGCCGTTCAAAATGGCTTATTGACGGATTACAAGGTGCTTGTCCTTACCGTTAGTGAAGATGATGTGCCTGACAACATAAAACAAGACATCACCAATTCTACCACCGAACTGAATTTTGACGACACATCCAAGCTCATTGGGGTAATAAACGGATTGTCAAAAATGATACAGGGCGACGACCATCGCACATGGGATGCCGACCCACGCATGATGCGCCGTGCCGTGGCGTTCTGTTCAGCCATAGGCAACGAAACAAAAGCCGGAACGTCAAAATATGTAGCTTCGGTGCTTCCAAGAATATCCGGGAAATACGAAGAAAATCTTGATTCAGAAAGCCTTTCGCATACCGTTTCAGTAACGACACGGCATATAGATGGTTCTATGAACTCGCAGGAGCGTAATGGAATCCTGCAATGGCTGGCAGAAGAGTCTGATAATGAACGTGAATGCCGTGTTGTAACCAATGTGCGTTGTCTGTCCGAGGGTGTGGATGTACCGTCTCTCGATGCCGTATTATTTCTTTCTGCCCGTAATTCGCAGGTGGATGTGGTGCAGTCGGTTGGCCGCGTGATGCGTACATTCCACAAAGGGCAATCCGATGAAAAGAAGTATGGATATATCATCATCCCTATTGTAGTGCCATCCGATATTTCGGCAGAGGAAGCTCTTGACAACAACAAGACATTCGATGTGGTGTGGGCTATCTTGAATGCGCTCCGTTCACACGATGACCGCTTCAATGCGATGGTAAACAAAATAGCCCTCAACAAGCAGAAACCAAACACTCAGACAGGTACACCGTCTGTTACCATAGGCCGACCGGGTCTGGGTACAAATGACGGAGAAGCGGAAGCACAACAAATTGAGAATGCAGAAATTGCCAGACAGTTGGAACTTCGTTTCGGTGAGATACAGGATGGTATGTATGCCAAACTGGTAGAAAAATGCGGTGACCGTCTTTATTGGGAGAATTGGGCAAAAGAGGTCGGGCTTATTGCGCACAAATTTATTGAGCGTATTTCCAAACTCATTCAGTCCGGTGTACACAAAAAGGCATTCAATGAATACCTGAAGGGATTGCAGCGTGACCTGAATCCATCAGTAGATGCTGCCCAAGCCATTGAAATGCTGGCACAGCATATTATTACCCGACCAGTATTTGATGCTCTGTTTTCAGATTACCAGTTTGTCAATAACAACACCGTGAGCCGTTCCATGCAACGCATGATAGACCTCTTGCAAGAACAGGCTTTTGAAAAGGATACCGAGGTACTGGAAAGATTCTATCATTCGGTAAAGACCAATGTGGGCGGTATTGATAATTTGGAGGGTAAGCAGACAATCATAAAGAACCTCTATGAAAAGTTTTTCAAAGGTGCGTTTCCGCTTACAGTGGAGAAACTGGGCATTGTTTATACACCGGTGGAATGCGTGGACTTCATCATCCGTTCTGTGGACGACATTCTTAAAGCAGAGTTCAAGACATCTCTAACCGAACAGAATGTACATATCCTCGACCCATTTACCGGAACCGGTACCTTCATTACTCGTTTGTTGCAATCCGGCCTTATCCGTCCTGAGGATATGGAGCGCAAGTATCAGAATGAAATCCATTGCAATGAAATTGTGCTGCTGGCCTATTATATTGCCGATGTGAACATTGAATCGGTATTCCATGACATTACCCATCGGGAAACTTACCTACCATACAGTGGTATCTGCCTGACCGATACGTTCCAGTTGGCAGAGAAGAAACACAACGAACTTTTCACGGAGTTCTTTCAAGACAATTCCAAACGGGTAAAGAAGCAGATGGCTACACACGTGAGGGTGATTGTCGGAAATCCGCCGTATTCCATTGGACAAAAGTCCGCTAATGACAATGCGCAGAATTTGTCTTATACATATCTTGATAAACGTGTGTCGGAAACATATGCTGTGAAGAGTTCGGCTACTTTGAACAAATCTCTTTACGACAGCTATGTAAAGGCGTTTCGTTGGGCTTCCGACCGTATTCCACAAAATGAAGGAGGTATTGTTGCATTCATAAGTAATGGTGCATGGATAGACGGAGCTGGACAAGATGGTATGCGTAGATGCTTTGAAGATGAATTTACTTCCATCTATGTGCTGAATTTACGTGGCAATCAACGCACGTCCGGTGAACTATCGCGTAAAGAAGGAGGAAAAATCTTTGGAAGCGGTTCTCGTACTCCCATTACGATTACTTTCCTTGTTAAGAATCCGGTAAAGAAAGGACAGAAAGCTGTTATTCATTATCACGATATAGGTGATTACCTTACTCGTGAGCAGAAACTCAAAATGGTAAAAGAATTCCGTTCCATTTCCTCGCAGAAATTGGAATGGAAAATTATCACACCTAATGATAAGGCTGATTGGATTAATCAACGTGATGGGTTATTTGACAATTTGATTCCATTAGCACCTGAAAAGAAATTTGCTCTGAATGCTCAAAGTATATTTAGCACTTATGCCATTGGTGTAGCAACCAATCGTGATGCTTGGGTGTCTGGATTTTCAAAAGATAAGGTTACAAGCAATATGCGTTCTATGATTGATTTTTACAATCAGCAAATAGACGAAAATAAGTTATCAACAGATACGACAAAAATAAGTTGGACTGTGAATCTAAAAAAGGATCATGAAAGTAAAGTGAGACATAGTCTAAAAGAAAATGCTTTTGTGGAAACATTTTATAGACCATTCAATAGAATTAACTTGTATTATCATCGACCTTTTATAGAACGACCGGGGGTATGGAGACAATTATTTCCAACCAGCAGCAATCCCAATCTTGTTATCGCTGTAAGTGGAATTGGTCAACAAAAGCCATTTGCATCATTGATTACAGATAATATTTCTGATTTGCAGGTTGTAGATAAAGCACAATATTTCCCTCTTTATTGGTACGAAGAAAACAAGAATCCCCAAGCAACACTCTTTGATGATGCGGAAACAGACAAATATATTCGCCGGGACGGAATAACCGACTGGATTCTGAAAGAAGTCCGTAGCCGTTTCGGAGGTTCAAAAGCCATTACCAAAGAACACATATTCTACTATGTGTATGGGCTGCTTCATTCCAAGCAATACCGTGAACGATTTGCCGATGATTTGAAAAAGTCATTGCCACGCATTCCCATCGTGGATAACGTACAGGATTTCATGTCCTTTTATAAGGCTGGTAAAGAACTTGCCGACCTGCATCTAAATTACGAACAAAACATAAACGAGCAGGCTGTTAGACAAGATGGAGATTATCTGTTTTTCGCTGCAATGCCTATGTTAGCTCATCGTGCTTATGGCGTTGATGTAAATGGCGATATGGATATTTGGCAAAACAACTGGACGAACGAAACATACCAATACTTTGCAGTTGATAAAATGAGGTTTGCCAAAATTCGTGACGAAAATGGAAAGCTCGTTGCTGATAAGGCACGCATCATCTATAATGACCATATTACCATTGAGAACATTCCGCTCAAAGCATACGAATATGTCGTTAATGGTAAATCCGCTATCGAGTGGATAATGGAACGCTATGCCATCACCATCGACAAAGCGTCCCAAATCAAAAATAATCCAAACGACTGGTCACGAGAACACGAACAACCCCGTTATATCCTTGACCTTCTTCTATCGATTATTATGCTCTCTTGCCAAACAGTAGATATAGTAAACACTTTGCCAAATTTAAAATTTGATTTATAATCAATAACACAAAATAGCCTATAAGTTGTCATCTATAGGCTATTTTTATATGGTTATGTAGTTTTTTCTTTTGACTGTAGTTCATTGCAAATTTGATTAAAAAGAGAATCATCAAAAGGTTTATTGATTATTTCTTGTGATACGAAAGTGTAAAAAGTGAAAAATTTATGATAAACCTCGTACAGTATTTCTTCTGGAGCTACTTTTTTCCTACATCTCTGCAGATAACTATAATAATCCTCAATCAATTTCTTTAAATGGATTTTACCCGTTTTAAAGTAGGTGGCATATGAGATGAGAGTATCCAATTCTATTACAACAAGTGGATAAATTTTTGTTTTTACATCGCATTTTTTTAATTGGCTTTGTAGAGCATCATTTAGAATATAGCTCAAACCAGGAACACATAACAAACTGTCATCTAAAACTAATATTGGATATATTCGTGGATGTTTTGGTAATTTCTTATCCCATATAAAGTTTCTTGCATCAATTGCTTTTATGTGTTCAACTAGTTGGTCAACACCAACTTTTCTAACAAGCTTCTTGTTTAATTCATCTCCTATCTTATTGTAATCCTTACTATTTAGGATATCTTTATTTATCTTGATGTCTTTATTCTCAAATAAAAAAATATTATTACCATCACGATGGTAGAAATCTGGCTCTTTATCTTTTTTAGGGAATAATTTCTTGCAATCATCACCAGTTAATTTTATACCTCGTTGTTTATAAAGTGTATTCTTTACAAATTTATAAAATAAATATTTTTCAGAAAATTCAGTCGTGATATAAGTTGGAAAACCTTTTATTTTTACCGAATTATCAAACGACGCATTTATTTTATTAAATTCAAAATAAACGCTTCTATAAAGGTGATTTATACAGAATATAGCGTTAATCGGCAAGAATGTTTGTTTGTCAATTTCAATCAATGGGTAAGTCTTGAAAAATGTGTAATCGCTGTTTTCGCTTGTTGGAATAACATAGTCGGCACTAAAAGAATGAGCGTGCAAATAATTATATCCTTCAAGTCTTTCGTTTAGTTTAATTACGGGGAATTTATCATTTTCATTTTGCAGCGGATATAATATTAATTGTATTACATTATATAGATACTGCGTCCAACTTTGAAAGCCATTGTTTTTCAGAAATTGAGTAAGATGGGGTTGTAATTTTGATTTTTCACAAAACTTAAAGAAATAGTAGCCTTTAATAATCTGAAGAACAGAGATAAATTCTGATTTCAGATTTAGCCTCTCATGATTATTTATGAAATTACATACTAATGATTTTGCATAATAAAGATTGGTGAAATTTTTATTATCGTCAAATTCTTCCAATACATTTGTTTCACTTATATTGCTATTTATTAGCAGTATAGCCTTAAATAGATATTGTTCTTGTGTCGTTTGTGGTAAAACATTTGTAAAGTTTGATATTGAGAATATCTGTTTTAGCAATTCAAGTCCTGTAGATTCGGAGAGGATGAAGTATGTGCGTGGTATTATATTTGTTGGGTCATTGAGGGTCTTGGCGTAATGATTGTTCATTATGTCTAATACACTTTTTACAAAATCATGGTTCTGTTTGCAAAAAAATGTTGTCACATAATTATTAAGAGTCTTGAACTTACCTCCAGAATATATTATAAATAAGGCAAAGCGTATCAGCCAATTCTTGTCTAATTCTTTTAAGTAGTCAGATATAGGTAGAGGCTCATCGCTAAATACCATTTCGTATGTTATATAAATATTCGGTTCAATTTTCATTATAAAAACATCTATTTAAGAGTTGACCATAAAGAAGTATTTTTCCAATCGCAATCAAATCCCATCGCAGCTATATCTATTGACGGAAAATCCGTCAACAGTTCCGAAAGTTTTTCGTTGAAGTTGTTGTTGGGAGAAACCGAAGAGAGAAAGTATCGGATTATACACAGTCGATAGTAGATTCGTTTCTTATCAGCTTTTGAGGTATCAATCCATGCGTTTTTAGTCTTTTTAGGTTCAGCAGGATTCAGCATAAAATCTCTGTTCCATACTCTCGCATGGTGACAACACATATTGCGGAGGTTGGCAAGTACCGTCAGCCACGAGACAAAAACCTGTGGTTTCAAACCGAAATAACCTGCAATGCGCTTCATTAGTTGGTTGCTGGCTATATTGGAATAGATGTAGTTCAAATTAACGAAGGACAACACTTCCGTTATCATCCATGCAGGAGGGTAGTCCTCAATAAAATTTTGTCGAAAATCTTCAATGTAATCTTCCTTGCTTGAAGCCAGTTCCTTGTCTATGATTGCCAATGTTTGATTAAATTTATCCGCATTGGCAAAGTATTCTGGTTTTGTTATCCAAAACTTGTCTCCCAATTCTTGGCATCCGACATTTGCCAATACGCTGCGAATGGCAACCTCTATTTTCTCTATTTCATTGAAAAGGAGTATGCGTAGTTTCTTGTCAAAGCGATAGAGAGTTAGGACTTGCTCAAAAGTTGTTCCCTCTTTTAGTACCAGCTCACTC
>ERZ779746.736-NODE-736-length-15452-cov-2.844515_pt1 | contig 15452 bp, 18 predicted proteins | sample MGYA00511888_ERZ779746 | MGnify/ENA primary metagenome ERZ779746 (study PRJEB29588, sample SAMEA1964695) | human gut metagenome | biome: human gut; feature: human-associated habitat; material: faeces | place: Denmark | collected 2008/2010 ... | reverse complement strand
TCTATATTCATAAACCTTACCCCTTATTTAAATTATAACAAAAAAAACTTATTTATTAAACAAGTTTTTATCGGTTTTATTCTTCTGTTTCTTTAACAACTTTTTTTCCTTTATAGTATCCACATTCTTTACAAACTCTATGTGATTTTACTATAGCACCACAATTAGGACATTTAGTTGTTTGTTTTGCTGTTAATGCCGTGTGTGCTCTTCTTTGACTAGTTTTAGAAACATGTCTTGCAGGAACTGCCATAATATCACCTCAAACCTTTCTCACTTAATAAACTTGACAATTTGTCAACTGCTTTTTAAATTATACATTATATTTTAATAAATTTCAATAATTTTTAGTATTTTTCTCTTAATTGAGTCAAAAAATCCTTTGATTTTAGATATATTCCTGTATATCTATCATAATAATTTTCTAAAAATTTATTAATTTCATTCTTATTTTTAGGTAAAATATTTAATTCTTTTATCTTAGATATATCAACATAACTAAACATTCTAAGGAGTTTAATTGTTTTTTCATCAACAATATATTCGTTTTTATAACAATTAACACATAAGTATCCCCCTGCAAAACTACTTATTGTAACTATTTTTTTATTACTTCCACAAACACTACAACAATCAAGAATTGGCATAACGCCTAAATAATTAAGATATTTTAATTCTATTATATTGGTTATAATCATTGGGTCAAAATCATCATTTATTTTAATAAGTCCATTTATAAATAAATCAAATATTTCATTTGAAGAAGTTTCTTTTAAAACTTGATTAGTTAAATCACTTAAAAATGTGGCATAACCTATTTTAAATAAATCTTGTTTAATATTAGAAAAATCATTTATAATATCTACACTTATTAAAACACTTAATCCTTCTTGTTTATAATATATATTAAAATAACCATAAGTAAGTTTAGAACTAACACTTCTTAAACTACTTTTTAAATTACGACATCCTTTAGATATTATCCCTATTTTACCATGTTCTTTTGTTAAAACATTTAATATTTTACTTGATTCAGAATAATTAGTATCACTTAGTACTATTCCTGTTACTTTTTCTATTTTCATAATAATTCTCTTCTACTTTTTCCATTTCCTTTAAAAACACATAATATCTTAAATCCCCTGTTTCTTTAAATAAATTCCATAAAGCTTTATTCATATTTTTCACCCATTATTATAATGGGTAAAAAATATAAATTTTAATCATCTTCTTCACTTATTCCTAATTCTTCAAAAAGGTTTGGCTTTTGTCTCCAGTTTTCTATTACTTTAACGAATAACTCTAAATAAACCTTTTTACCAAGTAATACTTCAATTTCTTCACGTGCCATAGTACCTACTTTTTTAAGCATTTGTCCATTTTTACCAATAATTATTCCTTTTAAGTTATCTCTATCAACCACAATACATGCATTAATATAACATTTATCTTTTTTAAATTCCATATTCTCAACAACACATGTAACAGCATGTGGTACTTCTTCTTTTGTTAAAATAAGTATTTTTTCTCTTATTATTTCTCCTACTAAAAATTTTTCACTAACATTAGTAATAACATCATCATCAAAATATTTAACATCATCTTTTAAATATTTTTTAATTACTTCGATAAGTTCAGTTGTATTAATACCTTTTATTGATGAAACAGGTACAATATCTAAAAAATTATATAAATCTTTTAATTTAGTTATTTCATCATACAATTTATCTTTTTTAATTTTATCAACTTTTGTTAAAACAAGAATAACATCTTTATTATCTTCTTTTAATCTATTAAGAATTTTATTATCATTTGGACCAAATCCACTTGCAATATCAACAAGAAATAAAACTAAATCATTATCAAAACTTGAATAAGCGGTCTTATTTAAAACTTCTCCTAGTTTAGATGTAGCTTTGTTAATACCAGGTGTATCCACAAAAACTATTTGTGTATCATCTTCATTATAAACACCATAAATCATATTTCTTGTTGTACCTACTTTATCACTTGTAATAGCTATTTTCTGATTTAATAATTTATTTAAAAGTGTACTTTTACCTACATTAGGACGTCCTACAATACTTACAAAACCACTTTTCATTTTAAATCATCCTCACTAAATGGATAAGGGCACATATCTTTAACTGTAAGTATTTTTTCATCAAATTTATTATTATACATAATAACTTCCATATCCATATCAAAAAATTCTAAAAATACTTGTCTACATAACATACAACAAGTACCTATCTTATCACTTGCATTCATTATATATATTCTTTTAAAATCATGTTTTTTATAACCATTTGTTATAGCATTTGTTATAGCACTTCTTTCAGCACATATAGTAGCACCATAACTAGCATTTTCTACATTTACACCATAAAAATAATTATTATCTTTTGTTTCTAATATACAAGAAACCTTATAATTAGAATAAACAGCATAACTATTATTTAATAATTCTTTTAGTTTTAATTTTATATCCATAACTACTCCTTAAAATAATGCGATAATTTTAGGTAAAAAGATCATTATACCTATGATTAATGCAATAATACTAATGATACCTACTGCTCCACTGGCACAATCTTTAGCAACTTTAGCCATTGGTTTTTTCTCTTCTGTTACTAAATCTACTGTTGCTTCAATTGCACAGTTAACCATTTCTAAAGCCATAACTATTCCAATTAATAAAACAACAACTAATCTTTCTGTATAGTTAATTTTAAGTATAATACCAAGTACTAAACTAATAATAGCTATAACAAACATAACTATAATATTTTGTTCTGTATAAAAAGCATATCTCATACCTTCAAAACAATACTTAAATGATTTTAAAAACCTTTTTAAACTTCTTTTATTTTTCTTCAATTCTTGCAAATCTTTTTCCATATAATATCTCCTTTTGTTTTGTAAACATTATTTTTTCATCCTCTTTAGTCATATGATCATATCCTAATAAATGTAAAAGCCCATGTACTGCTAGAAATGAAAGTTCCCTTTCTAAAGAATGTTCATAACTAATTGCTTGTTCTTTTGCTTTATCAATAGAAATATAAATATCTCCTAGAAGTCTTGTTTTTGTAAAATCTTCCTTTTTTTCATCTTCCAAAGCAAAACTAATAACATCTGTTTCTCTATCTATATTTCTATATTCTTTATTAATCTTATGAATATAAGGATTATCTACTATTATGACATTAAAATAAATATTCTTTAATTTTTCATGTCTTATCATATGCTTAAGCATACTTTTAATAACTCTTTCTTCTTTTTTTAAATTATAAGTTGTTTCATTATAAATATTAAATTTTCTCATGGTACTAAAAACCTCACTACTAATATTATTAATATAATTATTATTATATTTAAAATCCAATTTTTCTTTAATTTATCTGGTATTGCTTTATTTAATACTTTATATAAAATAAAACCAATTAAACCTCCTAAAACATTTAAAATAACATCATCTACATCAAATACTCTACCTATAGAAAGTTGTATTGTTTCGATAGAAAGTGATACGATAAATGTTAATAAAAGCATTACACTAACCTTTTTTACTTTAATAAAATATCCTACAAAGAAACCAAATGGTAAGAATAATAAAACATTGCCTAAGATATTTTTATAAAATAAATATGTTCCTGCTTCATATCTAAATATTTCTTTAAACGGAATTATATTTACTCCTCCAAAAGAAACATCTTGAGCAGTTACTATTTGGAACAAGCATAATATATAAATGATAAAAAATAATTTCAAAAGTTCTTCATATAAAACAAACTTTTTACCATTTGTAACTAAATACGTTATTCTAAGAACAGTAGCTACTAAACACGAAATAACTAACATAGGCCATGTTGCATCAAGCATATTAAGTGCTATATCTCTTATATCTTGTATCATAATAAATAACCTTTCTTCGTATTTTTAAAATTAGGGTTTTATTTCCTGTAACTCTGCAATGTCTTCGTAAACCTTAAAAAATACCTCTACATATATTTTATCATTATCTTCCTCTATTTTCAAAGTTTTTTGTAATAATATTTCTTCATCTTTTTCTAAAGATTCTTCAATTTTCTTTTTTGCAAGATTATTTGCTATATTTATAAGTTCTTCTTTTGTATATTTATTAATTTTTTCTTTATAAATAAAGCTTTTATTTATCTTTATATTAAATAAATTATTATTAATTAAATAAATATTTTTTTCTTTCTTTATTGCATTTTTCTTAAAAGAAAATATTTTTATTTCTTTACCAAATATAGTTAAAGATAAAGTATTTTTAGACTTATTTGTTTTTTCATATTCTTTTTTAATAAAAGGATGACTTACTTTTACTTTATACCAAACTTCAGCATATACTTTTCCTTTAGCATCAACAATATTTTTAATTTCATCATTTTTAGTAATAATTCCTGTTACAATTAAATCATTTTTACTTACATAATCTCCCACATTTTTTACTATACTTCCCTTTGCTATATCAAGTTTTTTTATTAATCCATTTTTACTAGCAATAATATTATGTTTTATATTGTTTATATCTTCTTTAATACTTTTTCTTTCAATATAATCAACTTCATAATATACACCATTAGTACTTATTTCTAACCATTCAAATAAATCTTTATTATTATCTTTTATTTTATTACTAATATTTTTTAATTTTTTGTATGGTTTTTTAAAAGAATAAATAGTTAAATTATTACTAATCATTTCTTGTTTCAATATTTCATTTATTTCTTTATTATTGTTATTAATCTTAATAAAAAAAGCCATATGGGAAAAAAGATATATAATTATTAAAGAAAGAACAAAAGATATAAAAAATACTTTATATTTATTAAACAAAAGAACAAGTTTATTTTTACCATAAGTTTTATTTATACTTACATTACATGTTGTTTTAATAGTTTTTATTTTCAAATAATTTTCATACGTTACTTTAAAACTAATTTTATTAGAATTATACTTTATATCATACATACTTATTTTATTACTAATTATATTAGAAAATAAGTTTTTTACATATTTACCACTTATTTCTATTTCATAATAATTAAACATAATTACCTCTAAATGTTATAGAAAAAATACTTCCTTCAACTAATAACTCTTCTTTTTCAAATCTTTTTATTATAAGATTTGCTCCTTTTATTTCTAAGATATCATCTATTATTTCAACAAGTATTTTATTATCTTCAAAAATAAGTATTTTTTTATAGTTTATAATATCAAGTTTATTTTTTCTATAATATATTTTAGTTTCTTCTTGTTTTATATAATTTCTTAGTTTAGAAAACATAAAAGTATCATCTTCTTTCTAATAAATTATATATTTATTTAAAAAAATTACCACAAAAAAATGGATATAACATCCATTAATTTAGTTTTTCTCTTAAAATACTATTTAATTTAGACATATCACATCTATTTTTTACTCTAGGTGTAATTTCTTTCATAACTTTACCTAAATCTTTAATTGAAGTTGGTTTAACTATTTCAAAGACTTCATCAATAATTTTATTAAGTTCATCATCACTTAAAACCTCAGGCATATATTTTTTTAGTATATCTATTTCTTTTTGGTAAGAATTTATTAAATCAGTTCTTGAAGCTTTTTCAAATTCTTTAATTGATTCTGTACGCATTTTTATTTGTTTAGTAATAACATCTAAAACAAGATCATCATTATCTTCTTTTTTATTATTTATTACTTCAAGTTGAATTGCTCCTTTTACACTTCTTAAAGTATTTAAAGTGTCTTTATCTTTGCTTTTCATTGCTTCAAGTAAATCCTTTTGTAACTTTTCTTTTAACATATATATTCCTCCTCATAATATTAAAGGGAAAGTAAACCTTTCCCTAATTATTAATAATCTCTTCTATTTTTCTTTTGTGAATTTCTAATGTTTTCTTTCTTTTCTTCTCTTCTTCTTTTTCCAGGTTTATCATAAAACTTTCTTTTTTTAACTTCTGAAGGGATTCCATCACGAGAACATTTTTGTTTAAAACGTTTAAGTGCTCCATCTAAATTACCTTTAACTGCTACCTCTGTCATCTTATATCCCTCCTTCCTTTTGTTTTTTCAAGTTCAATTATAACAAAGAAAACTAAAAAATACAATATGTTTTATCGTAATTTTAGTTTATTTTTTAACTTGCAAGCATGTCTTTTTCAATAATTACATCAACAATTTCGTTTTCTTTATATTTTTTTGGTATTTTTAAATAAATATAATTAGAACAATGTCCATATGAATATTTATCATCAACTTTTTCAATTAAACAAGATTCTTTCTTACCTATAAAACTATTATTATAATTTTCTTCAAGTGTTTTTGATAAATCAAGTAAAGTTTTTACTCTTTCTTTTTTTACTTTACCATCTATTTGATCTTTCATTTTAGCTGCTACTGTGCCATCTCTTTTAGAATAAGGAAAAACATGTATTTTACTAAAATTAATTTCTTTTATAAAGTCTACACATTCATTAAAATCTTCTTCTGTTTCACCAGGAAATCCTACGATAACATCAGTTGTTATAGATATATCAGGTCTAACTTTTCTTATTTTTTCTATTTCTTCTTTAAAATATTTTTTATCATATTTCCTATTCATTCTTTTTAAAGTTTGTTCTCCTCCACTTTGTAAAGGTATATGCAAATGATTACAAAGAATTGGATTTTTTAATAACTCTAAAAATTTATCATCAAGTTCTGTTATTTCAATTGATGAAATTCTTAATCTTTTAAGACCTTTTATATTCAATATTTTTTCTAAAATACTAGAAAAATTAGTATTAATATCAACACCATAATTACCTGTATGAATACCAGTTAATACTATTTCATTATAACCATTATTTACTAAAGTAGTTATTTCACTTAATACATTATCTTCTTTTTTACTACGACATTTTCCTCTTACATAAGGAATAATACAATAAGTACAAAAATTTTCACAACCATCTTGAATTTTAACAAATGCTCTTGTTCTATTTTCAAAATGTTTTATATTCATATCTTCAAATTCTACTTCATTTAAATTGAACTTTTGATTAATTTTTTCTTTATTTCTAAAAAATTCTTCAACTAAATCAACGACCTTAGATTTATTATAATTTCCTAAAACAATATCAATATCATCGTTTTTATAATCTTTAGCGCTTTCAATAAAACAACCACATACCACTAAACAACTATTCTTATTTATTTTTTTAGGATGATTAATCATTTTTCTACTTTTTACATCACTATTATTAGTAACAGTACAAGTATTTACAACATAAACATCACAAAAATCATTAAAATCGCCAATTTCATAACCTCTTTCTTTAAAAAGACTTGCAATGTATTCCATCTCATAAGTATTTACTTTACATCCTAAATTACATAATCCTACTTTCATACTAAAACTTCCCTTCAAAAAAGGATATTATTTTTCTATCCTTTCTTTTAATTTCTTTAATTCACTTAAAAATTCCTCTGTTTTCTTTATTTCATCTTCGATATTTTTAACATTAGTATTTTTATAAGTTTCTATTTTTTTATATTCATTATCACTTTTTATTCCAAATACAGGAGATATAACTGATGAGTTTTTAAATCGTTTAGGTTCTTCCTTTAATTCTTGAACTTTATTAAAATTATTTATTTTTTCTTCTTGTTTTTCAATTAAATCATCTATATTTTTCTTATATAATTCATCAAGTGTAATTGGTTCATTACCCTCATCTTCTACTCTGTAATTATCAAGTTCATCAGGATCAAGATTAGCTTTTAATAATTCATCGTAACTAATAATTGATTTTTCTTCCTGTACTTTTTCAAAGAATGTTGGACCAATTAAATCACTTTTTTCTTCATAAACAAGTTTTTTAGCAGCTTCTTCTAATTCTTTTTTAGCATCTTCTTCTGTTGGTTTATTTGCTACATACACTACTTCTTGTTCTATAGGTTTTACATCATTTACAGTATTGTTTACATTATCTTCTTCATTTATTACTTCACTTTTATAAATGTCATTATTATCTTTAGAATCATCATAAATTTTATTTTCTTTATAAGAAGGTAATTCTACTTGATGCTTTAACTTATGTTTTTTAGATGATGCTTTTTCTATTATAACTATAACTAACAATGCTAAAATAATAACTACAATTATAGAACAAATAATAAATATATTATCTTTACCCATTATATTTACAAAATCTTTCATTTTTTTCACCTGCAAATATATTGTATCATAATATTATTTTTTTTAAAAGAAAAAAGACAAAATTGTCTTTATTCTACTATTTTACATTCTTTAGTATTTAATTTATTTGTTAATGGATTATAAATATATGACTTACATGTTTCTTTATTATAAAAGTTCAATAAAAGTTCATTCTTATCTACATCATCAGGGCAATGTAAATAATCACAAAAATCACTATAAGTTAAATTAGGTTTATCCATTAAATAAATCTCTTTATTTGTTTTTAAATCTAGATTATATATTTTATTATCTTTTTCTATAACCATTCCATTTTCATAATTAATTAATACTTTGAAATTATAGTCATATATTTTTTCTTCATCGAAATTATATATAAAACTCTTATTATTATGATTAAAAACACATGTATTTAAAGTAAAACAAGTATATGTTTCAAATGGCTTTTCAATATTATGTACTTTTCCTGTATGAATATTAATGAAATTTTTATCTGCAACTAAATATTTATTATTTATAAAAACATTATTTAACTTAAAATCTTTAGTCCAAGGAATTGTTACTTTTTGTTCTATTTCATCAATAAATGATATTTCATTATCATTTTTTGTTAGTATATAACCTATCTTTACCATTTGATCATCTTTATTTACAGAAATCATATTTAACTTATCATGTGGACCAACATCAATTGCTTTTTTAGTTAAAGTATTATAGATATATCCTTCTTTTTTGTTTTTAACTACAAAAAATGTTTTATCATAACCATATGTTATAAGTTCACATTTCTTGTTACATTTTACATCATATTGTTCGATTAATGTAGCATCTTTTGGCATGGTTTTTCCTATATTTTCTTGATTATTTATTTGGTATTTATATACCGTTAATGTATAACTTTTATTAAAAATTAGAAAATATACTAATGCTAATAATACTATTAAAATTAATAAAATTATTATTATTTTCTTTTTCTTTCCCATCTTATTTATCCTTTCTCATATTAATTTATCTGTAGTCCAGGGCAATGATTAACACCTCCTGGACTTATACATCCACCACCTGATGATCCAGAGCCACCTGTATTTCCACCTGGTTTTGTTGTTCCTCCTGTATTTCCACCACCTGTTTGCGGATTTGTTGGTTTTGATGGAGTTGGATCTGGATCTGGATTATAAATTATTATAGTAGCAGTTTTAGTTGTTGCTTGTGTATAGCTTGTATTTCCAGCTTCATCAATTGCATGAATATAATAAGTTGTAGATGAAGATAAATTATTAAATGTTTGTGAAATAGATGCTACACTATCTACCTTAGTCCATTCTTTTTCTGTTGGGGTTGTTGGTGTTGTTGTTATTTTATAACCAACTACTCCGACATTATCTGTTATTGTTACAGTTAATGAACTTGAGCTATTTCCAGTAACTGTTATTTTAGGTTTTTCACTATCTAAATCACTTGCTTTTACTTCGTATGATCCTTTTGTTATATGTCCATATTCATCTTTTGCATACACATAATATGTTCCAACAGTTGTTTTTGTTAAAGTAAGTTTTTTAGTTTTAACACTATCAAATGTATTCCAATTAGAACTATATGATGAGTTAGTTCCTTCTTGATATGCAACTACACCTTCATTGTCTTCTAAAGTAACATTTACTTTAACACTACCATTTTGTTTTTCTATATTAGTTGTAATAGTAGGGTTTTTTCTATCTATATAAACAAGTTTACTACAATAACCTATATTATTTGCTTTATCTTTTACATATGCTTTATAATTTCCATCATCTGTTAATGTTTTAATGTAAGCATTACTATAAGTATTGTTATCAAATGAATAAGCATTTTCGGCTAAATTAATATCAGTTCCTGTAATTTTTAAATCTACTTTCTCTTGTGTTTGTTCTATTCTTTTATTAGTTAATGTTATATTACAGGTAGGTTCAAGTGTATCAAGAGTAATCGAAGAAGAAATTACCGGTAATTCTAAATTAACTTCTTCATTATTTTCAATATCTTTTAATGAACCACCATTTAAAGAAACAACATTAAATTTACCATTATCACCATTTTTAACTGTATAATTATAGACAAGCTTATTACCTTCAAGAACACCTGTTAAAGTTTTATTATTATTACCTGCTAAAATAGTAAGTGTAGGATAACTTCCCGTAACTTGTCTTGATAAAACAACTTCTACTTTAATTTCTTTTCCATCATTTAAATATCCACTTGATGGTTCTGTTTTTACTTCTTTTACTAAAGTAGTTGTTGTAGGTGGATTACCATATGGAACATTTGCTGTTTCACAATATTTACTTTCATATTCATATTTTTTTGTTTCCTCATCATAACCACATCTTAAGCAAACATTATAATCACTATTTTTAATATGTAAGTCATGTACGGCACAATTATCTAATTTAATATCAGGATTAGCACTTTTTAATATATTAAGTGATAAATGAGTATCAATATTATCTCCTAAGTTTTCACTATTATCAATACGATAAAGTTTCATATTTTCTACAAGTAAATTTTCATAATTTTTATACTTCTCGTTTTTATTTTTTCCTAGCATATTAATTACAGAAGGTATTATCATTAATGAAATAATTACAATTATTACAATAACTACTAAAAGTTCAATTAATGTTAAACCTTTTTTATTAAGTTTTTTCATATTTTACAACTCCTATTCTATAATTAAATTATATAATTATTTTTACTATTTGTAAACAAAAAAGAAGCCAATTTTTAGCTTCTTGTAAATTTTTCAAATTTTTCTATTTGTTTATCTTTTAAGTTAGTATCTTGTAGTTTTTCAAACAATGCTTTTTGTTCACGGGTTAACTTTTCTGGTATTACAACATCAAGTACAACATAAAAGTCTCCATAACTATCATAATTAGGATCTTTACTACCCTTACCTTTAATTCTTAATTTTTCTCCAGGTTTACTTCCAGATGGTACAGATAAAGTAACAACTTGTTTAGGTGTTTTAATATCTTTTTTACATCCAAAAATAGCTTCAGTTATTGTAAGTGGTAATGTTATAAATAAGTCATTACCTATTCTTTCATAAAATTCATGATTTTGAACTCTAAATTCAATATAAAGATCACCATTTTCACCACCATTAGGGCTTGGCTCACCATATTTAGGAAGTCTTAATCTACTTCCTGTTACAACACCTTCAGGTATTTTAACTTCTACTTCTTTAACAACTTTTTGAACTTTTTTACCACGACATTTAGAACATGTTTTTTCATAAGTTTTACCAGTTCCATCACAAGTAGGACAAACTACTTTTGATAAAAAACTTCCAAATAATGTTGATTGTTGTTTTGTAATTGTTCCACTTCCATGACAATCTTCACATGTTTTACTACCATGTCCACCTTCACCATTACATTCACTACATTTTTCTGTTGTTGTTATTTCTATTTCTTTTTTACATCCTAAAATTGAATCCATAAAAGAAATGTTCATATATACTAAGGAGTCACTACCTTTTCTTTTTCTAGAACTAGAACTTGCCCTTCCAAAATTAGAAAAGGAAGAAAAAGCACCACCAAAATTAGAAAAAGTTTCATCACCACCAAATAAATCATCAAAGATACTTGAAAAATCAAAGTTAGAAAAGTCATATCCACCTGTATTATATGAACCTCCACCATTATTATTAAAGGCATCAAATCCATATTTATCATACTGTTTTCTTCTTGTATCATCACTTAAAACAGCATAAGCTTCTTGAATTTCTTTAAACTTTTCTTCAGCATCAGCTTCTTTGCATACATCGGGATGATATTTTTTAGCAAGACGCCTAAAAGCCATTTTTATATCATCTTCACTAGCATCTTTACTTACCCCAAGTACTTCATAATAATCACGTTTCTTCATAAAACATTTCACTTCCTACTTCTTTTAAAATCTTCTAAAGTATCATCAAAAACTTGTAATGCTTTTTCTATTGTATCATCATTTACAATATCAATTCCACATTTTTTTAATATTTCAAGAGGATAATTACTTCCTCCACTTTTTAAAAATAATAAATAATTATCTAAAGCATGTGGTTTATTATTTAAAATATCACTAACAATAGAAAGTGCTACAGAAATACCTGTTGCATATTTATATACATAAAAGCTTGTATAAAAATGTGGTATTCTTGCCCATTCATATTTAATATTATCATCAACTATAGCATTACTAAAATATTTTTTATTTAAATCATAATATATATCATTTAACACTTCACTAGTTAATACTTCATTATTTTTTTCTTTTTCATGAGTTATTTTTTCAAACTCTGCAAACATAGTTTGTCTATATAAAGTTGTTCTAATTGTTTCAAGTAAATTATTTAAGAAAAATAATTTTTCATCTTTTTTATCTGAATGTTCATACATATATTTATTAAGTAATACTTCATTTACAGTTGATGCAATTTCTGCTAAGAAAATTGGATAAGATGAATCTTCAAAAGTATTATTAGTATTTGAATAATAACTATGCATAGAATGTCCCATTTCATGGGCTATTGTACTTACATCATTAAACTTACCTTCATAATTTAATAAAACATAAGGTAAGGTATCATAAGTTCCAGATGAATAAGCACCACTTTTTTTATTAGTATTATAATATACATCAATACAATTACTATTAAATAAATTATTTAAATCTTTAATATATGTTTCTCCTAAAGGTGCTAAAGCTTTTAAAATAAGTTCTTTAGCTTCTTCAAAAGTCCATGTCTTTTCATAATTTTTAACAAGTGGTACATATAAATCATACATATGAATTTCATCTAAATTTAATACTTCTTTTCGAAGTTCTATATATTTTTGCAATAAATTTAAATTATTATTTACAGTGTTAATTAATTTATCATATAAACTAACACTTATATTATCACTAAATAATTCTTCTTCTAAAGCGCTAGTGTAATGTCTTACATTAGCTAAATAATTATCTTTTTTAACATTTCCAAAGTAAACTGCTGAGATAGTATTTATAAAAGAACTATAATATTTATAAAGTGAATTAAATGCTTGTTTTCTAACATTTCTATCTTCATCTTTAATATAAATACTGTAATTACTTGTATTTAATTCTATTTTTTTACCATTCTTTGTAATAGGATCAAGTTTTATATCAACATTATCAATCATATCAAAAGTATTTGATGGAATATTAAATATTTCTTCTAAAGAAGATAACATATTTTCTTTATCTTTATCTAAAATATGTTCTTTTATTCTAAATAAACTTTCAAAAGAAAATCTTGATTCTTCTAGTAATTTATTTTCATCTATATACTTTTTTACTAAAGTATAATCATAACTTAATACTTCTGGTATATAAAATGATATTTTTGTAGATATTTCACTAATTAATTTTTCTAATTTTCCAAGAAGAATTTTATTTTTACTAACACCCATATCTTCATCATATTTTAAATAAGCATAATTATATATTTTATTAGATAACCTTGCTATATCATTATATAATTTATTAGATTCATAAAGTGTTTTTGAACTATCCATAACATGATTTTCAAAATGTTTGAACTCTTCTACCATGTTATTTAATTTATTAATATCTTTATTTAATTCTTCTTCATTTTTATATATTAAACTAAGATCCCATTTATACTTATTATCTATATTTTCTCTATTCATAATTTACCTTTCATTTAGAAGAAGTCCTAAATAATTAGGACTTCATTATTTATTAACTATTTTTCTTCAAACTCTGCATCTTTTACTGAATCATCTTTTTTATCTTCAGTTTTTTCTTCAGTAGTTGTATTATTAGAAGCATTTGTATTTTCATATACTTTAGCTGCTAATTTATAAAGTGTTTCTTGTAAAGCATCTTTTTCTTTTTTAATAGCTTCGATATCATTTTTTTCTAATGCTTCTTTTAAAGTTTTAACTTTACTTTCTGCTTCTTCTTTATCTTTACTATCAAGTTTTTCACCAAGATCTTTCATTGATTTTTCAGTTTGGAAAATCATTTGTTCTGCTTCATTTTTAACTTCAGCTTCTTCTTTACGTTTATTATCTTGTTCACGGTTAGCTTCAGCTTCTTTTACCATTTTATCAATTTCTTCATCACTAAGGTTAGTATTTGAAGTAATTGTAATTTTTTGTTCTTTATTTGTTCCTAAATCTTTAGCAGTAACGTTAACAATACCATTAGCATCAATATCAAATTTAACTTCGATTTGTGGTACACCACGAGGTGCTGCTGGAATATCTGATAAGACAAATCTTCCTAAAGTTTTATTATCACTTGCCATTGGACGTTCACCTTGTAAAACATGAATATCTACAGCTGGTTGATTATCCATAGCAGTTGAGAATACTTGTGATTTACTTGTTGGAATTGTTGTATTTCTTGGAATTAAAACAGTCATAACATTACCAAGAGTTTCAATTCCTAAAGAAAGTGGTGTTACATCAAGTAAAACGATATCATTAACATCTCCAGTTAATACTCCACCTTGAATAGCAGCACCCATAGCAACAACTTCATCTGGGTTAACACTTCTATTAGGTTCTTTACCAAGTTCTTTTTTAACAAGTTCTTGAACCATAGGAATACGAGTTGAACCACCAACTAATATTACATGATCGATATCTTCTTTTTTAAGTTTAGCTTCTTTTAAAGCATCTTGTACTGGTTTTAATGTTGATTCAACTAAATCACTAATTAAAGATTCAAATTTAGCACGAGTAAGAGTTACATCTAAGTGAAGTGGTCCATTTTCTCCTTGTGTAATAAAAGGACAAGAAATTTGAGTTGTTGTTACTCCACTTAAATCTTTTTTAGCTTTTTCTGCTGCTTCTTTTAATCTTTGCATTGCCATTTTATCAGTTGATAAATCAATACCATTTTCTTTTCTAAATGTTTCTACTAAATAGTTAATAATTCTTTCATCAAAATCATCTCCACCAAGTCTATTATTACCTGCGGTTGATTTAACTTCATAAACACCATCACCAAGTTCTAGAACAGAAACATCAAATGTTCCTCCACCAAGGTCATATACAAGAATTGTTTGCATTTTATCTTGTTTATCAAAACCATATGCTAAACTTGCTGCAGTTGGTTCATTAATAATTCTTTCTACTTCAAGACCTGCTATTTTACCAGCATTTTTAGTTGCTTGTCTTTGAGCATCGTTAAAGTATGCTG
>ERZ779746.735-NODE-735-length-15455-cov-2.572727_pt1 | contig 15455 bp, 20 predicted proteins | sample MGYA00511888_ERZ779746 | MGnify/ENA primary metagenome ERZ779746 (study PRJEB29588, sample SAMEA1964695) | human gut metagenome | biome: human gut; feature: human-associated habitat; material: faeces | place: Denmark | collected 2008/2010 ... | reverse complement strand
AAGTTCGCTGAGCTTGATCTCGCGGCTGGCCAGGTCTTCCTTGGTCAGCGTGCAGCGAATCTGATTTTCATTTACTTTTTCTATTTTCATGCGACAACACTTCCTTTCTGCCTTCGCATTGGTATGGTATATAGCTTATACTTTCCCTATATTTTAGTCAATAGAAGCCTTTCACAGTTTAAAAAAATTTAATAAAAGAGCTTGTCAAACAAGACATTACAGTATATAATCTCACCTATAGATGCCTCTGATACTCCGGTACGGAGAGGAGGCTGACGGATTTCTTATTTTCTTGTTGATTTACGAGGAACGATTCGTTCCGTTTCATCCCATTTTTATTTGTATTCACAAAACGATGGAGAGCATTTATTGTTTTGTAAAATATAGTATGGAGATGTCTTACAGGCGTATACGTGTCTGGTCATAATATTTCAACGAAATTTTTCACAATCATAATTCCAATGTTTTATTTGAACTACCTTAAAGAAGTACCGTCAGAGGCATTTATGTTCATAAAGTACCGGAAAACGCAGCAGAAGGATAAGTGTTTCACGAATACTTTTTGGTCCAAAGCTGCTGTGGATGGCCCGGAACTGTCATTTAGGAGGTGTCAGCACCCGTATGGCCGGAACGGTCAGAGGGAAAGGAACATACGCTGCGGGACCGCAAAATGGGATTGCCTCTCTGGCTGTGTCCTGCAGTGTGTGACTGAATGAGTATTGTTCCTTGTATTATATGCGGGAATTGTGATAGAATAAGACTGTTCTGCCGGGAGACGGACGGAACGAAAGAAGAGGCAAGAACAATGCGGGGAATCCCCTGCGGATGGGAGCACATATGAAGAAAAAAGTATTACCGGTGATCGTGGCGATCCTGCTGATCCTTGTGATCGGTGGCTGCGCACTGGGCAAAGTGTTGTTGGATAAATATTCCTACAGCAAAGAAGAAGCCGACTGGAATGAATTCTATCAGGTGTCAGAGAACGACAGGAGTGCCATTATTTTACAGAATGAGATGGTGGAGGAACAGGCACTGATCAAAGACGGTGTGTGCTATTTCGACCTGGCAACTGTTCATAAATATATGAACGAAGTATTTTATGCGGATATGACAGAGAATCTGTTGTTATATGCTACTCCGACAGAAGTGATCCGGACAACATTCGGAGAGACTGCTTATACGACAACGGAAGGAACACAGGAAGCCGGTTATGTGATCAGCTTCGCGGACGGAGATAACGTATATGTGGCAGCTGACTATGTAAAACTGTTTACAAATTATTCCTATGAATGTTATGACAGACATGTACAGGTCAATACCGAATGGGGAACCAGACAGGTAGCACAGCTGAAAAAGGATACCGCAGTCCGGCTGAGAGGCGGCGTAAAGAGTCCGATCCTGACACAGGCAGTCAAGGGAGATACCCTTGAGATACTGGAACAGATGGAGACCTGGAGTAAGGTAAAGACAGCGGATGCAGTCATCGGATATGTGGAAAATAAACGCCTGGGTGAGATCGCGGAGGAGACGGAAACACCGGTGACAGATTATCAGGCACCGGAGTATACATCCCTTACCGCAGATAGCAAAATCTGCCTCGGCTGGCATTCCATAGGAGGTGTCGCAGGTAATGATACCTTATACTCTATGGTGTCCGGCACGAAAGGAATGAACGTGATCGCACCTACCTGGTTCAGTATGACGGATGAAAACGGAGCGTTCCGAAGCTTTGCAACAGCGGGTTATGTAACGACCGCCCATCAGATGGGACTGCAGGTGTGGGGTGTGCTGGATAATTTTAATTATGCGAATGAAAACGGCATATCTATCAGTACATTGAATATGCTGTCATCCACCACGGCCAGACAGAACCTGGTGAAAAATGTGACGGATACGGCAGTGGGACTGGGACTTGACGGGATTAACGTGGATTTCGAACAGCTGAGCAGTGACTGCGGACCGCATTATGTGGAGTTCTTAAGAGAACTGTCCATAGAGTGCCGCAATAAAGGACTGGTACTGTCAATCGATAATTATGTACCTTTTAATTTCAATGACTACTATCGCCTGGATATTCAGGGAGAAGTTGCGGATTATGTGATCATCATGGGATATGATGAGCACTGGCACGGAAGCAAGGATCCCGGAAGTGTTGCAAGCATCAGCTATGTATCGGACGGACTGGATAGAACGCTTCAGGAAGTACCGGCGAATAAAGTAGTGAATGCACTTCCCTTCTATACGATCCTGTGGAAGACGGAAGGAACGGATGTGACAGACGAATATATCACAATGCGCAATGAAGCAGACTTCATGAGTAAAGCAGGCGTGAGTGCAGAATGGGATGAAGTGACCTGCCAGAATTATGCGGAATGGACTTCCGGTAGCGTAAATTATCAGATCTGGCTGGAGGATGCGGAATCCATCGCTGTGAAGCTGAATATGATGACTACCAAGAATATCGGTGGTGTGGCAGTATGGAGACTCGGTTACGGAACACAGGCAGCTTGGGAACTGATCAACGCCTACCTGCAATAATAAGCAATATAAAATGCCTGGCCGTTTTGGCCAGGCATTTTGTGCTCTTATAATGTAATTATGCGTTTTTCTTACGAAGTGCATGTCCGGATACAACACAGAGAACTGCGGCACCCAACAGATAAATAGAAAGAGCGCTTTCACCGGTCTTGGGCACATCATCGTATGCGGAAGAGGAAGCGGCGGGCTGCGCAGTTGCAGCGGGCTGAGCGGCTGCAGCAGGCTGTGCAGCTTCAGTGGCGGCAGCGGGAGCGGTCTTGCTGTAATATTGTGCATCGGTTCTTAAGGCGCCATCCTCGGTGTACAGCTTATTGGCTGCAAAATTGTAGTAGTCATAATAAGTCTCCATGGTCTGACCGTCTTTGGCAGACAGATGATTTACCGTACCGACAACGTTGATATAGGCATGCAGATTGTTGTATTCACTGCCGTAGCCGTACATTTCCAAAGTGTCAACGTTATTATTGAAATTAACGCGTGCACCGCCGTATACATAGGCATGAGATACATCACCGTTAATTGCCGCGGTAGTACCGTCCAGAACATAGACATTGTCATAACCTTTTGCGGTGATGACAGGAGTCTTGACACTGTTCTTGATCGTCAGGTTGCCCAGACGTACGGGAACATTCAGATTCAGAGGGTTACAGTCGACATCATTCTGGACTACGATGTAGTCACCGTCTTTGATTTCCTGCATCATATAGTAAAGCTCGCGGTCCTGAACTTCTTCGGACCATGAGGATGCAGGCTTGAAGCGCCATTCACCTTTGGAGGGGGAAAAGTTCAGAACATAGGTGTTGGGTTCTGCTGCTTTGGCTGTGATCTTGCCGAATGCGGGAGCAGTCAGGCACACAGCTGCAAGCGTAAGCAGTGTAACGATTTTTTTCAGTTTTTTCATAAGAAAATCCTCCTGATAGATTGTTGGTTATTCCTGTATGGGAAGGTAGTGATCGCCGGGTTCCGTTTCCTTGGCAACGACTACAAACCGGCCCTGCTCTACGTGATACACGCAGGTAGACAGTGTCAGAAAATGATCTCCGAACTGTGCGGTAACACCGGTATCATACTGGGATAACTGCTTGATATTGTTATAAAAGTCATCAAATTCTTCCTGGGTATCCGCCTGGAAAAATTTGTAGAACTTAAATACCTGATCGGTCTTCCGGTAGACCTGGGAACGAAAGACAGCAATGACTTCGTAATTGCGCTGACATTCTTCGGTGTACAGGATAATATTTTTGTGATTTTCGTAAAAATCCGGATCCTCATAATCCGTGAGATTGCCAAACATGGCACCGGATTTCATGTTGTGACCGTGAATGATGAGATTCGTGGAAAGGGGATCCAGGCAGCTGTCCGTATCTAATATGAGGCAGCCGTTTTTATTCTCGCTGCCGTCGAAAGCACGATACAGATAATAGGACTCATCTCTCGGAGTCCACATCACCGGATAATCGATCCCGGTGCCGGGAATCTGCAGCCATGCGCCCATGTCTTCGTTGGCAAGAAAGCTGTCGGCGTAAGGATTGGGAACCCTGGTGACCTCTTCCGGAGCGGGAACCGCTTCTTCCGCGGCGGATTCCGTCGTAGCAGCTGCAATGGTCTCAGGTTCCGAAGAAGGAACGGTCTCTGCCGGAGACTCAGTGGGTCTTAAAGCATCCAGGGATTCTTCCATGTGCCGGTCCTCCATGTGACCCCTCACGAAGAGAATAATTGCTGCCAGGATACAAATTCCGGCCAATATAAATAAGATTACGGAAAGTGTTTTTCTATTCGATTTCATGTGTTTATTATACGCTGAACAGGCAACAGGATGCAATAGGTTAAAACAAAAGGATTTCTTAATTTTGGAAGATTTTGCATCGGGAAGATATTTCCTGCGGAAAATGCATATAAAATCATATAGAATACAATAAGGCGGCTGAAAAAATGGAACAGAAGGCATTGAAACTGATCATGGCAGGGCTCTTAATTCTGTCGATGGCGCTGACCGGCAGGGAAGCGGCAGAATATGTTGGTGCGATGCATGCGGTAAATGCTTTTCGGGAGACGGGAATGGGGGCAGATGACTCCGGGAGACTCTGCGTGGTCGTCGATGCCGGACACGGAGGAGACGATCCGGGGAAGATCGGCATCAATGGGGCACCGGAAAAGGATATCAACCTTCAGATTGCTCAAAAACTGAAAAAATATCTGGAAGCGGAAGATGTGGAAGTGGTGCTGACCCGGGAGACGGAGGACGGATTGTATGATGCACATGCTTCCAATAAAAAGGTACAGGATATGAAACGCAGGATAGAAATCATAGAAAAAACCGATCCTGTTTTGACGGTAAGTATTCACCAGAACAGTTATCCGGAGGAATACGTACATGGGGCGCAGGTGTTTTATTATACCGGAAGTATGGGAAGCGAGACACTGGCTTCCGGCATTCAGGATCAGCTGGTACGGGGACTGGACCCGGAGAATCATCGCAAAGTCAAGGCCAACGACAGTTATTATCTTCTGAAGAAGACCAAAGGAACCATCGTGATCGTGGAGTGTGGCTTTTTGTCAAATCAAGCGGAGGCGGAAAAGCTTTGCGATGAAGAATATCAGGATCGTATTGCATGGCTGATCCATAAGGGAATTCTGCGGTACCTGAAACAGTATCTTTCCATTTTATCGTATCTATGATATACTATTCCCAAATGCATTAGAACACAGAAGGTAAAAAATATGAATACAGAGATCATCAAGATTCAACCCGGAGACGGTCCGGTCAGTGAGGAAGATGATGCAAAACTGAAAGCTGCCGGAGAGATTTTACGGCGGGGAGGTCTGGTGGCATTTCCTACGGAGACAGTATACGGTCTGGGCGGAGATGCATTGAACCCGACATCCTCAAAGCGGATCTATGCAGCGAAAGGCAGACCCTCGGATAATCCACTGATCGTGCATATTTACCGGTTTGAAGACATTTACAAAATAACAGGGGATGTGCCGGAAGAAGCACGCAGGATCGCCGATGCTTTCTGGCCGGGTCCCCTTACCATGATCCTGCCGAAGTCAGATGCAGTGCCTTACGAGACCACCGGAGGACTGGATACCGTATGCCATCACATCCGGCGGCACAGAAGCTGATCGAGTACAGCGGCGGATATATTGCGGCACCCAGTGCCAATACTTCCGGGAAACCGAGTCCTACCGTGGCCAAATATGTCGTGGAAGATATGATGGGCCGGATCGATGCCATTATCGACGGTGGAGAAGTGGGAATCGGACTGGAGTCCACGATCATTGATCTGACGGTGAGTCCGCCGCAGATTCTCCGCCCCGGATATATCACCCGGGAAAAGCTCAGTGCGGTGTTGGGAACGGTGGACACAGATGCCACGATCCTGCGGGCAGATAGTGGACAGGCCCCCAAGGCGCCCGGTATGAAATACAGACATTATGCCCCCAGGGGAGAACTCACCATTGTGGAAGGTACGCCGGAACAGGTGAGAGAATATATCAACCGGGAAGCCGCAGCGGATCATGTGGCAGGAGAGAAGACCGGTATTATCGGAACGGAAGAAATGCTTTCCGGGTATACGGCAGATGTGGTAAAAAGTGTCGGCAGCCGCAGGGATGAAGACAGCATTGCCAGACATCTGTATACGATCCTGAGAGAATTCGATGATGAAGGTGTCACCAAAATCTATTCTGAGGGATTTTCCACGGATGGTTTCGGACAGGCTATTATGAACCGGCTGCTGAAAGCGGCGGGGCATAAGGTTGTAAAGCTTTAAATTTCATTTTAAATATAAGGAGAATAAAAATGATAGCAATCGCAAGTGATCATGGTGGATATGATCTGAAAGAAAGAGTTAAAAAATATTTAGAGGAGAATAATATTCCTTTTCAGGATTTTGGATGCGACAGCAAGGCAAGTTGTGATTATCCGGTATTCGGGCATGCGGCAGCAAAGGCTGGGCCGGTACCTGCGAAAAGGGCATTGTGATCTGCACGACCGGTATTGGTATCAGTATTTCAGCTAATAAAGTAAAAGGTATCCGTTGTGCATTGTGTTCGGAGCCGCTCTCTGCAAAAATGACCAGGCTGCACAATGATGCCAATATGCTGGCAATGGGAGCAGGTATCGTAGGAGAGAATCTGGCACTGGAGATCGTTGAGACCTTTTTGAACACACCCTTTTCCGGAGAAGAGAGACACAGCCGCAGAATCAGCCTGATCGAAGAAATCTGAGCTGGGGCGCAAAATACAACCAACAACACTAAAACACAGGAGGACAAGCATATGTCAAAAGTAGTAGTTATGGACCATCCCTTAATTGAGCAGAAGATCGGAATCATCCGCAGAAAGGAAACAGGAACCAAGGATTTCAGACAGAACATCAGCGAGATCGCCATGCTGATCGGCTATGAAGCTACCAAGGATCTGAAGCTGGAAGAAGTAGAGATCGAGACTCCCATCTGCAAGACTACCGTAAAACAGTTAAAGGGTAAAAAACTGGCACTGGTACCCATCCTGCGCGCAGGCCTTGGTATGGTAGACGGAATGCTGTCCCTGATCCCGGCTGCAAAGGTAGGACATATCGGACTGTACCGTGATCCGGAGACCTTAAAGCCCGTAGAATATTACTGCAAACTGCCTGCAGACTGTGCAGAGCGTGAAGTATTCGTCGTAGATCCCATGCTGGCCACCGGCGGTTCTTCCATCGCAGCCATCCAGCTGCTGAAGGACAAGGGATGCAAGAGCATCCGTCTGCTGTGCATCATCGCAGCACCCGAAGGTGTGAAGGCTATGCAGGAAGCACATCCCGATGTGGATATCTATATCGGAGCAATGGATCAGAAGCTCAATGATCACGGATATATCGTTCCCGGACTGGGAGATGCTGGAGACCGTATTTTCGGTACCAAATAAAGGAGACACCAATGAGTGCCAAGCGCAGTGACTATATCAGTTGGGATGAATATTTCATGGGGGTAGCCCACCTGTCGGGGATGCGGTCCAAGGATCCGAATACCCAGGTGGGAGCCTGCATTGTCAGCCCGGACAATAAGATTCTGTCTATGGGATACAATGGGTTCCCCAAGGGTTGTTCCGATGATGAGTTTCCCTGGGAGAGGGAGAATGACAAGGATAGTAATCTGACAAAATATCCCTTTGTGACACATAGTGAACTGAATGCAATTTTGAATTACCGCGGAGGATCTTTAGAGGGCACGAAGCTGTACGTGTCCCTTTTCCCCTGCAATGAGTGTGCGAAAGCCATCATTCAGGCAGGGATCCATACCGTAGTATATGACAGCGACAAATATCGGGGAACACCCTCCAACCGGGCAGCCAGGCGGATGTTTGATGCGGCGGGAGTGGAGTGCGTTCCATACAGCAGGACAGGACGTACGATACATATCGGGGTCTGAACGACAGATTAAAGGAGTATGAACGGTTGAAGCGCCTACAGAAGACAGCTGTACTGCTTGCAGCGGTGATCCTTGCAGGAGCATTTTCTTCAGAAGACATCAAAGTAGAAGCTACCAGCAGTACCTGGCAGCAGATTCAGAAGGAACAGCAGGAGAAAAATGAACTGCAGAACCAGCTGAATCAGGAAAATGATAATCTGGAGAACCTGAAGGGAGAGCAGAATTCCCTCAAGGGACAACTGAATAATCTGAACGGTCAATTGACGGAGGTCAGCAATAATCTGGCGGATCTGGAACAGCAGATCGCGGATAAGGAGCAGGAGATCGCAGATACCCAGGACAGCCTGGAGAAAGCAAAGGCTACCGAAGAGTGGCAGTATGAGTGCATGGTGATCCGGGTCCGGGATATGTATGAACGGAACGAGACCAGCTATATCAATGCGATCCTGAGTGCCCAAAGCTTCGATAAACTGTTGAATGCTGCGGATTTTTTTGAACGGATCGCTGCCTATGACCAGAAAAAACTCAAAGAATTCGAGGAAAACCGCCAGCTGATCGAAGAGGAAGAGGCAAGGCTTCAGACAGAGAAGGCAGAGCTGGATGATCTGAAATTAGAAGCGGAAGCTGAAAAAAGCAAGGTATCCGGTCTGATCAGTCAGACATCCAACAATATCGCCAAATATGCCGGAGACATCTCCGAAGCGGAACAGAGAGCCCTGGCATACGAAGCGGAGATCAAGAAAAAAGAGGATAATCTGGAAACGCTCAGGAAAAAGCTTGCCGAAGAGATCGCTATGTCCCAGAAAGCGGCAAATGCCACCTGGCGGGATATTTCCGATATCTCTTTCGAAGAGGGAGACAGATATCTGTTAGCCAATCTGATCTACTGTGAAGCGGGAGGCGAACCCTATGACGGTCAACTGGCGGTAGCCAGCGTTGTGATCAACCGTGTCAGAAGTTCGGTCTATCCCAACACGGTGGTGGGTGTGATCTATCAGAACAAACAGTTCTCACCGGTAGCCAGTGGACGGCTGGAACTGGCTCTGGCTGCGAACAAGGCCACGAGCCGTTGCTATCAGGCGGCGGATGAGGCAATGTCCGGAGTGACGAATGTAGGCAATTGCGTGTATTTCCGTACCCCGGTGGAAGGACTGACCGGCATCAGTATCGGTGGCCATATATTTTACTAAGGTGAAAGTGATAATCTATGAAAATCAACATCGTAGAACGAGAAGGGTATTCCAACAGAATTATGAATTGGAAGATCTATGTGAGGAAGGATCTGACAGTAGCCAAGGCATCATATTATATATGAAGAGCGGCTGCAACAGACTTGTCTGCAGAAACGGCAACTATATGGCAGAAGCTCCGGACGGTCGTCCCGGGTTTGAAGATGAAGGGTATCTTTCACTGTTTGGTGATGATGGTATTTTTGTAGAATCCAATATGATAAAACTTCGTTCCCAGAACCCGGCAGCCTATGCTGTGACACAGGAGCAGGAGGTTGGGGCTGCTCTTCAGTGCCTGTCCAGAAAAGAAGGAATTCCTTATACAATGGTCAATTTTGAAGTGTTCAATCGTAACCGTAAGTGGTCGGATGAAGACATCACCCTGCTGACGCTGCTGGGACATTGCATCGGAGATTTGCTGAATTATTCAGAGTAAAGTAAACACATGAGCAAAAAGTAAGCACTGCAAGTGCGGTTTTGCGAATGCGTTACTCTGAATAGTTCAGTAATTACAGTCCGCTTTTTTCCAAAGGACTCTGCAGTCTGTCGAATTTGTCACGATAGATGATCGTGATCAGGTTATTTAACTGGCGCAGGCAGGCAGTCATCTGTGCCTGCGTGATCAGACCTTTTTCCAGTGCCTCTGCCAGCTCGTCCAGGTCAACGACATGCATTCTTCCGTCGGGATAGAGGATAATGTCAGCCAGCAGATCGGTAACGATCAGGGCATTGTCCTCCGGACGGCGGGTGTATTCTACAATATCGCAGTACCAGTACAACAGAGACCCGTCATGACGGTAGAACTTGCTGATCTTGAACCCTTCCTTCAGATAATAGCAGGAACAGCCATGGGAAAAAGTAGTCTTGGGATTCAGCGTTTTCCATTTTGTCAAAATATAATCATCGTTCTGTTCTACGATAATATCATCTTTTAACAAAATACATTCTTCCGGGATCAGGCGTTTCCGGTAGATCTGAAGTTCGTTGTTCATAGCATTTCTCCTTTGTATCAATTTGATAGCGTTCAAAGTTCCGGGAAAGGAATAAAAGACAGTGGCGGCACGGTGTGAGGACATAATGTCTTCTCCATCCAGATCATGTCATGCCATTCCCCCTGCTTGAAGCCGGAGGCATGAAAATGTGCCACGGTCTTGTAACCGTGCTTCTCATGAAAAGCAATACTGGGCGGATTCGGATAAGTAATGCAGGCACATACATTGCAGATATGTTGTGCTGTCAGATATTCCTCCAGCTTCTGATAAAGAAGGCTGCCAACACCACTGCTTCGAACATCCTGACTGATATAAATGGAGGTTTCCACAGACCAGTTGTAAGCAGCACGTCCTTTGAAGGCGGAAGCGTAAGCATAACCTATGGGAATACCGCTTTTCTCGGCCACCAGATAAGGGTAACGGGCGAGGGTATGCCGGATGCGTTCGGCGAATTCCTTCACGGAAGGAACCGTGTATTCAAAAGTGATCGAGGTGTTCTCCACATAGGGAGCGTAAATGGCAGCCAGGGCTTCGGCATCTTCCGGTGTGGCGGTCCGGATCTTAATTTCATCATTGGCAGTGGTCTGCATTTCGGCAATCCCTCTTTCTGTGATCATTCATAATTTCTGTAAAATAGTTACTCAAATAGTACTTCCGAGAAAGTATCCGAGTCAATCTTTTTTTAGGTGGAATTTATATTTTTTTTACGATTTCAGCAAGGGGATTTTACTGGACAGAGCGTTCAGATTTCGTTATAATGACTATAGGTTTGTCTTGTGGGGACAAAATATACTTAAAAATGAACAAAAATATATGCTTAGAGCAGAAATCAACACGGAGAGAAAGCAGTGTCAAGAAAAAAGAAACCCTATGACAGAACCGTATTCCGTTCGATTGCGCTGATCATGCAATTCGGTATCAACATGCTGGTGCCGATCTGCCTGATGTCGGCGGTGGGTGTCTGGATGGACAAACATTTCGGAACGAACTTCTGGATGATCCTGCTTTTCTGTATGGGAGCAGTGGCCGGAGGGCAGAATGTATACCGTATGGCCAGGACAATTTATGATGACAGCGATGAGAAACACACTAAAAAAGATAAATAGAACCGTTTTGGAGATGGACTTAGGAATCCTGTTTCTGGGAGTGCTGGCACAGATCATCGGAGCCTTTATCGCGAAGGATAAAATGATGTATGCAGGGAGCCTGTGGCTCGGTGTCTTGCTTGCGCTTGCAGCAACATATCATATGTACCGTTCCCTGGACCGGGCGCTGGATCAGCCGGAGAAGACTGCACAGAAGATGATCTTCCGCGGATATATCCTGCGTTATGTGATACTGATTTTTATATTGCTGGTGCTTATGAAGACAGAGGTGATGAATCCTCTGATCTTCTTTTTCTCCTATGTGATATGTATGAAAGTAACGGCGTTTCTACAGCCGCTTACCCATAAATTATGTAATAAAATGTTTCATGAAACGGATCCGATTCCCCAGGCGATGCCGGAGGAGACTGCCGGAGGCGAAAATGCCCCGGAGAACCCGGAAGGAGCCGAAAAGAACGGAGAAGTGACAGAACAACAGAATAAATAATAAGGAGGTGAAACGATGGAACATGGAATTTTGTTATCCGGTGCCGATAATATCGATTTTATGATACATGGCGTGTTTAAGTATTCCTTTTTCGGTCATGAGGTATGGATAACGACCACACATGTGTGTGTGTTGATCGTCATGTTGATCATCATTGGTTTTGCCATTGCCGCCAACCGCTGTATGGCCAAAGCCAGAGAAGTGCCGGAAGGCTTTCAGAATGTGGTGGAGCTGATCGTGGAGAAGCTGGACGCCATGGTGGATACTCCCATGGGCAAGGCGGCACCGAAGTTCTATAACTACATTGGAACGATCTTCATCTTCATTCTGGTGAGCAATATTTCCGGTCTGCTGGGACTTCGTCCCCCCACAGCGGATTATGGTGTGACACTGCCCCTCGGCGTACTGACTTTTCTATTGATTCATTATAACCAGTTCAAGTACCAGAAGCCGAAGGAGATCTGGGAAGGCATGTGTTCCCCGCTGCCGCCCTGGCTGCCGATCTGGCTGCCCATCAACCTGATCAGTGAGATCGCTGTACCGATTTCGTTGTCTTTACGTCTGTTCGCAAACGTATTGTCCGGAACGGTAATGATGGCATTGATCTACGGATTGTTAGGTGTGATCGCTACGGCGTGGCCCGCAGCGTTGCATGTGTATTTTGACCTGTTCTCCGGAGCCATCCAGACATACGTATTCTGTATGCTGACGATGACTTATATCGCAAATGCAAGAGGAGACGCGTAAGCTTAAAATGCTAGAAAGATTCTGAAAGAATCTCAATAATAGGAGGATTTACTATGGATTTTAATGAAAACTTTATCTTAGGTTGTTCCGCAATCGGTGCAGGTCTGGCAGTTATCGCCGGTATCGGACCCGGTGTAGGACAGGGTATCGCAGCAGGACATGCTGCCGCAGCAGTAGGACGTAATCCCGGTGCTAAGTCCGAGATCACTTCCACCATGTTATTAGGACAGGCAGTTGCCGAGACCACCGGTCTGTACGGTCTGCTGATCGCTATGCTGCTGTTGTTCGTAAAGCCCTTACTTCCCTGATTAAACGAAAGGAATGCGGATGAAAATGATACTATTAACAGAAGGCGAGACCATGTCAAGACTGTTTGACCTGGACTGGCAGCTGCTGGCAGATTCCTGCCTGATGATCATTGCCATCTTCGTATTGTTCCTGGCGCTCAGCTATTTCCTGTTCAATCCGGCGAGAAAGTTCTTAAATGATCGTAAAGAGAAGATCAGAGGAGAACTGGAAGAAGCGAAGACCAGTCAGGAAAAAGCCGCAGAACTGAAGGAACAGTATGAGGCGAAGCTGAAAGACATCGACAAAGAGGCAGAGGACATCTTAAGTGATGCCAGAAGACGGGCACTCCAGAACGAGGAGCGCATCGTCGCACAGGCGAAGGAAGAAGCAGGCAGAATCCTGGCGAGAGCACAGGAAGAAGCCAGACTGGAAAAACAGAAAATGTCCGACGAGATCAAACAGGAGATCGTATCCGTGGCATCTGTCATGGCAGGTAAGCTTGTGGGTGCGTCCATAGACACCGCCAGACAGAACAGTCTGATCGAAGAGACGCTGAAGGAAATGGGTGAGGACACATGGCAAAATTAGTTTCCAAAGTCTATGGAGAAGCCCTTTTCGAAGTGGCGGTCGACCATGGGAATGCGATCCGTCTGATGAATGAGACCGCAGAACTTCAGAAGATCCTGGAAGACAATCCCGATTTTGATAAGCTGATGAAGCATCCCGGGATTCCCAAGCAGGAGAAACTCTCCATGGTGGAGAAGGTTTTCCGGGGCAGGGTAAGCGACGATCTGGCAGAATTTTTGAAGATCGTGGTGACCAAGGAACGCTACGGTTCATTAAAGGCAATTTTTGCTTATTTTACCGAACTGGTCAGAGAATCGGAAGGAATGGGAACCGCATATGTAAGTACTGCAGTGGAGCTGACGAAGGAACAGAAACAGGCAGTGAGAGAAAAGCTGCTTCGAACGACTTCTTATCAGTCCTTTGATGTGTATTACCATGTGGATCCGACACTGATCGGCGGAATGGTGATCCGGGTAGGTGACCGGGTAGTGGACAGCAGTATCCGGACCAAACTCGAAGATATGAAGAAACAATTATTAAATATTCAGCTGGGATGACCGGCTGAAAGAAAGGTGCGACAGATCCATGAATTTAAGACCAGAAGAAATAAGTTCCGTCATTAAGGAACAGATCGAAAGATATTCTTCCCAGCTGGATGTCTCCGATGTCGGAACCGTCATCCAGGTAGCGGATGGTATCGCTCGTGTACATGGACTGGAAAATGCCATGCAGGGTGAGCTGTTACAGTTCCCCGGCGATGTGTATGGCATGGTGCTGAATCTGGAAGAAGATAATGTCGGTGTCGTATTGCTTGGCAGTGCCAGCAATATCGAAGAGGGCGATATTGTCAAGACCACCGGACGTGTGGTAGAGGTGCCCGTAGGTGATGCATTGCTTGGACGAGTAGTGAACTCCTTAGGACAGCCCATCGATGGCAAGGGCCCCATACAGACCGATAAATTCCGCAAGATTGAGCGTGTGGCAAGTGGTGTTATCACTCGTAAGAGCGTAGACACGCCGCTCCAGACAGGTATCAAGGCAATCGACTCCATGGTTCCCATCGGAAGAGGTCAGCGTGAGCTGATCATCGGTGACCGTCAGACCGGTAAGACCGCTATTGCGATCGATACGATCATCAACCAGAAGGGTCAGAACGTAAAATGTATCTATGTAGCCATCGGTCAGAAAGCATCTACCGTGGCAAATATCGTAAAGACACTGGAGGAGTTCGGTGCCATGGCATATACCACCGTTGTGGTATCCACGGCAAGTGACCTGGCTCCCTTACAGTACATCGCTCCTTATTCCGGCTGTGCGATCGGTGAGGAGTGGATGGAGAACGGAGAAGACGTACTGGTAGTGTATGATGACTTAAGTAAACATGCTACCGCATACCGTACACTCTCCCTGCTCCTTCGTCGTCCACCCGGACGTGAGGCATATCCCGGTGACGTATTCTATCTGCATTCCAGACTGTTAGAGCGTGCGGTCCGCATGAGTGACGAATACGGCGGAGGTTCCCTGACGGCACTTCCCATCATCGAGACCCAGGCAGGAGATGTATCCGCATACATTCCTACCAACGTAATTTCCATTACCGACGGACAGATCTATCTGGAGACAGAAATGTTCAATTCCGGTTTCCGTCCTGCGGTAAATGCAGGTCTGTCAGTATCCCGTGTAGGTGGTGCGGCACAGATCAAGGCAATGAAGAAGGTGGCCGGAACATTGAAGATGGATCAGGCGCAGTATCGTGAACTGGAAGCTTTCTCCAAATTCAGCAGTGATATGGACCCTATTACGGCAATGACCATCGATAAGGGACGTAAGAACGCTCAGTTGCTTATTCAGCCCCAATACAGCCCGATGCCGGTGGAACAACAGATTGCTATCCTGTATTGTGGTACGCACGGTCTGCTCCACGATGTTCCTTTGGAAAACGTACAGGACTTCGAACGCAGCTTCATCGAATCTCTGCAACTCAACCATCAGGAAGATGTACTGGATGTTTTTAGAACCGGTGTGATAGACGATAACGTGACCAAGGCTATCGAGGAGACTGCCGCTATGGTTGCCAAACAATA
>ERZ779746.734-NODE-734-length-15498-cov-2.021434_pt1 | contig 15498 bp, 12 predicted proteins | sample MGYA00511888_ERZ779746 | MGnify/ENA primary metagenome ERZ779746 (study PRJEB29588, sample SAMEA1964695) | human gut metagenome | biome: human gut; feature: human-associated habitat; material: faeces | place: Denmark | collected 2008/2010 ... | reverse complement strand
CAAGAACAGAATTTTGAGCCAGTTTACTGCCAATGCCATTCATCGTCCTGTTTATGCGGGTCCGATTGAGGCAACGGCCATCGGGAATCTGTCCGCACAGCTGATTTCCTTGGGAGAGGTAGGCAGTCTGGCCCAGGCCAGAGAGGTGGTGCGCAATTCCTTCCCCATGGAGGAATATATACCTGCTGATACGGCCGCCTGGGAGGATGCTTACGGCGTGCTGCTGAAGCTGCAGAAAAGGTAGGAGCTGTTATACTTTTCTGACCCTGCCTGCCGCATTTGCAATGAAACCGATACCTGCCGTGCTTTTAAAAAGCACAGTGTATCGGTTTTTATTATTTGACGGGATTTCGGGTACCCTTTATCATATCTGCTTGCTATCATGAACGTCTTGAAAAAATTTTTTGAAAGCAGTGACGGACGCAGTGCGGTTTCCGTGTATTAAGGCGAAAGGCCTTTATAAGACGAAAGGAAGTGTTGACAGTGGAGGATAAGCAGATCGTTGATTTATATTGGGCGCGCGCTGATGCTGCTATATCCGAAACGCAGAAAAAATACGGACGATACTGCCATTCCATTGCATATCATATTCTTTGCTGCGATGAAGATGCGGAAGAATGCACCAATGACACTTATCTGAAGGCATGGGCGGCAATGCCGCCGCACCGGCCGGAACATCTGGCTTCGTTTCTCGGTAAAATTACGCGCAATCTTGCATTGGATCGGTATGAGAAAAATCATGCCAAGAAAAGAGGCTGTGCTGCGGTTGCGCTTGCTTTGGACGAATTAGAGGCGTGTATTCCGGCAGCGGATCATATCGCTTCCGCGGCAGAGGAGCTTGTCTTAAAAGAGGCCATCAATCGTTTTCTTTGGTCGCTGCCGGCAGACAGCCGTAAAATATTTGTAAGAAGGTATTGGTATCTGAGCTCGGTTAAAGAAATTGCGCAGGATTTTTCCGTAAGCGAAAGTAAAGTGAAAATGGTATTGCTTAGACTGCGCGGCCGTTTGAAGCTTTTTTTAGAGAAAGAGGGGATTGAGATATGAAAAATAAACGTATGCTGCACATCTTGAATGAGATCGATGATGCGCTGATTGCAGAAGCGGCGCCAAAGGAAGAAGCGGCGCCAAAGACAAAAACGCCCAAGCATCGGGACTGGATCAAGTGGAGCGTTGCTGCAGCGTGCTTTTGCCTGCTGCTCATCGGTACCATTTTTGCCGTTCAGGGTGGTCTTTTTACAAAAACCCCCGGAAAAAGCGTTGAAGATCATGGATGGATGATTAAGGAGATGCCGCGTGACGATAAGGGCGAGGTGGGATTTCCGGTTCCCCGCTGGGAGGAAATGGCGATTTGCCAGCAGTTCTTTGAAGCAGAATATCGGCATGAGCGGTATTCCAGCCGCGTTACGGAAATATCTGCTGATATGATCGGCGCTGCCCTCGGTACGGCAACATTAAAAGGCGTGGATGTGTATACAGAGAAGGAATATACTGCTGCCGCTTCTCTTTATGCAATTAACGGCATATCGGATGCATGCGCCGTGGCGCTGCAATTTGAGGGTGAAAACGATTATTATGTTTATGTGAATTCGTACTATCAGCCGAAGACCCTGGGTGAATTTCTGGAAGCTTTGAATTTAAGAGAAACCGTTTCCTTCGGTTCTGCTTGGTATACGCATTCCTGGAACGGGGAGCGTTTCAGCACCGTTGAGTTTACAGACTTAGCAGACGCTGCGGTATGGGAAATGCTTTTATCTGATCCCTCCCTTGTGAATACCGCACATAATCCGCAGACGTATATCCCTGTAAAATTAATGGATATCGGCGTAGATATTCCTTTGCTCGGATATAAAAACATTGCTTTTTGGATTACGGAGGACGGCTATCTTGAGACCAATATTCTTGATACAAAGAAGGCGTTTTACATCGGCGAAGAAAAGGCGCAGGCCTTTGTAAATTATGTGATTGAAACCTGTACCGGATATGAGATCGTATATACGGACAGTGATCAGGCGTCTGCTACAGCTGAATAACGGTACCTTTAAAGCCAGCGCCGCCTTATAAAAAACGGCTGTTATAAAACGCCGCATAAGGGCCGCCGGCTTTGCGCACAGTATTATAGCCCTGAGGCATTGCAAAAGAAGAAATCTACCGGCGCCGCTTTTGACGCCCCGGCGATTTCTTCTTTTGCTGTATTCAGCCTGCTATGGTGTCATTCGGCGGCAGCCTTCCGCGTATTTACAAATCCTGATTTTAGGATATAATACAAAAGGTTTGATGCTGCAGCTCAAACATAAAGGGGATACAGAATCATATGAGAAAAATACCTTTTTCGCCGCCGGATATCGGCGACGCGGAAATTGAAGAAGTCGTACAGGCGCTGCGGTCGGGGTGGATCACTACTGGACCGCGCACAAAATTGCTGGAAGAAAAGCTTGCCGCATATACGGGCTGTCCCCGGGCGGTGTGCCTGAATTCGGCCACAGCTGCAATGGAGATTACACTGCGTGTCTTAGGAATCGGGCCGGGAGATGAAGTGATTACTTCCGCGTATACTTATACAGCTACAGCCGCGGTAATCGCGCATGTGGGCGCGAAAATCGTGCTTGCGGATACGGCACCGGACTCCTTTGAAATGGATTACGAGCAGCTGCCGGAGCTGATTACGGAACGGACAAAAGCTGTGATTCCGGTGGATTTGGGCGGAAAGATGTGCGATTATGATAAGATTTATCAGGCAGTAGAGTCAAAAAAGCATTTATTCGTACCGGCAAATGATCTGCAGGCGCTTTTCGGACGGATTTTTGTGCTGGCTGACGGTGCGCACAGCTTCGGCGCCGTACGTAAAGGGCAGCGCAGCGGGCAGGCAGCGGACTGTACCTGCTTCAGCTTTCACGCGGTCAAAAATTTAACCACGGCAGAGGGCGGCGCCGCGGTATGGCGGGAACGGCCCGGATTGGATCAGGATGCGCTTTACAGGGAATACATGCTGCATGCGCTTCACGGACAAACGAAAGATGCATTTTCAAAATTAAAACCGGGCGCCTGGGAATACGATATTATGACGTTGGGCTATAAATGCAATATGACGGATATTTTGGCGGCAGTGGGCCTGAAGCAGCTGGAACGGTATGCAAAAATTCTGGCACGGCGGCATGAAATAATCCGCTGCTATGATGCTGCTATGGATCGGCTCGGCATACTGCGGCTTGTACATTCCGGCGGTGATTTTACATCAAGCGGTCATTTATATTTGGTGCGTGTTCCGGGAATCGGGGAGGCACAGCGAAATGAAATTATTGCAGATCTTGCGCAAAACGGTGTTTCGGCAAACGTGCACTACAAACCGCTGCCCATGATGACGGCCTATCGGAACGCCGGCTTTGAGATTGCTGACTTTCCCCATGCATACCGGCAGTATGAAAATGAAATTACGCTGCCGCTGCATACTTTGCTCACAGATGATGATGTGTCCTATGTGATCGATCAATTCCAGGTATCATTTGCTGCTGTGAAACCATAATAATGATACCGCGGGAAAGCTGCGGAAATGAGCTGACAGGCCATCGAATTCGCATAGGAAGGATGAATCAATCAGTGATATTAAAAAAATGGGAGCGGCTTCCGGAGAATATGCAATGTGACGAAGTGCGGCCATATTATGAGGTGCTGGCCCGAAAACGGGGAGCCTTGCTGGCAAAGCGTCTGCTGGATTTTCTTTTTGCGCTTCTGCTGTTCATTTTACTATTTCCTATTATGGCGCTGATCGGGATTCTGGTAAAATGTTCTTCGAGAGGCACTGTCTTCTTTCGGCAGGTCCGGGTTACCAGATATGGAAAGCTATTTCGTATTTTCAAATTCCGGACAATGGTTGCGGATGCGGAACAGAAGGGAACGCAGGTAACGGTACAAAATGATGCCCGGGTGACGCGGATCGGCGCGATGCTGCGGAGAACGCGGCTGGACGAGCTGCCGCAGCTGTTAAATATCCTGAAAGGGGAAATGAGCTTTGTAGGTGCCAGGCCGGAGGTCGTAAAATACGTGGCGTGCTATACGAATCAAATGAAAGCGACGCTTCTGCTTCCTGCAGGGATCACATCGGAGGCCAGCATTCTGTTCCGGAACGAGGCGCGGCTTTTATCACAATCACAAAATGTTGAACAGACCTATATCACTGAAATTCTGCCGAAAAAAATGAAATATAATCTGGACGGTCTCCTGCATTTCAGCCTCTGGCATGATTGCGTAACGGCGCTGCGTACCGTAGCCGCCGTATTCGGACGTACAGATGCATCCATACATAAATCCCGGGAGAACTCGGAAGGCTAAAAATGATAACAGCAGAGGCAGGACATCAAAAAAACAGAGAATGGATTATTCGCTGTAAAGGAAATACGGCCATGGCCATGACAGAAAACGGAGAACTGGCGGAATACCGTATTTTTCAAAAACAGAAGGGGCTGGCGGGAAATATTTACGCTGCCCGGATTACAGAAAACTGCAAGGCGTACCGCGCTGCGTTTGCAGACATTGGTTTGCGTAAAAACGGTTTTATCAGCGATGCAGACCTGCGTCCCGGAAGTATGGTGATTGTCCAAGCCGTCAGTGATGAGCGGGACGAAAAGGGCGTCCGTCTGAAGCTTAACCCGGAATTAGCCGGGACATACTGCGTTTTGCTGCCCGGGCAGAGCGGCATCGGAATCTCAAAAAAAATCGGGCTGCCGCCGCAGCGGGAACGGCTTCAGCTGATCGGAGACGACATTTTACGATGTATCGCAGAAAAGGAGGGCACATCTTCCGCCTGCTACGGCATCGTACTGCGTACAGACAGCGCAGATGCCCCTGCAGCAGAAATTATAAATGATGCCATGGCGCAATATGTGATATGGCGGGAAATCCGGAATCATTTTGCCGAGGTTCAGCGCAGCGCCGCTCCGTGCCTGCTTTATTCCGACGATTTTGCCTGTAAAATGATTAAGGCCTATCCCTTATCTACCTATACGGGAATCATAACAGACGACAGCATATATGCGGCAAAGCTCAGACAGCATATGCCTGCGGCGGCCTCTCTGATTTCCTGTCTGCCGGCAAAAGGCGCTGCGGATTTGTTTGCGGTAAAGTCATTGGACAGTAAAATCGAAAAATTATTTATGCGGAAGGTTTGGCTGAAGTCAGGCGCACATATTGTAATCGAGCATACGGAGGCCATGACGGTCATTGACGTGAATTCCGGCAGGTACACTTCTGCCAGAAGTCCGGAGGAAACCGCGATTACGGTTAACCGGGAAGCCGCCAGGGAGATTATGCGGCAGCTGCGGCTGCGCAATTTGGGCGGCATAATTGTCTGTGATTTTATCGATATGCCGAAAAGCGCCGATCGTGCGCTGCTGATCGAGGATATGCGGGGATTGGCTAAAGAGGACCCCGGACATCCTTTTATTGCAGGTATAACGACCCTTGGATTAATGGAAATCGCCCGGCGCAGGACTTGACAAGCAGACTGCGTTGGGGATAGAATGATACGGTTGTAATTACTTTATTAGGGAGGCTAATTGGTCATGTCTTTATCTCAGATTGTAACAATTTCCAACCGTTACGGCGCAAACCCGGACTTTGTGCTGGCCGGCGGCGGGAATACCTCTTATAAGGATTCGGATTTTCTTTATATTAAAGGATCCGGAACTACCCTGGCCAACATCACAGAGGATGGATTCGTGAAGATGAATCGCGGGAAGCTGAACGCGATGTTTGAAAAAGCGTATTCGGCAGATCCTGCCCAGCGGGAAGCGCAGGTGCTGGAGGATATGATGGATGCCCGGGAGAAGACAGAACTGTCCAAACGGCCCAGTGTTGAGACGCTGCTGCATCATTTGATTCCATATACATATATTGTACACACCCATCCCGCATTGCTCAATGGCTTTACCTGTGGGCGGCTGCCGAAAAGTTATTCGGCGACCGCGTGATTTGGATCGGATTGGTGGAGCCCGGGTATGTGCTGGCAGCGACGCTGAAAAAAGAAATGGATGCATATAAGAATGCTACAGGAAGAAACGCGGATATCATTTTACTGCAGAATCACGGTATTTTTATCGGGGGGAACAGCGAGGCCGAAATCGATGAAAAGACAGCGTATATTTTTGATGCAGTCAACAGCCGTGTAAGACGGCAGCCTGATTTTTCTGATGCGGCATTCGACAAAGAACGTGCCGTATTTTTAGCTCCGGCCATCAGAATGCTGCTGCGCGACGGCGGGACATCGGTGGTTACCTTTGAGACAAACCGGGAAATTATGCGATATGTGGAAAGCAAAGAGCATTTTTACCCTGTATCTTCCGCATATTCCCCGGATCATATCGTTTACTGCAAGCCGTGGCCGCTCTACGTGGAGCATGCGGAGGACCTGGAGCAGCAGTATACGCTGCTGGAACAAGGAATCCAGGATTACCGCGTTGCCCATGGCTTTGCACCGAAAATCGTTGCCGTGCAGGGATTGGGGATTTTTGCCTGGGGGACCAATAAACAGAATGCGGATATTTGTGCTGAGGTGTTTTTGGATGCCTGCAAGATCGGCGTGTATTCCGAGGCCTTCGGCGGACCGCTGTTTATGACGGATGAGATGATTGATTTTATCTGCAATTGGGAGGTTGAATCCTATCGTTCCAAAGTCAGCTTAGGCGGCGGCAGCGCGAAAAGACTTCATGAAAAGGTTGCAATCGTGACAGGCAGTGCACAGGGCTTCGGACAGGGAATTGCAGATGAAATGCTGAAGCAGGGGGCGAATGTCGTGATCGCGGATCTGAATTATGATCTGGCGAAGCAGAACAGCGACAATATGAACGCGATCTACGGAAAGAACCGGACGTTTGCCTGCAAAGCCGACGTGGGCAGCGAAGAATTTGTAAAGGAAATGGTTTACAATACGGTGCTTGTTTACGGCGGACTTGATATTTTTGTAAATAATGCGGGAATTGCCATTGCCGGCGGGCTTGAGGAAATGACGGTTCAGAAGTTCGATCTGGTTACAAAGATCAACTATACCGCATATTATCTGTGTGCGAAATATGCTTCCCGCATTATGAAAATTCAGAATCGCTTTGCGCCGGATTATATGATGGATATTATCCAGATTAATTCCAAATCCGGACTGTCCGGCAGCAATAAGAATTTTGCGTATGCCGGCAGTAAATTCGGCGGAATCGGCCTGACCCAGAGCTTTGCGCTGGAGCTGGTGCCTTATAATATCAAGGTGAACGCCATCTGTCCGGGAAATCTTCTGAGCGGTCCATTATGGTCTGATCCGGAGAAAGGCCTGTTTGTTCAATATTTTAAGGCAGGCAAGGTGCCCGGCGCCACCTGCATCGAGGATGTACGCAAATTCTATGAATCTAAGGTGCCTATGAACAGAGGCTGTGAAATTATCGATGTAGCAAGAGCGATTTTCTACATTGTAGAGCAGGCCTATGAGACGGGCCAGGCAGTGCCTGTTACAGGCGGACAAAACATGCTGAATTAAACGGCTTGTGCAGCCGCGCAGGGCCTTGCGCGGCTGTGATTTTACGTAAGAAAAGGAAAGATTATATGGCAACAAAAGGATATAATAACGAGAGTATTTCCGCATTGAAGGGGCCTGACCGCGTCAGGCTCCGTCCTGCTGCCATTCTCGGTTCGGACGGATTAGAAGGCTGTGAGCATACCTTTATCGAGATACTGGCCAATTCAATCGACGAAGCCAGGGAAGGCTACGGTAAGGTCATCGAGGTTACACGCTATAAAGATCAGTCTATCATGATTCGTGATTACGGGCGGGGCTGTCCCGTAGATTTTAATGAAAAGGAACAGCGCTTCAACTGGGAGCTCGTATACTGTGAGCTGTATGCCGGCGGCAAATATCAGAATAACACGGGTGAAAATTATGAATACAGCCTCGGCTTGAACGGTTTGGGCAGCTGTGCTACGCAGTACAGCTCGGAATATATGGACGTAACCGTGTTCAAGGACGGCTACCGGTATGATCTTCATTTTGAAAAAGGCTATAATATCGGGGGATTGAAGAAGGAACCCTGCCAATATAAGCAGTCCGGCACACAGCAGCGCTGGAAACCGGACCTGGAGGTTTTTACGGATATCAATATCCCGTTGGAGTTTTTTACAACAGTCTTGAAGAAGCAGGCTGTCGTCAATGCGGGACTGCGGTTTCAGTTATATGACGAGGCTTCCGATCAGCGCTTTACGTTTTTGTATGAAAATGGTATTACCGATTATGTCCGCGAGATCGACGAAGAAAAGGGCATTACCGGCGTCCAGTATTATGAAACTGCGACAAAGGGAAGGGATCGGGCGGATAAGCCCGAGTATAAGGTCAAGATGCAAATTGCGTTCTGCTTTAATAATCAGACGAATTTGATTGAATATTATCATAATTCCAGCTATCTTGAAAACGGCGGTTCTCCGGATAAGGCCGTGCGGAGCGCATTTGTGAGTGAAATCGACAAATATATCAAGGCCCAGGGAAAGTATAATAAAGAGGAAGCAAAGATTACCTTTGTGGATGTTCAGGACAGCCTGATTCTGGTGACAAACTCCTTTTCCACCATGACCAGCTATGAGAATCAGACCAAAAAGGCTATTAATAATAAATTTATTCAAGAGGCCATGACAGAGTTTATTAAGGAAAAGCTGGAGGTCTATTTTATAGAAAATAAGCTGGAAGCCGACCGGATCATGGAGCAGGTGCTTGTAAATAAGCGCAGCCGTGAATCTGCGGAAAAACAGCGGATCAATATTAAAAAAAAGCTTTCCGGAAACATCGACATTTCCAACCGGGTCAAAAAGTTTGTAGACTGCCGTACACGGGATGTGAATCGGAGAGAGCTCTATATTGTGGAGGGTGATTCTGCTTTAGGATCGGTTAAATTGGGAAGAGACAGCGATTTTCAGGCCATTATGCCTGTGCGCGGAAAGATATTAAATTGCCTGAAATCGGATTACAACAAAATCTTTGAGAGCGAAATCATCGTAAACCTGCTGAAGGTTTTAGGCTGCGGCGTGGAGGTAAAATCCAAACATACAAAGGACCTGACCATGTTTGATCTCAACGGGCTTCGCTGGAATAAGATTATTATCTGTACGGATGCGGATGTGGACGGCTTTCAGATCCGGACGCTGATATTAGCCATGATTTACAGGCTGATTCCCACGCTGATCCGGGAAGGGAAGGTCTATATTGCCGAAACCCCGCTTTTTGAAATTACCTGTAAGAATAAAACGTATTTTGCTTATGATGAAAAAGAAAAGGCCCAGGTTCTTTCCGGGCTGACCGGTAAATATACGATTCAGCGTTCAAAAGGTTTAGGTGAGAATGAGCCGCAGATGATGTGGGAAACAACGATGAACCCCGAAACAAGACGGCTGATCAAGGTGATGCCCGAGGAGGCGGAGCGGACTGCCTATTATTTTGAAATGCTGCTGGGCGACGCATTGGATGAGCGAAAAAGACAGATTGCGGAAAAAGGACATTTATATTTGGACGAGCTTGATATTATGTGACTGCAGGATGTGGTCGCTGATTATAAAAGGGAGGAACTATGGATAAGCAGCTGTTCAGAGAGCAGAATATCACGGAAACGCTGGAAGAAAATTATATGCCGTATGCAATGAGCGTGATTATTTCCAGAGCCATTCCGGAAATTGACGGCTTTAAGCCGTCCCACAGAAAGCTGCTGTATACGATGTACAAAAAAGGGCTGCTCACAGGCCCGCGGACGAAATCTGCCAATGTCGTGGGAGAAACGATGAAATTAAATCCTCACGGTGATCAGGCGATATACGAGACGATGGTGCGTATGACCCGGGGAAATCAGGCCCTGCTGCATCCGTATGTGGATTCTAAAGGAAGCTTCGGAAAGCAGTATTCGCGGGATATGCAGTCCGCCGCACCGAGATATACGGAGGTAAAGCTTGAAAAGATCAGCGAGGAGCTGTTCCGCGATCTGGATAAGGACACTGTGGATTTTGTAGACAATTACGACGGCACAATGAAGGAGCCGACACTTTTTCCCGTGACTTTTCCTACAATCCTGGTGAATTCCAACCAGGGCGTAGCGGTGGGGATGGCCACCAATATCTGCAGCTTTAATCTGAGTGAGGTGTGCCGCGCGGCCTGTGCTTATATTGACGACCCTGAGGTAAATCTGCTGGAGTATATTCAGGCACCGGACTTTTCCACCGGCGGAATTGTCATATATACCCGTCAGGTGATGACGAATATTATGGAAAACGGGCGGGGCAGCGTCAGGATCCGTTCTAAATACCGGTATGATAAAAAGAATAACTGTATTGAAGTATATGAAATTCCGTATACCACCACGTCGGAAGCAATTATGGATGATATCGTGAAGCTGGTAAAGGCGGGGAAGGTAAAGGATATCGTAGATGTCCGGGACGAAACGGATCTGAAGGGACTTAAGATTACCATTGACGTCAAAAAAAATATTGATGCGGATGCACTGATGAATAAACTGTTTCAGTTTACTCCGCTGCAGGAAGGCTTTGCCTGCAATTTCAATGTGCTGATCAAAGGCCGTCCTGTCGTATTAGGCGTCAGAGGGCTTATGCGGGAGTGGCTTTCTTTCCGCATTTCCTGTATCCGCCGGCAGCTGGCGTATGATATCAGGGCCAAGCAGGAGCGGCTGCATTTACTGCAGGGTCTGGAGAAAATACTGCTTGATATTGACAAAGCCATCCGGATCATCCGGGAAACGGAGCGGGATGAGCTGGTGATCCCGAACCTGATGTGGGGCTTTGGCATTGACGAAGTTCAGGCAAATTTTGTGGCGGAAATCAAACTGCGCAATCTGAATAAAGAATATATTCTGAATAAGGTCGGCGAAATTGGAAAGCTGAAAGAGGAGATTGCGGATCTGCAGGATATGCTGGGGAAAGAAGCCCGTATCCGGGAGCTGATCAAAAGTCAGCTACATGCGGTGGAAAAGAAGTACGGTCAGCCGCGGAAGACGGATATTATCCACGAGGATGAGGTGGTGGTGGTTACCCAGGATGAGATGATCGACGACTACAATCTCAAAGTTTATTTAACAAAAGAATGCTATTTTAAAAAGATTCCCCTGACCTCTCTGCGCAGCTCTCCGGAACAGAAGCTCAAGGACGGCGACCGCATCGCGCAGGAGGCGGACTGGCATAATAAGTCCGAGATTTTATTTATCTCCAGCAAATCCGTTGTATATAAAATGCGGCTGTATGAGCTCAATGAGTGCAAGGCCAGCAGTTTAGGCGATTATCTGCCGAATCTGCTTGGCTTGGATCCGGAGGAACGGATCGTGTATTTTGTAGTAACAGACAATTATGCGGGCCATTTGCTGTTTGCCTTTGAAAACGGCAAGATTGCCCGTATCCCGCTGCAGTCTTACGCGACAAAAACAAACCGGAAGAAATTGGTCAGCGCCTATTCCGACATATCGCCGCTGGTGGATGTTTTGTATATCAACGGCGAGACAGAACTGGCCGTCAGCAGCACCAATGACAGAATTCTGGTGGTAGCCACGGATCAGATTCCCACCAAAACGACGAAAAGCTCCCAGGGCGTACAGGTATTGAAATGCAAAAAGGGCTGTAAGCTGAAATATATGAAAAAGGTAGCGGAGGCAGGTTTTGCCGACCCTGCCGTATACAGAACCAAAACGATTCCGGTGGCAGGCAGCTTTATGAAAAATGCGGATAAACCGGTGCAACAGCTGACGCTGCTGTAAAGCGTATTATAAATATAATCAGGAGGATGAGGATTGAAATGAAGGATGTACAGACGTATATCGCAGAATTGAACCATGAAGAGAGGGCGGTTCGCCTCGAAGCACTGAGACAGCTGAAAAAAATGATTGATACGGGGCTGCTTCCTCCGGCAAAACAGGGAAACGATGTGAATAACCATATTCATACTACATATTCCTTTTCTCCCTATTCACCGACAAAGGCAGTCTGGATGGCTTACCAGGCAGGCTTGAAGACCGCGGGGATTATGGACCATGATTCTTTGAGCGGCGCCCGGGAGTTTATTGAAGCCGGTGAAATTTTAAATATGATGACTACCATCGGTACGGAATGCCGCGCGCGCATGTCCTGCACCGTTCTGAAGGACAGGAGAATCAATAATCCGGATCAGACCGGCATTGCATATATGGCGCTGCACGGGGTTCCCCATCAGAATATTGAGCGTGTCATTGCCTTCTTTAAGCCGTACTCTGAAAAAAGAAATGCCAGAAATCGCGCCATGGTCGCCCGCATCAATCAATTAACGGAAGCCTATGGGATTTCTATGGATTTTGACCGGGATGTGGTACCGCTCTCAATGTGTCATGAAGGCGGCAGTATTACAGAGCGGCATCTGCTGTACGCACTTTCTAAGAAAATTGTAGAGCGTTTGGGCAAGGGGCCTCAGGTGGTAGCTTTTCTGCTGGACGATATGAAGATTTCGGTCAGCGAGAAGATCAGAGGGTACCTGTCGGATGAAAATAATGAAGTATATGAATATGATCTTTTGGGCGCGCTGAAAAGTAATTTGGTTGAAAAGTTCTATATTGATGCTGCCGATGAGTGTCCCGATGTAAGGGATGTCATTGGTCTTGCCCGGGAGATCGGCGCGATTTCTGCATATGCATATTTAGGAGACGTGGGAAATTCCGTCACCGGCGATAAAAAGGCGCAGAAATTTGAAGATGACTATATAGACGAGCTTTTCTCCGTATTAAAGGCTCTTCAGTTCAATGCGGTTACATATATGCCGTCAAGAAATACCATAGAACAGCTGCGCCGTGTCCGCCGTCTTTGTGATGAAAACGGTCTGTTTCAGATCAGCGGAGAAGATATCAACTCTCCGCGGCAGTCTTTTATCTGTGAAGCACAGCGGAATCCGGAATTCAAAAATCTGTATGAGGCGACAATGGCACTAATCGCGCATGAGAAGATGGCCACGGGGGATATTCAAAACGCCATGTTCTCCGAAAAAATGAAACAGGCATATCCCGATCTCCGGGAACGGGTCGCATTTTACCTAAAGGAATGATTTGAGATGAAGCATTATGATGTCATTGTAATCGGCGCCGGGACTGCCGGGATTTTTGCGGCATATGAATTGAGTGTGCTGCGGCCAGAACTGAAGGTGGCAATTTTGGAGCAGGGGAACCCGCTGGAAAAGCGTGTCTGCCCCATTGTGGCCAATCAAGTAAAAAATTGTATTAACTGCAGGCATTGCTGCATCATGAACGGATTCGGAGGTGCAGGGGCGTTTTCCGACGGCAAGTTTAATTTTACGACGGAATTCGGCGGATGGCTCCACGATTATATCCCGGATCAGCAGGTGATGGACCTGATCGAGTACGTAGACGGCGTGAATTTGTCTTTCGGTGCTACGGAGGAGCGTTTCTCAACCTTTTCTCCGGAAGCCATGGAGCTGGAGAAGAAGGCGCTTCAGTATGATCTGCATTTGCTGAAGGCTGCGGTAAAACATTTAGGGACGGAGCGAAACCTGCAGATTCTCGGCAATATCTGCACCTATTTAAGCAGTAAAGCAGAGATCCTGTGCAATACCTCCGTAGAGGCGATTGCACGCCGGACAGACGGCACTTATGAAATTGCGGTGTCCGGAGGAGCGCCCCTGTCCTGCACCTATCTGATAGCAGCACCGGGCAGGTCCGGCGCGGAATGGTTTTCCGGAGAATGCAAACGGCTCGGCATCAAGCTGATCAACAATCAGGTGGATATCGGGGTGCGCGTGGAGCTGCCTGCTACGGTTTTTGAACATATTACGGATGTTGTTTATGAAGCAAAGCTGGTATACCGGACAAAACGCTACGGCGACAGTGTTCGGACTTTCTGCATGAATCCGTACGGACATGTTGTTACGGAAAATGTAGAGGGCTGCATTACGGTAAACGGCCATAGCTACAGTGCGCCGGAACTGCGCAGCAATAATACGAATTTTGCTTTGCTGGTAAGCAACCGTTTTACCCAGCCCTTCAACGAGCCGTATCAATACGGAAAAAGAATTGCGTCTTTGTCCAATATGCTGGGCGGCGGCGTTCTCGTACAGCGGTTTGGAGATCTGGTAAAGGGCGTCCGGACGAATGAGCATCGTATGAGTAAGAGCTTTACAAAGCCGACGTTAAATGCGACGCCGGGGGATTTGAGTCTTGCGCTGCCGAAGCGGCATTTGGATAATATTATTGAAATGATTTATGCGCTGGACAAAGTTGCGCCCGGAACCGCAAACTACGATACGCTGCTGTACGGTGTAGAGGTGAAATTCTACAGTGCCCGGATAGAGCTGTCGAATCAGCTGGAAACGCAGCACGCGAATCTCTTTGCCTGCGGAGATGGGGCGGGTGTAACCCGCGGCCTGTCACAGGCTGCCGCCAGCGGTGTTCATGTAGCAAGGACCATTGCGCAGCGCACTGCGGGTGGGAAGCGCTGACGCGGCCGGCGGCTCTATGAGAGGCAGCCCGGAAAAGCGGGAAAGAAAAGATCTGCAGAAAGGGGAACCTCAAAACCTCCGTTCACATAACATATAACATCAATCATTTGTTATGAAGGAGGTTTCTATGGAACAGGCAGTTGCATATATTTTCGGCGCCGGAATCGCGCCGCATGTTACAGGTGTGGTGCGATTTTCGGATGGCAGCGACGGATTTACCAGAGTTGATGTAGATATCAAAAGATTGAGCGACCGGTTTCACGGTTTTCATATACACGAAAAAGGGATTTGCCGGGATGAGACGCCGGAGCCCTTTGCATCCGCCGGTCCTCATTATAATCCAGAGCATGAAAAGCATGGCTTTCACGCCGGGGACCTGCCGGCGCTGATGCCGAGCGACGGGCGGGCGCGTATGACCTTTTACACGAAAAAGTTCCGCGTATCCGATGTGATCGGCCGGTCTGTCGTTGTGCATGAATATCCCGATGATTTTAAAACGGATCCCGGCGGCAATTCCGGAAGGAGGATCGCATGCGGGGTAATTCGCCGCGTTGTGGAGGGAAAACACAGCTACAGCGGCTAAATCAATCATGAACTTCTGCCGCCGCAAAAAAACAACGCCGCGGAAAAGGCCTCCGTTGTTTCCTTTTTGCTTGATTATTTCAAATAATATGATACAATAAATTCCACGCAGAAAGGCGGCGGCGTTTTGAGGGCCGCTTTGCGGAACATAAGGCATGGTGGTCGATATTATGCAAGAGAAAAAAAGAATTTTCAAAATTACGGTAGTTTACTAATGAAACTTTTGATATATACATGGTTTATGTCCTCCTTTTAATTTACTGTTTACAAATATAGTAATTATATAATTTTTTACTGTTGTTTTTTAGGAAATAATATATGTAGTGACTTTTATATTTTTTAGGTAACCACTGTTAAAAACAAGTCACTACTACTGTGTTGTTCCTATCTTATTTTTATATTTGCAATTATGTTCCGTAAAGTAAGTGAGTAGG
>ERZ779746.716-NODE-716-length-15756-cov-2.327941_pt1 | contig 15756 bp, 10 predicted proteins | sample MGYA00511888_ERZ779746 | MGnify/ENA primary metagenome ERZ779746 (study PRJEB29588, sample SAMEA1964695) | human gut metagenome | biome: human gut; feature: human-associated habitat; material: faeces | place: Denmark | collected 2008/2010 ... | reverse complement strand
CCGGAGCGATTTCGATGAATGCACCGTAGTCAGCCATAACCACTACTTTACCCTTCACCTTGTCACCCACTTTCAGTTCAGCGCTAAGAGCATCCCAAGGATGCGGAGTGAGTTGCTTCAGACCGAGAGCGATACGCTTCTTCTCATCGTCGAAATCAAGGATAACAACGTTGAGCTTCTGGTCGAGTTCAACCACTTCTTTCGGATCGCTTACGCGGCCCCAAGACAGGTCAGTGATGTGAATCAAGCCGTCTACGCCACCCAAGTCGATGAATACACCATAAGATGTGATATTCTTAACGGTACCCTCAAGAACTTGTCCTTTTTCGAGCTTACCGATAATTTCTTTCTTCTGTTGTTCCAGTTCAGCTTCGATAAGAGCCTTGTGAGAAACAACCACGTTCTTGAATTCCTGGTTGATCTTAACAACCTTGAATTCCATAGTTTTGCCAACGAATACATCGTAGTCGCGGATAGGTTTCACGTCGATCTGAGAACCCGGCAAGAAAGCTTCGATACCGAATACGTCTACGATCATACCACCCTTTGTGCGGCACTTGATGTAACCCTTGATAATTTCTTCGTTTTCCAAAGCAGCGTTCACACGATCCCAAGAGCGAGTAGCGCGAGCTTTACGGTGAGACAGAACCAACTGTCCTTTTTTGTCTTCCTGGTTTTCGATGTATACTTCTACAGTATCACCGATCTTCAAGTCAGGATTGTAGCGGAATTCATTCAGAGGAATGATACCGTCTGATTTGTAACCGATGTTCACAACAACTTCACGTTTGTTCATCGCGATTACAGTTCCGTCAACTACCTCACGGTCGTTAACTTTGTTAAGCGTACTGTCGTAAGCCTTTTCCAACTCTTCGTGGCTGGCACCACCGAAGGTTTCGCCATTTTCATAAGCATCCCAGTTGAAGTCTTCAACAGGCGCTACATTTTTTAAGTTTTCCATTAAATAAAATAAGTTGTTTAATAATTAATTGAGTGAGACATTATATTAGCTCATAAATTCGGGCGCAAAGATAGGAGTATTTTCTTGAAGAGCAAAAAGTTCCATCTGAAATTTCTTGGTATTTTTACATCCGAACGGTATAGAACAATCGGTAGTATAGCCTAAGGTGTTTTGTATAGGAAACAAAAAAGCATAAAATTCGTTCTGTATACAAAACAAAAGTATTATATTTGCCATCAATTCTTACATAATTCATGTTCTTATGGTAGAAAGAGAAGTAATCCGCAGAATCATCATAGAGGGTCAGGAGTTCGTGAATGAAATTTCTCTGACAGAACGTCCGTTCTTTTTTGAGCAAAAGGGGAACTACGTATTCGTAGGCATCCGACAAGCCGGAAAATCCTATTTACTTTATCAGCGCATCCAGCAACTACTACGCGAAGAGCATAACATCAATGAAATTGTTTATATCAATTTTGACGATGAGCGCCTCCGACAAATGACAGCGGATGATTTAGACCTAATCCTGCAAGCATATCATAGCCTGTTTGATTTGCGTCCTTTACTTTTCTTTGATGAGATACAGAATATCGAAGGTTGGGAACACTTTGCCCGACGCCTGGCAAACCAGAAGTATAACATTTACATCACCGGTAGCAATGCCAAAATGCTGAGCCGGGAAATTGCCACTACATTGGGGGGACGTTTCTGGAATAAAGATATCTATCCTTATTCCTTTGCTGAATATCTGAATGCCCGGAATATCATTTTATCCAAGAACTGGATGTATGGCAAACAAGCTGCCGAAGTAAGCAAGGCCTTCAATGACTACTTCCTGTATGGGGGCTTTCCTGAATTAACCGATGTCATAGCTAAAAGAGTCTGGCTGAATGACATTTACAGTAAAATATTCTTCAGCGATTTAATTGTGCGAAACAAAGTTCGAAACGAAGAAGCTTTGGGATTACTGGTGCGAAGGTTGGCCGAGAATGTCAAGCAACCTGTTTCATATACACGATTGGCTAACTTAATCAGCTCTATTGGCATAAAAATAAGCAAAGCAACCGTCATCGAGTTCATCCGTTATTTAAAAGAATCCTGCCTCATATTCCCTATAGAGAACTATGCCGCCAAATTTGCCGAGCGCAATTCAAACATGAAGCATTATTTTATAGACAATGGCTTACTGAGTATCTTTTTGCTTGATGGCAATACTTCTCTTTTAGAAAACATCGTCGCTATTCATTTATATAAAAGATACGGTGCCCAGCTCCACTTCTACAACCAAAACATAGAAGTGGATTTCGTCATACCGGAAGCAAAAACGGCTATTCAGGTCAGCTACTCTCTGATGGATGAAACAACCTGTCGGCGAGAAGTGGAAGGCCTCATCAAGCTAAACCGTGTTTTTCCAATGGATAATATGTGTATTATTACACGGGATGAAGAACGGATTATTACTCACGAAAGCGGTGTCTCTATTCATGTGATTCCTGTTTGGAAATGGCTGTTGGAAGAGGAACCGTTGCGAACTTGAAAACCGAATTGTTGTCAAGAGCAGATTTACATATTATTAACTCCTCTAAGCGAATTTAGATAGCCGACTGCATTGCTGGCACACTTACGGAACAGATGATGCGCTTGCCACAAACAGACGATGCATTTGCCACATGTTAACAAGACAAATGCCACACTTTAATCCTCCAAATGCCACATGTTAGCAGGTGAAACCTGTGGCATTTCACCTGCCGAGGTGTGGCATTCGGGAAACTGAGGTGTGGCATCGGGAGTATTGGAGTGTGGTATTCAGGAAGCATGAAAAGGGAGGATACAGAAATGAGGAGAAGCAATGCTCCTCCTCTTATGCTAATTTAAAATTGAATATGAGTTAAGATTACGGATACAAATATACTACATACAAAAGCCGAAGTCAAGCTTTTCACCGTATTTTTCTGAAACATAAGCATAAACTTTAGACTGCTTTATTGCTTCCTAAAAGGATTTTAAGTATCTTTGTCCAAACGATTGGATAAAAACACCACCGTTTCATCCAACAGATTGGATAAACCACCTTGCTTTTTATCCAGCAGATTAAACAGTATGGATAAGCAACTATTAAAATCAGTCATGCTGGACAATCAGAAAGAGGTTCAGCGTTACGAGGTCTTCAAGAGAGACTTTCATTTTGAAGATTTCGGTAATTATGTACTTATAGGCATCAGGCGCGCCGGAAAATCTTTCTTGATCTATCAACGCATCCAGCAATTACTCACTGAAGGCGTTGGATGGGACAGTATGCTATATATCAACTTCGAAGATGAACGCTTAGACGGATTGCAAGTTTCCGAGCTCAACCTCATCATTGAAGCTCACCTCGAAATGTATGGAAAGAGGCCTATACTTTTCCTCGACGAAATACAAAATATAGAAGGCTGGGAAAAGTTTGCCCGACGCTTAGCGGATGAAAAATATAAGGTATACATCACCGGAAGCAATGCCAAAATGTTAAGTCGTGAAATCGCAACAACCTTGGGAGGACGTTATTGGAACGCTGATGTATACCCCTATTCTTTCTTCGAATATTTAAAAGCTAAAAATATCACTTTGGCTACCAACTGGATGTACGGAAAACAAAGTGCGGAGGTAAGTAAGCTATTCAATGATTATTTTTCATTCGGCGGATTTCCTGAATTGGTGGATATTATTGCAAAAAGAGCTTGGCTAAATGAACCGTTTTATTGACTACTTCCATAATGGCGGTTTCCCCGAAGGTGCACTTCTTGCAGCAAAAAGGAACTATCTCACCAGCGTATATCAAAAGATATATTTAGGAGATATCGCTGCCAGAAATGCCATAACGAACACTTTCGGGCTGAAGATTATGATTAAAAAACTGGCGGAAAGCATAAAACAACCTATATCTTTCAACCGTATAGCCAATATAGTATCCACTACGGGCAGCAAACTCAGCACAACTTCTGCCATAAAATACGTTGAATATGCAGAGTCGGCCTGGCTTCTTCAACGCATCAATAATATTGCCGCTAAACTGGCTGAGAAAGAAAGCAACAGCAAATATTATTTCACAGATAATGGAATACTCAATTTATTCCTGATAGACGGAAATACATCTTTGCTTGAAAATCTGGTAGCAATCAGCCTGATTCGCCAATTCGGGAAAGAAGATGCCGTATTCTTTTATAATAAAGGGATAGAAGTCGATTTCTATATTCCGGAAAAAGAATGGGCCATACAGGTATCATATAGTATAAAAGACTTGGAAACCAGGGAACGGGAAACGGATGCATTAATAAAACTGTCCAAGGTATTGCCTTGCAAACGGTTTCTCGTTATCACTTTCGATGAGGAAAGTGTGCTGCAAATGGATAATCATATAGGAATAGAGGTTATCCCAGTATGGAAGTGGTTACTGAAAGGGGAATAATAAGATGCTCCTAAAAGTTTTTTGCAAACTTTTAGGAGCATTATTGAGTAGACCGCCTCTTTTACCAGAACTATTAATGTTTAGCGCATCCTACTTTTGAAGTTACTTCATTACTTTATGGCAACCTTCTTGCCTTCGAGGAAATAAAATCCACTTGATAAACCGGTGACTGTATTGCTTCCTTCGTGCACCTCTACTATGCGAACGATACGTCCGGTTACATCATAAATGGAGATGCTTCGGTCACGGTCACTGTCTATATAAAGCACATTGCCAGCGGTATATATTTTCAGAGATTCGTCTTCTTTCTTTAAAATTTCTTCCAAACCGGTAATTTCACCACCTTCGCCACCAATACTATAATATAACGGAGCATTAGTAGCCGATTCTTTGGTAACTACATAGGCTTCAAAAGGATCTATATCTCTCAAACAACTCACAAAGAGACTACCCGCAGGAAAATCGCCATGTTCCTCTTGGCTCAAGGCATATACTCTATTAGTTTTCGAAACAGAACGCAATGTTGGCACCAACTCGTACAGAGCATTTTCTCCTGTCGGCATCACAGAAGGAGTTGCAGGTATCATAACACCCGCTTCATCCGCCGCTTCAAACTGTACACAGCCTGATATATTATATTGCTCTTCGTATTCATCACTATTATTGGGCATAGCTATAATATAAGGTTTGTTAGCTTCCAACGCCGCCACATTCTTAAATCCATCCGAGGCCAGTTCTCTCAGCCAAAACGGCTTACTTCCTATTTCGGTAGCACCAAAAGGGGATAACTTGCCTTTACTTTCATGGGTAAACTCCTGCACGGTAAAAGGAAGAACTACAGAGGTCCACCCAGCAGCGGTTCCTTTCTTCGTCGGTAAAGTAAATTCGCGTGTATAAGTAATATGTTTAGCCTTTAATTCACGGGCTACGTAGCATGAATAGCCAGCATTGAATACTACTTGCTCCGCCACATTCTCTCTGACAATATTATCGTTCCACGTTTCAGGCAACACCGTCCCTTGTGAGACATAAAGCAAACAATTACACGGTTGCACATCTGCAAAGAAACTGCTCTTTATCTCCAGCTCACTGTTCCAAACGATACTGCCCATGTTTGCGCATCCATCGAACACATAATCCTCCATTTGAGTCACAGTGGACGGAACCGACACATAAACCAGATTGGCACAACCCGAAAAAGCATTATCCAAGATAGCTACACAACCTTCAGGAATTTCGATAGCTTCTAACTGACTACAACCAGCGAAAGTAAGAGATTTAATCCTCTTCAGATTCTTAGGTAATAGCACCTCTTTTAATTTCGAACAATCTCTAAAAGCCCAGTATCCTATCTCTATCACAGAATCCGGTATTTTTATCTCCTGCAAATTACGACATCCTTTAAAACAGGAACTTTCAATAGATACTAATCTATCAGGCAACTTTATGTTCAACAGACCGGAACATCCCTCAAAACAAGCAGCACCCATATACGTTAGACTATTAGGAAGCACAACAGTTTCCAAAGAATTGCAAGATAAAAAAGCATAATCTCCCAGTTTCTCTAATTGTGCCGGAATATTTACATCTGACAATTTTCCGCAAGAATAAAAAGCATTTTCACCTATAGTCTTCACGATATCAGGAAGTTTCAGTTCTTCCAATTGCAGGCAACCGTGAAATGCACTTTCTTCAATCTTAGTCACCCCATCTGGAATCTCCAACTTGACAAGAGAGGTTCCTTGAAACAAACTGTGTTCTATTACAGTAATCCCTTTGGGCAAAGTGATTTTTTTCAAGTTGGAGCAGCCCATAAAAACACTATGCCCAATATAAGTCAACCGGTCTGGAAGTACTATATCCTCAAAACCACAATCGCCAAAAGTTCCCCATTCAATTACCAAATCAGTATTACCTCCCTGAATAACAACCTCCTTTAGCCCAATACAACCTTGAAAAGAATTACTGCCAATACTATCCACGTTCTCTGAAATCCTTATGCTTTCCAATGTCTTACACTGACGAAATGCGTCACTTCTGATCGAATGAAGGCTTTCAGGCAGAGATACCGTCTTCAATTTTTCACACAGATAGAAAGTACTACTTTCAATGGAAGTAATTCCTTCCGGCACCTCAACCGAAGTTAAGCCTGTTCTTGAAAAAGCAGCCCCTCCTATCCGAACAAAATTATTGGGAATAATCACAGATGACAATAAAGAGCACTCTGAAAAAGCATACGCCCCTATGTTCTCAATCCCGACAGGCAAGCTCAACTTATTGAGCATCCTGCATCCGAAAAAAGCTTCTTTTTCAATCGTTAGAGTATGTTCCGGAATCAATGCTTCCTGTAGAAGTGGGCATTTATAAAAAGCATTATATTCAATACACTTCAAAGCTGTTGGAAATGTTACTCTTTGCAGATTATTCATCCAAGCAAAACTATGATTCCTCAATGTATCCACCGAATTTGGAATCACAATCTCTTCCAATGCAGATTGACTAAAACAGCTATTCCCTATTTTCTTCAGATTTTCAGGAAGCGTAATGTTTCTTAAATTCAAACACATATAAAAACTAAGTGTGCCGATTTCAGTCACTCCATCAGGAATCGTAACAGACTTCAATTTCTCACACTCCCCCAAAGCATATGTTCCTATTTTATAAGCCTTATCAGGCAAAATGATATTTTCTAATGTACTCAACTGATAAAACATATAATCGCCTATTTCATCATCAGTCTTAATGACATGTTCTCCATTTGCAGTATACGGCTCTACATAATAAACAATGTCACTTTTCAGAATTTCCGTCCCGTTCATATCCAATGTCCTCAACTTTTTCATTTCCCGAATACACTTTATATCCGTTCCATTCAACTTCCCCGTCAATGTCAATTCTTCTACTGTTTCTTTTTTATCTCCAATCAAAACAGGAAGAGTCCCAGCCACTTCAACATGGATAACTTCCTGTGCCCATACGTCCGTAGATATCCAAAGGCAAATGAGCATTACTATGCATGATATTTTTATTCTATCCATAACTTTCTTTATTTTTTATCTGGTGATTCAATATCGTCAATACCAGGTTCTTTTACCTCTGTCGCCGTTACAAACTCCTCCACAGGACTATAACCTATATCTATTCCATTATTTGCATAAGCACGAATATAATACCTTGTCTCGGCAGCTAAACCAATCAAATCAGCAGCAACATTCATCGCTTCGTCAGATGACGTTATCTTATTATCTGAGAGAGCAGGTATCTTATTCACAGAACTATAACAAAACCCTTTTTCTATAACAGCAGCTCCACCATCAGAAGAAATAACGACTAAAGCAGATGCTGCGTGCTCACCAATATTACTAATAGTGATTTTACCCACAGTAGGAGCAACCACTACTTGTTCCGGCGGATCAGTTGAAAACATTTGTACTATGCCATAGCCAACACCTTTCTCATTCGCTGCATAAGCACAAACATAATACTTCGTACCGGCAGCCAAGTTCGTCACATCATATACAAAAGTAGTGCCGTCAGCCGGCACTTCCCGCTTTGTTCCATCATTCACTGGATTGGCGCTCGTGCCATAATAAAAACCTTTGGAAGTCACAGCACTCTTTCCGTCCGAAGTGATATTGCCGGAGAAGCGGGCAGAAGTCTCACCAATATTAGTCACATCAGAAGTTACCACCGTAGGGATTGTACGGTCATCGGCAGTCATAAATTCTTCCACCGCACCCAAAGCAGTGCCTTTGCTGTTTATCGCATACGCACGAATATAATATTTTGTATTCGCCGACAAGCCGCTGAGAGAAGAAGAAATCATATTGCCTGATACAGCAGAAACGGCTTTAGCATCAGCTGCCGTGGGAACTGCATTCGTACTACTGTAATAAAATCCCTTTTCAGAGATAGTCAAGCCACCGGTAGAAGTGATTTCGGCAGAAGCAGTAGCAGTAGTTTCGGTAATGTTACTCATGGTAGTAACTCCCACAGCCGGTGCAGTAGTTGCTACATCCGTAGCAAAGGATTTCACTTCACCATAACTCGTACCTTTCACATTAATAGCATAAGCACAGATATAATATTTGGTACCGGCAGCCAAATTCGTTACATCATACGTAAAATTAGTTCCGCTTGCCGTCACTTCATGCTTCGTATCGTTCACCGTAGGAGTTGTATTCGTACTGCTCCAACAAAAGCCTTTGGAACTAATTTCACTATTACCGTCCGAAACGATTGTTCCGGCAAACCGGGCAGCGGTTTCACTGACATTTACCACTTCCGAAGTTGTCACTGTAGGCAGTTTCACCTCTTTCAAAGTAGTAAACAGATTGGCCTCACCATATCCAACGCCTTTCGCATTCACCGCATACGAACGAATATAATAAGTAGCCTCAGGTTCCAGTTGCGTAAGTACAATGGCAAAAGACTCTTCCGTACCGTCCACCTTTATCTTGATATTATTTATATCCGGTTGCATCTTCTCCTTACTCAAACAAAAACCACGTTCCGTCACCGTATTACCGTTATCCGTAATAACAGAAGAAGCCGCTTTAGCGGTAGTCGCCGCTATCTCCGTCATTGTCGTAGCAGCCAATTCAGGAATAACACTTGCCGGAGTGGTAAATACAAACACATCTCCATATCCCGTACCTTGTTCGTTTATGGCATACGCACGAATATAATAAGTTGTTGCAGGTTTCAATTCATCAATAACTCCATTGTATGTGTCAGCATCTCCCTCAACTACTTTCTTTAAATTCGCAGTGGTAGGTGTCTGACTTTCCGAACTCCAACAGAAACCTTTTTCTGTCAATAGCGCTTCTCCCCGACTCAGAATACGCGCTTCAACCGTTATACTGACATCCGTGGAATCTTTCGGATTGATGCTGGATACCACCGGTACGGTAGAAGTATGAGTAGTAACCAGCAAACTCTTTCCATAGCCTACCCCCTTAGCATTGATAGCATAGGCACATACCAGATATTCTTTACCAGGTGTCAAATCATTAATCTTAGCGGTAAAGGCAGAAGCCTCCAAAGAAACATTGCTGACATTATCAGACACTGTAGGTTCTCCACCGCCCGACAATTTCCAGCAGAAGCCGCGGAGTATAAGATCGCTTCCACCTTCATCAATGATTGTGGTGGAAACCGTAAAGCTCTTCTCATCCTTATTACTGACCTGCAATTCGCCAAATACAGGCACATTACTATCTGTGGTTCTGAAAGATTTTATCTCACCCTTCGCTATGCTATAGCCACTGCTGGCATAAGAGCAATAGTAATAGTCTTTTCCGGGCTCTAAGCCTTGTACAGATACGCTGAAAGACACCGGATCGGCTGTCGTTGCTTTTACTTCCGTGTATTCAACCATACTTTGTAATTCAGAATAAAGAATACCGAAATCCTTTACTACTGTTCCCTCGGACTTCCGCACACCACCCGAAAGCGTAGCACCCATACGATAAACTTCCGATACCGCACCCGTACTCAAGCCGGGGGCAAAATTTGACGGTTCCGTATCTTTCTCACACGCTGTCATCAACAGCAACAGAGTGCATAATAATAAATATTGTAGTTTTTTCATACCTTTAACAATGAATGGTAAATAATCAATTTAGAAGAAGAAACCAACACCGGCACTTAACTCCATATATTTAAAGTTCACAGTCTGGCAACCCACTGAAACGGCAAATTTGCCGAAACGCCCGATAGCACCGATTTCTGCGGCTATGCCGGTGACTGAATGATCGGTATTCTTTACCAATTCATCCTCAACTGTTTCCCAAGCCAGAGTACGGCTTCCATAACCTGCACCGATATAAGCATAAAGCGTTTTGGCTATCCTGCGCATGTATCCTGCGGTAACAGACATACGCGCTTTCTGCGTCACACCTTCTTTATAATAAGGAGTACCATTTCCTCCACCGGTCAGTGCTCCCGTATCGTCACATTCCAAATCGGCAGAAACGGAACCAAAGTCACTGCGGAAACGAACGTAGGCACCATTTTTAGCCACAAAACCCACCATAGCTCCGAAAGAGGTCTGCGAAGGATGCCAACCGGCTTCAAGCATCACTAATGTACGGCGAGGTTCTTTGGGTTTAATGGTGGATTTCATCTTAAAGGTAAGACTACTTGTTTCTCCGGCAGTGATAACGATGGTGCTATCCATAGGGAAAAAGAACTCTTTCTCCACACGAACCTGATAATCTTTCAATGGCATACGGTCGCTCTTATAAGGCGTTTCTCCTGCAAGTTCGTTGTCAATATAAACTTTCGCATCCTGTTCCGGCAAAGAAAAAACTTCCAGATAACCAAAACGAGGTTTAAGAGCAACACTCATAATCTTTTGTTCACTTCCCAAATCAATAATTCCAGCTTCAGGAGCATACATAGGGGCTTCTACCCGATAAGTATGCGTCCCTTTCTTCATCGTAGCAGTAAACAATCCTTTCTCCGTCGGCATCTTTTCATCATCAACATAAATATCCGCAATGGCAGGTTCGGGACGCATAACGACAAGTTGCATATTTGTATCAACAGCCATCTCCTTAGCCTCATCCCCCGCACTAAGTTCCATCTCATAAACTGTCGCCTTTTCAATCAGGTCAGGATAGAAATAATTACGGAGTACGCCATACTTCTCGTGCATGATAGAAATGCGCCGTGCCCCACGGGGAACATAGAGCCAGATTTCTCCCGGCTTATTCTCTCGCGCCACAATACCAAGGGCATCCGGTTCAAACATAAAGTCTTTTTCAGTAGTAACAATACGGATAAGAGCGCAGATTTCACCGTTCTGATCCCTCTGCGGAGCAGTGATGCGTGCTGTAATGTCTGTCTCCATACGCTGAAAAGAAGTCACTTGAATTTTGTTTTGTGCCGTAGCGGAGTGCGGAACAACAAGCAGGAATAGCGATAGTAATCCCACCGGCAACAAACGTGCAATAGTACTGTTTGTCATACGTGTTTTTCTTTATTTCTTCCGCCTATCCTCTATCAACGGGGTTATTATATAAAGAAAGCGTGAGGACCGTTATTGTCTATCTTCTCTTCAAGGCTCTGGAAAATGCCCTTACCACAGATAGACAACAGCCCTCACGCCTATATTATATAACATAGACATGAAGAAACTGTTGCTATTACCCCGTGGTATACGAATTTTCCAGATTCTGAAGAGGGGATAATAACTTTTCGCTTCTTGCGTTTTTCTTAAAAACAGAAAGTCATATATGTCACTTATCACTATAACTGACCTGACTTCAACTGCAAATGTAGAACAAATTCTTTTATAAAAAGTACTTTCTATGAATAAAAAAACATTTCAAGCTCTTTTCTTTTTATAGTAAAGAATATTCGTCACTGAAATCCGTGACATTTTCTGGTATATGCCAGTGCCGCCCCTATCGCCGTCCTATACTCCGCATAGAGTGGAATATGGAAGCGCACCCCATATATCTTTTCCATATTCGGAAAAACCTCCTGGCACTGCGGAAATTTAGTAAGATTACCAATCAAGACAAAATCTTTGATAGGACCATTCAGCGCAGACAACACAGCTGCACCACCTATCGTTTGCAGCACCATATAAATAATCCCTTTTGCAATATCTTCCTGCGAAGCGTTACTATCCGCTTTTCCGAACAGCGAAGCAGTAGCATGCACCGGAAGATCCGGCAAAGGACGATTGCAAATATCTCCAATCTGCAAGTTTACACGGGTAATGTCGCCTTTCTCGGCAATTGCTGCAATCTGCCTGAAATCATGCGTCTTCAGCAACAAGCGGGAGAGTCCCTGCAAAGTACCTCCGCCAATTGCCATACCACCAATATGCTCTATCTTTTCTCCGTTGATTCTTACGAAAGAAGTGCCCGTTCCCATGCTTACCACGATCAGCTGGTCAATATCCGTGGCATGACGTGCACCCAACCCATTGGCTATAAACTCATCGACCTTATCCGTGGGTAAACCATACAACGGACTATCTACAAATGCACTACCCACACCTGTCAGCATCACTTGCTCTATATCCGAAAGCTGAATACCATTATCATAAATATACTTCCCGAAAGCCCCGAACAAAGAAGTAACCGGATCAGTCGCAGTGATAAACATCGGTGACTGTATCTGTTCTCCGTTGATTCCAACAATTTTTGTAGTACTTCCACCAACGTCTATTCCTATTACAATTCCCATAGTTTCAATATTGCATTCGGCTACAAAGGTACAAATTGTTTTATTGTAGATGTGTATTCAAATCTTTTTTGTTGCATACATAAAGCCCCGTTACAAAAAGTTTATTCACACCTTTCCCTACACGCTTGCACTCATGTCTTGTATCTCCTTGTTCATCGGGGTTAGAGCGGTGGTGGCAGCAAATAGAAATAAAGTGTAGGCAAATTTGCTTGCACCAAGTAAAATGAATATATATCGCTTATAATCTGTCAAATACATCATGTAAGATGCTTAAAATGGCTGTTTGGTAACCAGCTATTTTCATGCCGTTTTATGAGGAAAAGTATGGAGGGTATGCCATTTTTTTGCTTGGTATACGCCTTTATCCGTTCAGTACATCACAATCTTGCGCCAACCGGCCTACATTTCTTTCACTAACCGCCTATGTTTCTTCTGTTTACAACCTATATTTCTTCCATTGACAAACGATGTTTCAGCATGTCCACATATGTGGTTCAGGAGCTTCACATTAGTAAAGCAGCATACCCACAATTGTGAAGCACATAAACCACATCTGTAGGCACACAAAAGTAAAGCATCCGAAGCTAAAGAAAGTACTATGTAAGAGCTAGTTAAAGAGTATGTAAAGCAGAAAGAAGCGTAAAGTAAAAAGACATGCAAAGTGGAAGGGGCATGCAAAATACATGGGCAACTATAATTACAAAACGGCACTTCAAAGTCGATGCTTAATTATTGATTATCAGAAAAGTACAAGAACTCCGTTTTCTGTCAGCAAGAAGTTAAGAGTTTGTCGACAAGGAGTTAACTTCTTGTTCACAAACTCTTAACTTCCTGTAAGCAGAGAATATAAGATTTTTCCATTACTTTACAAAAAGAGAGACGAATTCTATTTTTTTCCATTTTGAGGGAAAGTTGACTGGTTTCCGTCCTTTCTGGTGTAATAATGAAATAGGTCCGCTTTATCTGCGTAGTCCGCGTACCTATTTCATACCACGGTGAACTAAAGTTATCAGCATCAATGACTGCAAACCTTCGTTATATCCACCGTAAATCCATCATCAGCAGGCATAAACTTACCTTTCGCTTTCAGAAACTCTATCAATTTATCCGCATCCATATCTTCTGCCGAGCAAGTATAAAAATGTTGATGCTCACCGAATTTCTGGATGATTGCCTCTTTTAATGATGATTCCGAATAACTGTTGCCTTCCATCATATGAAGGACTTCATGAGCATGTAATTGTTCCATAATCTATTTTTTCTGCAAAGATAGCACGAAACACGGATTGGAGTTGTAACATATGTGACACGAACCTATAAAAAATAAAGAAGCAAAGTTAAAAGCTCTTTTTTACCTCCTGATATACGTTTCGGGAAGTTTCTCCGTTATAGAAAAAGTATGAGACATTTTTGGTTACTGACAGCTCTTATAATACTATTCTCCACTCCCGCCCTTGCCCAAAAAACAGTCAAGATAGGCGGAACGGTTACGGATGAAAATGGTAATCCGATTGAATTGGCAACAATACGATTGGAAGGGACGGCTATAGGCACAGTCAGCAACCTGAAAGGGAGATATTCACTGAAATTCGAAAGCCGGGACAGTGTAACGGTCATCTTCTCCATGCTGGGATACCAAACCCGCAAACGAAAATTAGTACGTCCGCAGGGAAATATCAGTCTGAACATAACCTTGCCCCCGATGAACTTTGAACTGGGTGAAGTGAGCGTAACAGAGCGTCGCCGACAAACCGGAACCATCCAACAGATAGAAACCAAGCAAAACCGCCTGGCCCCCGACGCTTCGGGCGGAGGCATAGAAGCCGTGATAGCCACGCAGGCCGGAGTGAGTAGCAACAATGAGCTCAGCTCGCAATACAACGTACGCGGCGGTAGTTTCGACGAGAACATGGTGTACGTCAACGGCATTGAAATATACCGTCCCTTGCTGATCCGTTCCGGGCAACAGGAAGGATTGAGTTTCATCAATCCCGATATGGTGCAATCCGTCGGCTTCTCCACGGGAGGCTATGAAGCCAAGTACGGGGACAAGATGTCATCCGTGCTGGACATCACTTACAAGAAACCCGAACGGTTGGAAGGAAGTGCCTCCGTCAGCCTGTTGGGAGCCTCGGCATACGTAGGAATTGCCACCAAGAAGCTAACCTGGACAAACGGCATCCGTTATAAAACCAACCAATATCTGCTCGGCACGCTGGATACAAAAGGAGAATACGACCCGCGTTATATCGACTATCAGACTTATCTGAACTGGACACCTTCGAAGCGTTGGGAAGTAGGCGCCATCGGCAATATTTCAGAAAACCGCTATAACTTCCAGCCGGAAGACCGCTACACCCGCTTCGGCACTCTCAGCAATGTACGTGAGTTTAAAGTCTATTTTGAAGGACAGGAGAAAGATTTATTCCGCACCCTGTTCGGAACCGCCTACGCCACCTACCGACTGAACGAACAGAACAGCCTGACCCTGCAAGCTTCCGCCTTCCACACGAAAGAACAGGAAACGTACGACATCACCGGGCAATACTGGCTGAACTCCCTGGACAGCGGAACGCAAGTAGACGGCACTACCAACGAAGAGGAAACTTCCGAAACCATCGGCGTGGGAACTTACATGGAACATGCCCGCAATTACCTTACCGCAGAAGTACAAAGTTATTCCATCACAGGCCGCCACCGACTGAAAAGCCACTCCCTGCAATGGGGTGCGGAGTTCAAACGGGAGCGCATCAAAGACCGGATGCGCGAATGGGAAATGCGCGACTCTGCCGGATACTCCATGCCACAAACTTCCGAAGGACCAGAACTCTTCTACACCCTCCGTTCGCGCAACGAAACGGACAGCAAACGATACGGATTTTACCTGCAAGATACATACCGCTTCCGCTCCACCGCCGGACTATTCACCCTGACCGCCGGCATACGAGGCAGTTACTGGGACTGGAACAAAGAATTCATTTTCAGCCCGCGTGCCTCCCTGGCTCTGATTCCGGCATTCAATGAGAAATTCACCCTGAGAGTAGCTGCCGGAGTCTATTACCAGGCACCATTCTATAAAGAATTCCGGGATACCACCCAGGTGGACGGGATAGCTACCGTATCTCTGAGCCGTGACGTCGGTTCG
>ERZ779746.706-NODE-706-length-15856-cov-2.748434_pt1 | contig 15856 bp, 17 predicted proteins | sample MGYA00511888_ERZ779746 | MGnify/ENA primary metagenome ERZ779746 (study PRJEB29588, sample SAMEA1964695) | human gut metagenome | biome: human gut; feature: human-associated habitat; material: faeces | place: Denmark | collected 2008/2010 ... | reverse complement strand
GCGCAGTCCAGCAGAATCGCATGATTCTGCTTTCCCATGGCAGATGCAAATTGATCCATAATACCGCACTTGACCCCGCAGAATTGGTTTTCCGCACGCTGACCCGCCAGCGCCAGATGCATCGGGTCAATACCGCGCTGCATACTGTTTTCTGCCAGAGCGGATAACGCAAGTCCTGTGGCAAGCTCAATGGAGGCAGAGGAGGAAAGTCCGGATCCATAGGGGATTGTCCCGTAAAATAACAAATCTGCACCGGTAAGCACATATCCCATGGCCATTAATTCTTTTGCAACGCCTGCCTGATAATTTCCCCATTTCAGGCCGCGTGCTTTTTCAAGATCGTCTAAATCCGCTGTATAAATTTCGTCAAGATCCGTAGCAGTCATACGCAGCTGACGGCTGCGGTTCGGACGGATTGCCAGCAGCGTGTCAAGCGTCAGCGCGGCGGGAAAGACAAAACCGCCGCAGTAATCAATATGCTCTCCGATCAAATTTGTTCTGCCCGGCGCGGCAAAAAAACGGATCTTTTCATCAGAAGGTCCGAAAGCGGCGGTGAACAGTGTTTTCATTCTTTCCAGATTGTAGTACATAGTGAAAATCTCTCCTTGTGATTTGACTCTTGTCTTTTTACAGAGAGAAGTATATAATAAATAAGTAATGAAGTACAGTTTTTATTTTGCTGTTTACATTTATTTTGCTGTTTACAGGTGGGAGCTTTACTATGGAATACGGTGTAGGAGATAGGATCGTGTATCCGCTGCATGGCGCGGGCATTATAGATTCTATTGAGGAAAAAGAGGTATTGGGTGAATCGCGGCGTTATTACAACCTGAAATTATCCCACAGCAACCTACAGCTGAAGGTACCTGTAGACAATGCCGGCGACCTCGGCATTCGGCCTGTTATGGCGGAAACAGAGGTAGGGGAGGTCTTTCGGCATTTGAAATGTCCATGTGCCGCTGCAAGTCAGAACTGGAATAAACGGTATCGTGAAAGTCTGGATAAATTGCGTAGCGGAAATATCTATGAAGCTGCGGAGGTGTACAAGTCTCTCCGCATGCGCGAAAGGGACCGCAGTCTGTCTACGGGTGAAAAAAAGCTTTTGACCACCGCTAAAAACATTTTATTCAGTGAATTGGTGCTGGCCAGCGGAAAAGAAATTTATGAAGTAGAAGAAGAAGTGAACGGTATTATAGATCAATGTATTGAGGAGTTGTGATTATTTGGTCGATGTTTCCAGATTGGCAGAGGCACAGCCGCCGGTAAAAAAGAAATATGGCAGGGTGTTTCTTTTTTCATTTTTGGGTGCGCTGCTTGGCAGTGTTTTTTTTGTGGCGGTACACGCGCTGTTTTCTGTTTTAACCGCATTTTTATTTTTGCTGACCGGTGTGGGCGCGTATGCGTTTTATTTATATTTTATTGATAAAAAGGATCGGCGGGGGATCAATTTGCTTTTTATCGCGCTGGCCTGCATTACTGCCGTGGTGATTGCATTTTTCGCGGATATTTTAATTGTTTATGCCGGAGAATTTTCAGCGGAAGGATATGAAGGGCTGAATATTTTTGAAAAAACCGCTAAGGCCTTTGTGCAGAATGTACTGAACCAGAATTTTGTCAGTCAGTACGATAAAACCGCCGGACAATATTATATGAGCTTTTTATTCATGATCTTGATATACAGCGTTATCGCGCTGATTGGTTTGTTTTTGTCCTGGCTCTATATTCTGTGTTCCGTCGACTTTTGGGAAAAACGGCACGGCAAAAAGGAGCCGGAGGAGGGCTACGGCTACAGGAGTAGAAAGAAGCGGAGTAAAAGGAAAAAATCATGAACAGCGGCAGCGAACCTTTTTCCCTCAGGGACATCGGAAAGGATACATTCCTGACGTATAAAAATCATATCAAATCCATATTGCTGCTGTGTCTGCTGGTTATTCTGCCGCTGTCTCTGGTCCAGGTGTTTTTAATTGATCCTTCATTTGAGGTAAAGGATCTGAACGCAATATTGGGGGAAGCGGAATCTTTTAGCGCGCTGCTGGAGAATGAAGGGACGCTGACAGATCTGCAGCTGTCACAGCTGACCAGGTATTTTTATTACAGAGCCGTTTCTTTTGTTTTGTCCCTTTTAGCCGTGGTGCTTCAGCTTGCGGTGATCAAAATCACATATTACAGCCATCAGCAGATTCCCTATCAGCTTTTTGATGTGTTCGACGAATCTGTACGCTTATTTCCAAAAGCGCTTGTCACCTGTCTGATGATGTATTGCGTGGTGTTCTGCGGCCTTCTGTTTTTTATTTTTCCGGGCATTTTTGCTGCGATCATCTTGTATTTTGCGGTTTATGCAGTAGCGGTAACAGGCTTGTGGGGACCAAAGGCGCTTACCTTTTCGTCTTTGATATCCAGGGGAAAGGTTCTGAAAATCCTGTTGCTGATCATAGGCCTGGCCGTTTTTCGGACTGCTTACACATACCTGCTGGGATTCCTTTTCGGACTGATTCCGCTTCATAGTGCGGCAACGGTCTTATATCAATTTTCAGATAATCTGATATCCTGTCTGACATTTATTTTTTGCACCAAATATTTTCTGCATATTATGGGCAGTGTGGACATTGCGATTTTTCGTAAAAAGAACGGACCAGATACAGCCCGCAGGCCGGAGCGGTAATTCCTGCTTTTGCGCGTTTTTTGGCCCGCAGAATTTCCGGAATCCCGTCGGGCGGGATCTTTTTCAGGCCTGCGTATACAATTGTACCGGTAATGATTCGTACCATGTTATATAAAAATCCGTTGCCGCTGATCTCATAGCAAAAGGCCGGCGCGTCTTCTGCCATGAAAGCAATATTTTGCGTGACTTCGGAATGCGTAACCCGGCGGACTGTGTTTTTGGCGTATCCGCCCACCGCGCGGAATGCATCAAAGGCATGTTCACCGATGAAAAAGCGGGCAGCCTGTGTCATGGCCGCAAAATCAAGAGGCTGCTTCACATGCCATGCGCGGTTTTCCCAGAACGGGGAAGCCGTCCTTGCATAGTAAAAATAATACCGATATGTTTTACCGGTGGAAGAATGGGTTGCGTGAAAGGAAGGCTCTGCTTCTGCAGAATTTTTTACCGCGATATCCCGCGGGAGCAGAGGATTGACGGCAGCAGCAATCTTTTCTGCCGGAATACTGGTCTCTGTGAAAAAGTTTGCCGTATAATTCAGGGCGTGGACGCCTGCGTCGGTTCTGCTGCAGCCGATCAGTGAAATTTCTTCCCGCAGAAGCTGGTGCAGCGCCTGCTGCAGGATTCCCTGTATTGTCGGCTGCTGTTTTTGAATCTGCCAGCCTGCATAGGCTGTTCCATCATATGCAACTGTCAGCCTTACGTTCTTTATCACGGCCTGTCAACCTCCGGTTCCGCAGCACAAATATGGTATTACAGCATAGCAGCGCCGATAATGCCTGCATCATTGCCGAGCACGGCCTTCTCAATCCGGGTGCGGGGCAGAAAGTCGTTTCCGTATGCGTAGCGGAACACATATTCCCGCAGAGGCGCCAGTAAATATTCGCCTTCCTTTGAAATTCCGCCGCCGATCAAAATGATTTCAGGCTGAAATATATTGATGTAGCTGATCAGCCCCTCTGCCAGATCAATCGTAAAGTTTTCTACAAGCTGTATCCCCGTCGGGTCTCCGGCACGTTTTGCGTCAAACGCGGTCTTGGCGTTGATTTTGTTAAGATCTCCTTCACAAAGCTGATGAATCAGGGATTCCGGATGGCGCTGGGCAGCTTTTTTCGTTTCTCTGATCAGCGCAGTCGCCGAGGCGTATGCTTCGAGACAGCCTTTCCTTCCGCAGCCGCACAGCTCTCCGCCTGTATGGATTACCATATGCCCCAATTCGCCTGCCGCAAAGTTAAAGCCGGTATAAATTTTACCATCGATAATGATCCCTCCGCCTACGCCTGTGCCCAGCGTGATGGTGATGGATGTCTGATACCCTTTTGCGGCGCCTGCCCGCACCTCTGCCAGGGCGGCGCAGTTTGCGTCATTGGCCAGCTGAACCGGCTGCGGAAAGCGGCGCAGAAAGATTTCGCGGATATTCGTATTTTTAAAAGGAAGATTGACTGTCAGCAGCAGCAACCCCTTCTCATTATCTGACACGCCGGGACAGCCGATGCCGATCGAGCGAACCGCTTCCTGTCCGATGTGCTGCGCCTCTAAAAAACGGGCGGTAAATTCAGCCATATCTTCTGCCAGCGCCTCTCCGGTCTGCCGGACGTTTGTGGGTATACTGTCTTTCCTGATCAGAACGCCGTCATCTGTGACCAGTCCGATTGCAATATTTGTGCCGCCTAAATCAATTCCAATTCGATACATGAGAAACCTCCTAAATCAATTTTGTTTAGTATATCATATAAAAAGTTGAAATGAAAAGTGAGATATCAAGAGATTAAAAGAAAAATAGAGAGAAAAAAAGAGAAAAAGAGATATATTTAAAATTTTAGCTGTTTCCGCCTTGACAAGTATTCTTGAATATATTATGATGTCCAACGTTATCCGAAACAGGATGGATAAACCAGTGAAATGAATTATTTGCAGGAGGTTATTATACGCGATGAAGACATATGTTGCCAATGCAGCTTCAGTTGACCCGGCAAACAAAAAATGGTATCTGATCGATGCAGAAGGAAAGACGCTCGGCAGACTGTCAACTGAAATTGCAAAAGTTTTGATGGGAAAGCATAAGCCGACTTACACGCCGAATCTGGACACCGGAGATTTTGTGATTGTCGTAAACGCCGATAAAGTCGTTGTAACCGGAAATAAATACAATGCGAAGGTGTACCGGCATCATACGGGATATCCAGGGGGCTTGAAGGAAGTTACATTTAAAGATATGATGAAAAAGCATCCCACCTATGCGGTAAAATATGCCGTAAAGGGCATGCTCCCCAAAAACGCACTCGGACGCGCGATGCTCAAAAAATTAAAAGTATATGCGGGACCGACACACAAGAATCAGGCGCAGCAGCCTGAAGTGTATACGTTTTAATTGAAGCGGAAGGAGGAGTATGAATATTATGGCAGATCAATTTTTTGGAACAGGCAGAAGAAAGAAATCCGTTGCCAGAGTAAAGATTGTTCCGGGTACGGGAAACATTACCGTGAACGACAGAACGATAGATGAATATTTTGGTTTGGAGACATTAAAGCTGATTGTCCGTCAGCCGTTCGCAATCACAAAGACCGAGGGCAAATTCGATTTGGTCTGTAAGGTCACCGGCGGCGGATTTACCGGACAGGCCGGCGCGATTCGCCACGGACTGTCCAGAGCTTTGCTGGAGTATGATGAGTCCCTGCGTCCTGTTTTGAAGCAGGCCGGATTCCTGACAAGAGACCCGAGAATGAAGGAAAGAAAGAAATACGGTCTCAAAAAGGCCAGAAGAGCTCCGCAATTCTCAAAGAGATAACCGCATTCGTACAGAACTCTCGAGGCAGCGCCTTCGGGAGTTTTTTTCTATGCAATGAAAGCCGTACACCATATACCTGGATGATGAACCCGGACGGAGAGTCGATTGGCATGAAGCAAACCTTCCAGTATCACAGCAGCAGCGCAGCGGAAACGGAGCGCATCGGCGCTTTGCTGGGCATACAATTAAATAGAGGCGATCTTGTTGCGCTTGACGGCGACTTAGGCGCAGGAAAAACGCATTTTACATTTGGTATCGCAAAGTCGCTGCAAATCAGCGACTATATTACAAGCCCGACCTTTACCATCGTAAATGAATACCATACGGGCCGTGTGCCGCTGTACCATTTTGATGTGTACCGCCTGTCTTCTTAAGAAGAATTGATGGAAATCGTATTTGAGGAGAATGCGGCAGGCGGGGGCATTTTGGTCGTTGAATGGGCCTCGCGGATTCCTGTGCTTTTATCGGAAGCGGCGATTATTGTCAGTATCACTCGCAGAGATGATCTGTCGCCGGAAGAACGGGACATCCGGATCGTCTGTGAGACGGGAAAACTGATAGCGGAAAGGATGAAAAGCCCATGCTGATATTATCCATTGATTCTTCCTGCCAGACTGCGCAGACCGCGCTGATCAGGGACGGAATGGTACTCTGTGAATTTGCGGTGCGTGATAACAGGACGCATTCCGTAAAATTAATGCCCGCCATTCAGATGCTGTTTTCTTACAGCGGCACGGCCCTGCCGGAGGTGGATCTGATTGCCGCTGTAAACGGTCCGGGATCGTTTACCGGTCTTCGCATCGGCGTTGCAGCCGCAAAAGCAATTGCCTTTGCACGGCAGATTCCGGTAGTCGGGATCAATACATTGGATGCGCTGGCACACTGCGCCGGAGGGCGCGGACTGACCTGTGCGGTGATCGATGCCAGGAATGCTCAGGTATATTGCGGGATCTATCGGGACGGCCTGCGGATTTCCGATTATATGGCGGTATCTGCTGCGGAGCTTTGCTTATATCTGAAAAGGCAGTACCCGGAGGAGCCGGTTGTTTTCTGCGGTGACGGGGTGCCTGCCAATCGGGAAATCTTTTGTAAAATGCTGGACGGACAGTATCAAGAGGTACCGTCGGAGCTGCTGTTGGGCCGTGCCTCCTCAGCAGGCGTTTTAGCGGAGCAGGCGTTCCGTACAGCGCAGAAGAACGGTGCGGAAGGCGTATATGATGCTTTTTCGTTAGAGGTATCTTATCTCCGAAAGTCTCAGGCAGAACGGCTGAAGGAGGAAGCCCATGGACATTCGCTTTGAACAGCTTTCTTTCGGCAGACTGCCGCAGATTGCAGCACTGGAAAAGGAATGCTTCTCAGAGCCCTGGTCCGGCGCCGGCCTGGCTGCCGAGCTGGAGAATAAAAATGCGTTTTATATCCTTGCCGTGGCTTCCGAAACGGAAGCAGAGCAGATCGCGGGTTATGCCGGATTCCATTTGATTATTGATGAGATTGAAATCATGCGGGTTGCCGTATCTCCGGCGTATCGAAGAAAAGGACTTGCGGAACGCATGCTGCGGATGATGGAAGCGGAATGGGTGGACTATGATATTGTGTCAGCCTTTTTGGAGGTCCGTGCGTCCAACTGCGCAGCGCGGGCGCTGTATGAGAAGCTGGGTTTCCGGGAAATTTATGTACGCAGGCGCTATTACGGAAATGGGGAAAATGCGGTTATTATGCGGAAGGAATATCAGGAGCGCTGACCGCCTCGCGCATGACCCGCATCAGATTCCGCAGCACTTTTTTTCTGATCACGATATCTGAAAATCGTTTTTTGCCGCTGGCGATTCAGTTTGGCCGGAGCGCTTGTGCTCCGAACTCCGCCCTACGCGGCGGCAGGTGCGGGCAGAGGCGGCGCTGCGCTTTACCCGAAATGTCCAGATCGGAGATGCAATCGATGAAGCCTTAGTTGAATGGGGTAGATCTTTGCATGTCTTTTTCTGTTTTTTTGTTTCTCAAAAAATTTTTTTATTTGTTTAACTGTCAAACATCCGCCTGATTGGAGCGGGTGTCAAGTTTTTTTATTTTCTGCCGGATGCACGAAATGCTTGTTGACAACATGGAAAAAGTTCCATATTATATAAATCAAGTAATTCAGATCAGTCGGACGCATTAGAAAGGAATCCATCATGATATACAGGCAGATCGGGGAAGTGCCTGCGCATATGTATCACGCCGTCTTTCAGGCGGAGAAGCATGTAAAGCGCAGGCCTGAGCTTGAAACATTATTTAGCTACGTATTTCAAAACGAAGACGGAAGCAATACGATTTATTTGTTTGAAGAGAATGTAAAATATATTGACCGGGACGGCAGGATAAGAGAAAAGAATATTGCGCTTACGGAGAATCAGGCCTTAAATGCGTATAAGACCGTATCGAGTGATATTTCCCTAAGCGCGGCGAAGAATCCGGCGGAAGGCATTACGCTGTCATACGGCGGCCTGCAGATTACGCTGCGCAGCGCAGAGGCCGTATCCAAAGCGAAAGTGAATACAGTCAGTACGGCGGCGACAGAAAAAAGCGTTGTGTACCGGCAGCTGTACGGAACCGGGACAGAGCTGCGGTATACGCCGACTCTTTCCGGGGTAAAAGAAGATATTATTCTGAATACCTATACGGGGCAGAATCAATTTGAATTTATTTTGCAGACGCACGGCCTGTGCGTATATGAAACAGACGGTCTGTATTATGCGGCGGAGCACGCGGATTCGGAAATTCGATTTGAATTGGGACAGATCATTGCTTACGATGTAAATCATACATTTGAATTGGGAACAACGACAGTTACGTGTATAAAAGAGAGACAGGAATACAGATTGACGATAGAGGTGCCGGATGCGTTTTTGCAGGATGCGCGGACAGCGTATCCCGTAGTAATTGATCCGACGATTACAATCAGGTCCTCTGCAAACAGCAGCTATATTGAAGACGCAACGGTATTTCAAAAGACGCCGGATGCAAAGGCCGGCACATGGACCTATGATCATGCGGGGTACTATAGCGATTACCGCGGAGCGGGACGGATTCTGGTGAAGCTGCCGGGACTGGTGGGACACGCGGAATATCAATCTATCACGGCAGATCAGATCAGCAGCGTCAGATATTATGTAAAAGAAGCCACGGGAAGCGCGGCAAAAAATATTACCGCGTATGTATTCAACGGAAATTCCTGGACAGAAGCAAATGCCACCTGGAATACCGTATCTCCGAATTCCTACGGACCGGCGCTGGATACGGTCTCGGTACCGGCAAATCAATTTGTCTCATTTAATATCACACAGCTCGTTAAGGGCTGGAAGAATGGCACGTATAACGCGAATAAGGGATTTATGCTGAAGAATCCGGACGAAACAACGCTTGCCAATGAAAAAACCTTTATTGCAACCGGTTTTGCAACGGCGGCATATCTGCCGTATGCGGTGATGGAATATACGCCGACCATCACGGTTACGGGCGCTGCCACATCCGTATTAGAGGGCGGGAACCTGCAGCTGACTGCAGTGACAAGACCCAGCGGCGCGGCTGTGACATGGACATCAGACAGTACTAACGTGGCGACGGTCAGCACTACCGGACGCGTGACAGGGGTGAAAGCGGGAAAAGCAGTGATTCGTGCGGCGTTTACGGACAGCGCAGGGATCTCCCGCAGCGCTTCTTATACGATTTATGTGAGAATTGCGGATGGCGTTTATTATATAAAAAACAATTTCAGCGGAATGTACTTATATGCGGCGTCCGGAAAAATGCTGAATTATACAAATGTAAGCCAGAACGTATTAGACCTCACAATGCCGAGAGTTCTTTGCCAGCAATGGAAGATCAAGTACTTAGACGATGGGTATTACAGTATCCGTCCTATGCATAAGCTGGATATGGGGCTTGATGTAACGAAATCAAATGCAGATATATATTATATCAGTACAAATGATTCATTCGCCGGAGTTCCATCCTATGCCAGATGGACGATTTCAAATGATTTGGGTGTCTACTATTTGAAAAACAACGATTTGGCGCTTTCCCTGGAAACGCCCTCCAATAACGTGGTCAATGTCAATGTGCAGACCTATTCCAGAGCTTTAAGCCAGACCTGGATCTTAGAACCGGTGACGTCAATAGAGCCCGGCGTGTTATTGTATAATTCCTCCACCGGATATTGCTTATCGGTGCATCAAACCAAATGGATCGCGCCGGAGCAGACCAAGACAATGTCCCAGCTGTCCTTTGCTGCCGCGGCATATGCGGTCAATGATATTAGTCAAACTTTATACTGGACTTCAAGTAATTCCGGAATTGCTTCAGTCGACAGCAGCACCGGGACGGTCACGGGGGTCAGCCCGGGAAGTGTGACAATTACAGGCAGCAAACATGGTAAATCTATCAGCTATACGCTCAATGTAACGGAAATCGCAAACGGAACGTATTATTTAAAAAATGCGGAAACCGGAAGGTATATGGATGTTGACGCCATATCCTACGAGCCCGGGGCGATTATCCATCAATGGAGCTTTCACGGAGGCGCTCAGAGCCGATGGAAAATCCAACTGCAGGAGGATGGATATTATACGATCCAGGCTGTCCACAGTCAGCTGTATGCAGGCGTGGAGCCGGACTACCAATCTTGGGACGGCGCTGCCATTAAGCAATACGCTTATGTAGCGGATGCACCGTATATGAGATGGCGTATTACAAAAGCGGACAGTGGTGCTTATATTTTGACGGCAAAATCTGGGGTTACGAATAACCGGGCATTATCTGTCCATACAAATGGGAATGCGGACGGAACAGATCTTATGCAGTATACCTATACCAATGATTCGAATCGCAAGGATGAGTGGAGAGTAGAATCAATTAATCCTATTGCAATTACGCTCTGTGGCATTTATAACAGTGGTCACGATCATACAAGTGCATTGGAAGACTGTAGGTCATATTTGCATAGCGCTGGATACAATAATATCAGATTTATTTCAGGTTCAATTAGTGGTGCAGACTGCAAATCCGAATTGTTGAGCACTAATATATTTACTAGTAGAAGCCACGGCCGACTCGTAGTTTGGGCTGGCACAAGTACGGCATCTTCAACAGGAATTGTATTGAGTGATACAAGTGGAGGAGATATATTTTATAGTCATTCGTGTAGCGGGATGTCTGCGGGAAGCGCGTGTGTAAACGCAGGTGATTCATTTTCACAAATGGATCTGGTACTTTTTATTGGTTGTGAAACAGCATACGACGGAAATGGTGGGAGAAATCTGCCAACAGTTTTTGCCAGTAATGGAGCCACAGTCGCAGTCGGTTTTTCTGAGTCAATTGATTGTAATGACGCTAATAAGTGGACAAAAGATTTTTATTCTCATTTATTAGAGGGGTATACCGTGCAAGAATCCGTTGATTTTGCAAGTAAAAGAAGAAGTGAATCATCCGGACTGAAAAGCGCTGTCATATGTGGCGATAGCACCTATCGCATTGGAGATTAATTCAGGAGGTAAATGAAATGAAACGTTTTTATATATTTATTCTGTTAACAATCATGATCATATGGTCTTTCTCGGGCTGCAACAAGCAAAGCCGTTCTGCTGACATTTTGATCTGCGGTTTTTCAGATTCGGTTCCTGAACTCAAATTGGAGCTGGAATACGCAAACTGGAGCAAAGATGCATATATTGATTCAAAACAACCAAAAACTGTTGATGTCAACTTACAGGGAGCAACATATCAAGGCGAATATGTGAACACTGAACTTATTTTCGGTTCGTATGAACTACGGCATTCTTATAAGGATGCAAACAAAAAATACTTTGAGCTGGATTCTGAAGGAAATTTAATCGGCTGTTTTTTTGGCAACAGTGACACCGCAGGTCAAGTGAAATCAAAAGAGGAGTGCGAAAAGATAGCTGATAATCTCATTTCGGAAATATCGAATATTTCTATCGTGGACTATCATAAAACGGTATCCTATAACCAGGAGCGCAGGCTATACACCATTGCATTGATAAAGTATGTTGGAAATGTGCAATCAGAGGATCAAGCAATCATCGTTTTAGAGGAAACAGGTGACCTTTATAGTTTCCATTTCAATATGTTAGGAAAAATCGCAGAGTCCGATGTTCCTGAATTTGATTTAAATAAAATAAAAAATGAAATAATAGCAAAATTGGATGCCGCGACAAACGATGTCCGTAAAGTATATGATGCTATAAGGTATGAAAATTTCACATATTCCATTTCTATGTTAAGTCCATCTGAATATATTCTTCTCTGCTCAGTTGATGTGAGATGCATCAACCGGCAAGGGGATTATAATGTCGTGATGAGTGAAAAAATTCGATTTATTGTACCGTTGTCATGACAAACAATTCGTTTCCTGATATAAAAAGCAAGCAGCAGATCTAATACTGCCACGGCAGCTAAGGAGGTACTATCATAAGAACGACCCGCCCAAGAGTGATAAGCTCCGAGCGGGTCTATTCTTATCTGAAAGCGGGTACAACCGCCAGACCGCAACCGAGCGCGGCGGCAACCTTTAAGAGCGTGTCAAGCTGTGGCGTTGCTTTTTTGCTCTCCATACGTGCTATAACAGACTGCGTAAGGCAGGCGGCTTTAGCTAAGGTCTTTCTGCGTCATTCCTTGATTATGCCGCTGTTCAATAAGCAAATCAATAATATTTGCACAGCTTTCAGGCACGAGAAACACCCCCTACAGGGACGCTATCTATATAGCAACCGTCCGGGCATAAATCAACTTTATTATTCCATACCTCATTACTATCTATATCCGGGTCAATGTCCCAGGCTATGCTATGCTGATCGTCAATATAGACCCTGCGAAAGTCTTCAATATTGGAAAACGGTTCAAAGACTGTCCCTTTTTTTAGAAGCGGCCGCATATCATAAAGCCTTTTTTCTCCATTGTCAAAGCTGATTGTTAAAGTAAAATCATCGTTTGCAATAACGCCTACAATTTGTTTTCTTCCACTTGCGAAGTATTCCGCTGTCTTTTGGTCAAATCCTTTAGCAAGATAATATTCAACTGTTCTTGCCATAGTATCGCCTCCAAAAAGCCGCTTATTTCAGCGGATCGATTGCGAATAGTTCTTGCTTTTCGCTTGCAAGCTCCCAGTTTTCAAGCAATTCTTCTTGATGAAAAGCCGCCCAACCTAAGAGCATTTTTAATTGTTTGTTTGGCATCTCTCCGTCTATAACCTCTAAATCCTTTATTGATACTAAAACTTCTTTTCCGCCGTATGTTGCGTGAAAATGTGGCGGCTGATGTTCTCGCCAGTTAATATAAATCTTAATCCCTCTGAACATACATACATATCGTTGGCATAGCGTTCATCTCCGTTACCGTAACATATATTATAGCATATTCGCTATTTTCTAAAAATATTTTTGCATCCACTCCCCTGTTTTATGCGGCAAAAAAATATGTAAAAACAAGGGTGTGCCCAAAAGGCAATGCTTGCTGGTAGATTTCTTTATAGGCTACGCTAATTTAAGTTTAATGATTGCGATTGTGTTAAACTATGAAAAAGGTTACTTGAAATTTAAAATGCAACAGTGGAAAAGTAAATGCAACAAGAGAAGTGAAATGCAACCCATGTTTCAGCAAATTCCTTGCCTTAGAGTGGATAGGGACCTCCGGTACTGAGTCTGCGCTCTTTTTGCTGTGTATAATAAAGCAGTAACAGGAGTGGCGAATAAGATATAATCAAATTTATCAAGAAAAGAGGTTATCAGTAATGCCACAAAGTTATGCATCAGAGTTTAAAAAGAAGATTGTCCGTCTACACAAAGAAGAGGGACGCACTTACAAAAGCATCACCGCTGAATATGGCGTATTAAAAGCCAGTATCAGCAAGTGGTGCAGTGAGTTACGTGAAGAATGTCTTACAAGCCCAGAATCTAAGGAAGAATATGATTTGATGAAGGAGAACCTTTGTCTTCGAAAAGAGCGTGAAGAAGCAAAAAAGGAAAATCTCTTTCTAAAAAAAGCAGCGGCCTTCTTCGCGAAGGAAATCAATTAGAGGCTTATCGATTTATGGAACAGCTACCGGAAGCACCGGAAGGCGGATAGCGTGAAAAATAAGATTTTTCACGCAGAAATTTGTTCTTTCCGGTTCAGATAACCGGAAAGAACAAATTTCAAAATTGCGAAAGGATGGAGATGATTATGCCTATAAGGCAAAAGTGCAGGAACAGATCAGCGAAATCTATCATGCCCACAACGGAGTGGACGGTTACAGGACCCTGCAGGTATATCTTTGACGGAAAGGATTCTGTTACAGCCCTCCAACTGTTCATAAATATATGAATGCAGAGTTGGGGCTGAAATCTATTGTCCGACCGAAAAAACCGGGATATGAGCGCGGTAGCCCCATAAAGTCTTTGAAAATAAATGAAATCAAGAATTTCATGCAGACACCGTCAATCAGAAATAGTGCACGGACTTCACCTATCTGTTTTAAAAAGGCGATGAAGTACGCTACAACTACACAATCATCGATCCGCATGACCGCAGTGTGGCTGCCGGCATTACGGACCGCCATATCACTAACGGTCCTGCAGTCCGGACGCTAAAAAAGCGTTGGAATCACAGCCTTCCATAAAAGGTGATTTCATTCTGCACAGCGACCAAGGATCACAGTATACGTCCAAAGCATTTGTAGAATACTGCGAATCCGTCCATGTCACCCAAAGCATGAGCAAAGCCGGGGATCCGTATGATAATGCACCAATAAAGCGTTATTTCAATACGCTGAAGAGCGAATGCACAGACTTATATACATTTGAAGCAGAGGAAACCCTTTATCAGGCCGTAGAGGAATTTGCGTATGTGACGTACAACCATGTTCGTTCTCACAGCGATAACGGATATAAAACTCCATATCAGGCAAGGACTGCATCATAACATGCAATGCTGCAGTCCACAGAAAAAGATGTTTTTTAGCCTTAAGTGTTACAATCATGCTTGACCACAACACCAGATAACCGGCCAGATAGCCCAAGTTGGGGGAGATGTACTTATATTCTCTTCTGGAAATGGCAAGAGCGGAAATCATGGCAAAGAGTATAAGTAGGCTTACGCTCCAGAGCGTTTTAGAGAGTGGCGGGGATATTAGAAACCCTAATACCGCCAGAGGAATAACCACAGGTACCCGCTATTTAGACTATAACCTCATAGAGAGAACGCTTATATAAGAGGCTGTAGAGAGATATAGCAAGTATGACGACCACATTTATATTAGCGAGATAGAGCTTGTAATACTCAAGAACTGAAAAGGTAGAACAGGGGATAAGATAGCTTTTAACTACGATCCTATGTTTAACTACTTTAAGGAAATGTAATAGAGAGGGGACTGTAATATGGAGCTGGACTTTACAGAGGAAGTACAGAAAAACAGCACGCTACAAGCCCACGGAACCATGAAAAGCGATCGGGGGATCCCCCCCACTCTCGCCTTTCTTTTTGGGAATTGGTTCTGTTTTTCCCTCTCGCTTACCGCAAAAAAGCATACCATTCGGTGAGCATAAAAAGATGGGGTAACGGTGTGCCGATAAAAATTTAAGAAAGTAGAAAACCATACTTTTCCCTTCTTACTAAACTTTTCCGCTGTAACACATGTATTGTAAACCTATAAACATACAGGGGTGCTTAAAAAATATTTGTTGAAGGTATGGAAAAAGTTTCATATTATATAGATAAGATAATTTAGTTTAGTCAAACGCATTAGAAAGGAACCCATCATGATATACAGGCAGATCAGGGAAGTGCCTGCGCACATGTATCACGCATGGAGGCAGCAATATATAATCTTGCGGAAGCAGCGGAGGGATCCGTTGAAATTTATTTTTGCAGGCGCACGGACTGCAGCTTAAAAGGGCTGTCTGTGCGCTTTTTGTCTGTTTGACCATATGCCCGGAAGCGGAAACGACTGCGTAAAAACAAAATTTTTCACGTAAAAAACGCATTTTTCGGTAAAAGAGGCCTGGCATTCGGACAGCGCTGAAATCCGCCGGATTTGCCCCTGAGAAAGGATGGGGACTTATGAAAAATAGACTTCGTTTTTTTTCTGTTCTTTTTGCGGCTTGCCTGCTGTGTACCTGTTTTGCGCCGGCGCTGCATGCAGATTCCGCGTATGCGGATCAGGGCGCTGCGCAATTCGATGCGCAGCAGGAGCAAGGGATAAACGGTATAGAAAAGAGTGATATCTTCCGTGACACGGTTGCGGAGAAAGACGCAGAAAAGGAAACGGGACTCCTTACTGAATGCGCTTCGGTTCTCAAGTATGCGGGCGAGGCCCCGTCTTTCAGGCGGAGAATCAGGCCTTAAATGCGTATAAGACCGTATCGAGTGATATTTCCCTAAG
>ERZ779746.704-NODE-704-length-15889-cov-2.523683_pt1 | contig 15889 bp, 17 predicted proteins | sample MGYA00511888_ERZ779746 | MGnify/ENA primary metagenome ERZ779746 (study PRJEB29588, sample SAMEA1964695) | human gut metagenome | biome: human gut; feature: human-associated habitat; material: faeces | place: Denmark | collected 2008/2010 ... | reverse complement strand
ACCGGCTGTTAACAGCGGCAGTAATCACAAGCACAGCATTTTCACCGTCAGCCAGCGCGGGAATCGTCCATATACCGGAGCCGTCATGATATTGCGCGGCGGGAACGGCGCTGACAAAAGCCAGATTCTCGTTCAGCTTCTCTAAAACAGTAATATCGGTTAAGTCTCTGCCGGTATTGTTTGTTACCGTAATTCTATAGGTGATATGATCTCCTGGTTTTACCGCGGTGTCCGGATCTGCCGTCTTTTGAATGGTCAATTGATCCCACTGCGCTTTCGGGTCCGGAAGCGCATCCGCCTGATAGGTGTTTATAATCGTTCTGTTCAGCGTGCTTTCCCTTGTCATGGATACTGCAAAGGCAACCGTTTTATTTTCCTGGTCAATATCCGCCGCGCCCTGAGACTGGATCTGCAGACTGTGGCTACTTATATCGGCATTCACTTCAGTAAACGTCAGAAGATAAGATGCTGTTTCCTCTGCATTGTTGTAATAGGGTACTTGGATCGATCCCGTTAGAGTGCTCCCCGATCCGGTCATCGGAACGGTTCCGGTTACAAGCGTGTCTGTAGCCAGATTTGTGTAAGCATAAAGCAGCGCAAATCCTGCCGGTGCTGACGTGCAGTCCCCGGCAAAAACTTTTGTAATATGAATGGTGGTATTGCCTGCAACAATCGGCTTTACAGGAACGTCATCCGGCGTCCACTGCGCATACAGTGTAGTAGTGCCGAGGTTACAAAGGACATTTTTCCCCGGCTGATAGGTAGTACCCGTACCGTTGGGAAGCGTATTCCAGCCTGTAAATGTATAACCGTTTCTTTGCGGAATATTGCCGGGAATCCACAAATTCTGCTGCCGGACCTGGCCAAATCTTGTTCCGGTTACGGGATTGGGCATATTGATGACACCGTCGGAACAGTTCGGATCAAACTGCAGAATAAAATCACCTGTCACGGTTCCGCCGCTGCCGCCTCCGCCGCCCGGGGCAGACCATGTGCCGGTGGTGTAAGTAATAGTATAATTCCCATAATTTTTGCTGAGATCAATATTCTGTCCCTCCCTCAGCGTTAACGCGCTCGGGGGAAAATACTGCAGCGGGTTGCAGACAATGGAAGTAACGCTTCCATAAATATAATCCGCATATTGCGTGCCGGCCAGAAGATCTGAAATATAAGGAACCCGGAGGGGCACCTGGATATACGTTCCGGTAGGAATATCCTCCTCTTTCACGGAAATGCCGTTCACAACATATTTAACATGGACACTGCTCCGCCGCAGCGCCGCGTTGTCGGCCGGTATTTCTGCCCCAGACCGTACCGATACGGCAGTATCTTTTTCAGTCCGCGCATCTGCCGAAAAAGCGATATTCGGCAGTACTGCCACCATTATAACAAATGTAAGCAAAAAGCCAAAAATTTGTTTTACCCGTTTCATACTTTTCACCTTTCTTATTTTTATTTGCACTTCTCAGCGTGCGGCTCTATCAATCTCGTTTTACATTCTTCAACGGTTTTATCTCACCTTCCTCCGCTTCCCGGCCAGACGGATCTCCCATGAATTTGCTGCCGGAAATGAAATAACAGGCATGCTCCAGTTTTCATCTCGTTCCGCTTACCGCATAATCCGCATTATGTGGTGGCGTATGCGTAAAAGATTACATATTAGCGCTGGAGAATCCTGAAATCCAGTTTAGTATATGCGACATTCAGAATTTTGTCAACAACACTTCATGGATTATCCATTATTTTACATTTGATTTTTTTGTGCCAGCAGGCTGCATAAGACTTAACCGCGTTTTTCTTTTTGTATAGCGGCAGAGCCTTATTACAGTGCGTCTTTTTTGGGGGAGAAGGGAACCTGAAATGATATTTTTACCCGACTCCTGTCAGCTTCCCCGCAAATTTTTACGCATACGCCACCACATAATGCGGATTATGCGGTTATTTTATTTTTCCATGCGCTGCTATACAACCAGTCCTAACGCATCCATGTGCTGCCGATGTTCGCTTCCTGTGGATACAATATAAATGCGTGTGGTGTTCACGCTGCTATGACCTAAAATATCTGCCAGCTTTGCGAGATCCCTGTCGATGGCGTAAAAGCACCGTGCGAACAGGTGCCGCAGATTATGAGGAAATACTTTTTGCTCCTCAACTACGGCCTCCGCACAGAGCCTTTTCATCTGTTTGCAAATATTGGAACGGTCCATGCAGTTTCCGTTTCTTGTGATAAATATAGGCCCGGAAATGATTTGGTTCCGCCGGATATATGCGTTTAGCACCCGGCGTAAATTTTCCGGAAGCAAAATAACGCGATTTTTTCCTTTCAGCCGAATCGCGGCTTCTCCGCATCCGATTGCTTCAACCGTAATAAACCGCAGCTCTGATACACGAATACCGGTGCTGCAGATTGTTTGCAGCATCAGGGACAACTTTTCGTTTTGCTGCCGCTTTGCCGTTTCCACTAAACGTAAATACTCGTTTTTCGTCAGCTCCCGATCCACAGAACAGTATGCCTGCCGCTGAATTTTCAACTGCTTCACTTTGAGATCATTTCGTCCCAAAAAGGAAAAGAACCCGTTGAGCGCTGCTAATTTCGCATTGACACTGGCCGCCTTATATCCGTCTTGGAGCTTCTCCTTATAGCGGACAACCGTTTCCTTAACCGCTTCAAATCCCTCTGCCCAGGACAAAAAGCAGAAAATATCTCTTTGATATTGTTTTCTGGTAGCAGTACTTCGTTCTTCCTGTTCTAAATAGGAAAGATAGTCTGCAACCTGTGTTCTCAATTCTTTTATTTTCATAGTCTGATCCTCCTTGCTTGTGTATTTTCTCCCGCAAAGGCGCAGGCTATGCCTGTTACCTCCAGTCTTCTTTCTGTACATGGATATAGGGAATCTCCCTATCCCCTTTCTGATTGATGGTCTCCGTAGCAAAATCACATTTTAAGATATGCACTTTATCATCAGGGATGCTTCCATGATTGGCATAATGGTTGTATTTCTTTACCACAACCGGGCGCAGTCCCTGTTCCATGCCGCTGTACCCGGTTTTATGCTGCAGGGCGTCTCGTCATCCTTGAGAGCATAACATATTTTTACAGATCCATACCTTTGTCTTGAGTCATCATAGACCTGCTTTACCTTCCTGCCAAATGCTTCATATTCCTTCTGCCTGTCCGAGGGTACTCTAACGAACGCCTTGTAATAAGTACTCCTCGGGAATCTTAAGGCGCCGCAAAGCTGGGATACCGTGTAACGGTTTAAGTTGTGCTGGATAAAAGCCAGCGGGATTGTACAAACAGCTGTCTTTGCACACATAAACCGCCTTTCGCGTATAATATACCGACATTACTTTTTGGAGGAATCTATGCAGAATAATCATTATATAGCAAAATCCCTTGAGCTACATCTCTTCTTCGGGCGTATTATGAAAGAGCACGCTCTGTTTTTAAGGGCAGGCTTTACCCCTCCTGATGCGGATTTTTCAAAGCAGGCAGAATTTTATAAAAATGAATTTGAAAAGCTTTTGTGTGAAATCGTGGCTCTCAGTAATGGCGTCGTATCGCCCGATGTGCTGAAGTCCGGAGAGGTGGTGACTGAATTTACAGCTTTAGCGGAAAAGCAGACCGAATGCTTTACCGGCATTGCAATCGACAGGAAAATCACCGACAGGGAGTTGCGCCTTTGCGGCAATTGTGATTACCGCAACAGCAACAATTCCCCAAAGGTCTGTGCAGTGCATAGACTCAACGAGGAAGCGATCCACCTTTTGGACGGATTGATCTGCCTCAAGGAAAGCATCTTAAAAAATGTGCTGAACTGTCAAATGTTCACCATGAATTACCCTTTGCTGATTGAGCATATTATGCGAGAGGCAAAGCTTTACCGCCAATATCTGCATATGCTTGAAAGGGACGGGGAATTAAGCTGCCAGTCTATGCGGGAAATCGAGTGCTTCTGGAATCGGATCATGATGGAGCATGCCCTGTTTATACGGGGTCTTCTTGATCCCTGCGAAGCTGAATTGATCGGCTCGGCAGACGAATCCGCCAAAGAGTTTGCAGCGTTGCTGCAGCATTGCAACAGCGCTCAGGATCAAACCCTGACGGCAAGTTCGCTTGAAAAAACCGTTAAGCTCAGAGACTTTAAAGCAGCCGGAACAAGGGGGATTCAGGAATGCAAGATTCGTTCAGTTATTCTGCCCCTGCTTGCAGATCATGTTCTGCGGGAAGCAAATCATTATATCCGGTTATTGAAAAATTAAGTCAGTTCAATTTTTGTCAGCCTGAACTTGCTGGAGCCAAAAGTCACGCTCGGCTCACCGCTTGGCTGCCGCTAACTTTTTCGCGAGTTGCGCGAGTGCAGCGGCGGCAGCCAATATACGATAAACTCATTGGCTTCACAACGAGTGAGCCCCAGTTTTACAAGGACATCCTCAAGGAATGCCGCCGGTATAAGTTACCTCAACAACTGAGCCAACTTCTGTACCGATATCTTCAAAATCCTTAATGATGAAGGAAATTTTATCACTGCTGCGAAGTTCAGGCTCACCCTCAGCCGGCTCTACCAAAACGGAAGTGCCGTTGATTTCAAGAACTGTAGCTATAAATTTATGCGCAATGCTTTCACACTCAAGCTTAAACAACTCGTCAATCGATTTATTCCGGTCGGCACCGAAATAGATACGTGTTTTCTCATAAACGCCATCAGATGTGAGTCTGTTCCAGTCCACTATTTTATAAGTGAGTGCGATATATTCCCGTGGCAAAAGAAGCCCGCAGCTTTTTGAAAGTTACAGGCTTCACCGTTCTCAATCTCTCGTTTACCGGGGCTATTCACCCCATAATCATACCGGGAAAGTTCTTTAATAATAATATTATAATACATAAACAAGAAATTTTCTACCTCTATAGAGAAAGCGCTGCACCGCTGCGTCTATCGTTGTCAATATACAGGCAGCGGCACTTGCGGTATATCCGGCGGCATAAAATGAACAATATCCGAAGCAGGACGGCAGAGATTGTCAACAATGATTTGATTTACAGTTAAAGCGAAGCAGCGGCAGGGAGCAATCCTTTCCGCTGCTTTCTGCGTAAAAACAGTAGAAAAAGTCATAATTCCATGTTATAATATTTACGCTTTTTCCCATTCTTTTTATTTAAGGCGCAGCTTTTGATAAATCAATGATTTTACGGGGCTTTCTTATGGGAACAGGAATTATTGTCTGTGGATTAAACGGCGCTGGGAAAAGCACACTCGGCAAAGCGTTGGCAAAGCGATTGGACTTTCATTTTATCGACATTGAGGATTTATACTTTCCGAAGGATGATCCTGCCTATCTCTACGCGTCTCCCCGCACCCGGGAGGAAGTGAGCGAACGGCTCCTGCGAGAAGTGAAAACCCATGAACATTTTGTGTTCGCCTCTGTCAAGGGCGATTACGGGGAGAGCATCTATCCTTTCTACCGGGTTGCCGTTTGGATCGAAGTTCCGAAAAGCATTCGGATGCAGCGTGTGAAAGATCGCTCCTATCAAAAATTCGGTGAACGGATGTTTCCGGGCGGAGATTTATATGAGCAGGAAGAACAGTTCTTTGATTTTGTCAATTCAAGAGAAGACGCCGAGGTTGAAAAATGGGTAAAGTCGCTCGGCTGCCCTTTGATTAAAATCGACGGCACGAGACCTGCCCAGGATAATATCCGTTTGATTACAGAACAGATGAATTTGGATTCAGGCGGAAGATACTATGGCAATTCAATATAAAGACATTTACGATTTCAGCGCAAAGGAACTGCAAAACCTGTTCTTGTATGTGGAATGGTCGTCGGGACACGATCCCGAAAAATTAGTGGCTGCCATGAAAAACTTTGAAACCGTGTATCCTGCGTGGGACGATGATAAACAGGTCTTTGATCTGCGCTATGGATGACGGGATTATAACAGCATATATCTACGATCTGCTTGTGCATCCTAATTACCACAATTTAGGAATCGGGAAAGAACTTGTAGAAAGGATGCAGGAGAAATACAAGGAATATTTGCGAATCGTCCTTGTCGCTTATAATGAAGGGATCGGGTTTTATGAGGCGTGCGGCTTTGAAAAGGCAGACGCTGCAAGTCTGATGTTTATCACCTTGCTGTGGACTTAAACAAAGAATACAAAGTAAAGGCTGTGTTGTAAATGTTTGGTCATTTCGGCTTTTCATACATAGGACTGCTATTTTTACTCCTGCTGTTCGTTCCCAATCTTCTTTGGGCAAAACGAAAGCCGCAGGGGTACACTCCGCAAAAGGAAAACCGTGTTCTGCTCTGTTTTGAGCGGACAGGAGAGGTTTTGACCTGCTGCTGTGCGCTTATCTTTTCCGACTTCAACTGGTCGGGGTATTCCGCATGGGCGTGGTGGCTCTTTGCCGCCGCCGAGTTTATGCTACTGTATGAGCTGTGGTGGGTGCGGTATTTCCGCAGCGAGCGGAAGCTGTCTGATTTTTACAGCAGCTTCCTCGGCGTTCCTGTTGCCGGAGCGACTTTGCCGGTGATCGCGTTCTTTCTCCTCGGCATATACGGAAACGTGATCTGGATGATGATTTCCACTGTAATTTTGGGGATCGGACACATCGGGATCCATCTTACGCATCGAACGGAAATGTCGCCGGACGGTGAGAAAAGGAAGGAACTATAAATTTCACAAATAAAAGCATATTACAAATCGCCATGCAGCAATCTGCGGTGGATGCAAATTGCACGGCGGAGTATTTTCTGCCGGACCCGCAAGCGTTAAAGGCATTGGATTGTCCTTATGAAATAAAGTTGCTGTATGCGGGAGATTTTGATACGCAGGCAAGGCGTTGCATCGGCGCTTACAAGCCGATTGGCGCTTGAAATTTTAGAGCGAGGAAAGGTTCCGTTTTACTGCGCCGCATGGTCAAATATAAAGTCTGTACGCAATGCGATAAAAAGCGGGTTTCGTCCAGCGTGGGCTGAAACTGCTGTAAAAAGCGCTTCTTTCGTTCGGCAAATGAATGAAGAGAAAAATGAAAACTTGCAGAAGAGGTGTAATGATGATTCGGTATGCTGACGAGAATGACTTTGATGAATTAAGAAAACATGATACGCATATTGAAGAGCAGGAATTGAGAAACAGTATAAAGGCTAACAGAATTTTATTGATGCTCGAACATGATATTCTTATCGGATGGCTGCGATACGGTTTGTTTTGGGACAATATACCATTCATAAATATGCTGTATTTTATGGAAGAACACAGAGGGAAAGGCAACGGCAGGCAGTTAGTTGATTTCTGGGAAAATGAGATGAGAAGCAAGCAATACAAAATGGTGATGACCTCCACCCTATCCAACGAACAAGCGCAATTTTTTTATCGAAAAAACGGATATATCGATTGCGGCTCTTTATTGCTTCCAAATGAACCGCTGGAAATCATGATGTTAAAAAAGCTGATGTAGAAACAACTTCCAATTTATCGGACTAAACATAAAATAAGTTCCTTTTGCGGAGGCAAATGAATGATTGAAATTAACACATGGCTCAATACTTTTTTACAAGCCTTGCAGGACACCTTTGGCGAGCGGTTGTGGCTTGTCGGACTGCAAGGAAGCTATGGGCGTGGTGAAGCCACCGAGTCCAGCGATATAGATCTGGTTGTGATACTGGATGCGCTTACTCTCGAAGATATTCGGCAGTATAACGCTTTGCTTGACACCATGTCTGACAGAGAAAAGATTTGTGGATTTTTGAGCGGAAAGAGCGAGCTGCTGAATTGGGAAGCGTCGGATCTCTTTCAGTTTTATTATGACACGACATCGCTGAAAGGAACTCTTGATGAGCTTCTTGACCTCATAGATAACGATGCCGTGAACCGTGCAATCAAAATCGGTGTATGTAATCTTTATCACGGCTGCGTCCACAATATGCTTTACGAAAAAGACAGTGCGGTTTTACGGGGACTGTATAAGTCTGCCTCTTTTGTGATTCAGGCGATCTGCTATCAGCAGACCGGACGCTATTTGAAACATCAAGGGGATTTGCTGTGCAGCGTCACAGGCGATGAAAAAGTCATTCTCCAAACATTTCAGGATTTGAAGAACGGCGTTCCCGTTGAATTTGAACCTATGTCCAGCGCTTTGTTCCAATGGTGTCAAAAATGGATTCGGCAATCAAACTTTTCAAATGAATAAATGCGTGTATGAAACTTTTTCTGTAAATAAATAAAAGACAAAGGTCTTCTATGGTAAAATCTAAATCATAGGAGGGTTTTTATTATAACAAGAGAAAAGAAAGCAGCACACAAAGTAGCCATGACAAGTAGTCATGACTACTTGTCATAACAGAAGGGAAACGCAGTATTATCCGCCAACTCCTGCAGGAGTATGACATTGAATCCGCCCAGGATATCCAGGAGGCCCTCAAAAACCTTGCTTGGCGGTACCATCAAAGAATCGTAAAAAAGCGTCAGAAAGATATTTCTGATATTGATCAGAAGATCATCTCTATGTATGCCAAAGGAATGACCACTCGCCAGATCTCGGAAACGATTGAAGATATCTATGGTTTTGAAACATCAGAAAGTTTCATATCCGATGTGACGGATAAGATACTTCCTCAGATTGAAGACTGGCAGAACCGCCCATTGGATGAGGTATATCCAATCCTTTACATCGATGCGATCCACTATTCTGTGCGGGATAATGGAGTCATTCGTAAGCTTGCAGCCTATGTTATACTTGGCATTAATGCGGAGGGGAAAAAGGAAGTCCTGACGATTACGATTGGTGACAATGAAAGTGCGAAATACTGGCTGTCAGTCCTGAACGAACTGAAAAATCGCGGAGTAAAAGATATCCTGATCATCTGTGCCGATGGCCTTACAGGCATTAAAGAAGCGATTTCAGCTGCGTTTCCCAAAACAGAATACCAGAGGTGTATTGTCCATCAGGTAAGAAACACCCTGAAATACGTTCCGGACAAGGACAGAAAAGCCTTTGCTGCAGATTTAAAAACCATCTATCAGGCCGCTGATGAGCAGAAGGCTCTGGCTGCCTTGGAACGTGTAACTGAAAAATGGACTCCGAAATACCCGAATTCCATGAAACGCTGGAAAGACAACTGGGATGCTGTTTCTCCAATTTTTCCACAAAGTTTGCAACACATTAACAAGAAATTAAGTAGGATAGAATCCTGACAAAATCATCTTTATCGAAGTTGTACCCATAGACTGTAAACCCGAGACTTTTGTGGACGAACTCAGCATAATATCCACTTTGCTCGTCACTGTCAAAGCGGAATATATTTACATTTTCTCCCGAAATTGTAGAGGCCAATGGCGCACTATCGTTAGTTACTTGGGTATTGTCCGACTTTGGTGCTCCGTCTTTGATTATTTCTATACTTACTTTCTCATTACCGATAGGGTTGGCCCATATGAAATTATGCCCCTGCATATCGCTTCCATCGCTGAACTTGAAGATGCCATAAGACCCGGTGTTCTCCTCAATCATGTCGGGGAAAACACTTGAAATATCAAATTCAATCCCATAGTAATCAAAAAGCTCTTCTTTTGTGTATTCATGGTAGTTGTCGGGGCCCAAAGCAAAGAAGCCTGTTTCGGGAATTTCCGAGGCGAGTTCATTTATTATAATTTCTGTATCCTCCGTGTTTGCGAGAGACAATGCGGCACCTCCCTCCGAATTTCCCGAAATTTCACTTGAAATAGCTTGACCCCGGCTGCTCAATACCACCCCAGTAAATATAGCAATTATTAAAACAACGCCAATAGCCATTCCTATCGTTTTGGACTGTGCTTTCATATACTACACCACCTCGTTTTTCGTTATAGACACAAGTTCTATTATATCTTACACGATAATAGACGAAAAATCTAATGTTTTGTTCCTTTATAAATGACGAAATGTGGCTTGCCACATCAAACAGCCGATAAAATGACAAAACAACTCGGCCATGCAGCCAAAACACTCCGGCTATCCGACAAAACAGCCCGGCTTTTTTTCGTCAAATCAGGTCGGCTTTAACAAAAAGGTTGCCTCACATTATTGCGTGAGGCAACCTTTTCGTTATTCAATATGGTCGTTGATCCAATACCGAAGCTCCGTTTCGTCCTTTGTGCCATCCGCGATACCAATGAACATATCGGCCAGCTCATTCTGCTCCAATTGGAACTGATATCCATTCCATTTGAGTAGCAGTTGCGTGACCATGGCGCCAATTCGCTTATTGCCATCGATAAATGCGTGATTGGACGCTAACCCAAACCCAATACGAGCGATTTTCTCTATGTCAGTTGGAAAAAGATCTTCTCCTCCAAATGATTGAAGGGGTGCGGCAATAGCCGCTTCTAATCCAGCACGATCACGCAGACCATCAATGCCACCAGAAACTTGAATGATACGGCTATGAATCGCTACGACATCTTCTGCTGTAACCCAAATCATTCTGCCATCCTCTTATAGTCAGAAGCGAACTCGCTCAATAGTTGATCGGTGTCCGCCAGCATTTTTTCGCGGCTCACAGCTGTTACAGGCTCCTGAATCGTGACAGCAAAAGGCATGCCTTTTGCTCGAACAAAGGCATTGGCAAAAATATTAAAGGCAGTAGAAGTTGACATGCCCAGTGCATCACAGATGGCTGCCATTTGCGCTTTCACTTCAGAATCAATGCGAAAAGTCATGTTGGAATCCATGTTCAAGCCTCCTTTGCACTACAATAATACTACATAATATGTGCATTGTCAATCCGGTCGTTTCTTGATGATGGTCGGATGCGGCTGATCCAAAGGGAATTGATTATTCGACATAGTTCGATTATATCACAGAACGGCGACAACAGTGTGGCGCGGTTTTCCTTTTTTGCTCATTATGATCGATTTGTTGCATTTTCGACCGTTAATCCGTAAGACTTACCAGAATGGAGGTATGTCTATGTATCCGCGCACGATTATTGACTCACTATCGGCAGTTCCTAACAGAGATCAACTCACGCATAAAGATCTACACGCACATTTCAGCACTGGTCAATCGATTCTTCTTTCTGGTTCTGGGAGAGATAAGAAGTACGGGTACCGCAATGGTATCCAGACGGATCTTGGAGACATCAGGAACGATGTCTGGCTCGATTTGGTGCGTGAGCTCATTGTCCGGAGCCACGAAGAAGACTTGTTCGATAAACTCCTGGAGTGGGAGAAGGAGCACACCTATTGGTTAAAGACGAAAGCAGAACTGGAGCATTACACGCTTGAGCTCTACGCTGCAAGGATCTTTGACAACCCGAAATGGGTTGACTATGAAGCTTTTGCCAAGCACTATGGCTACCAGCCGCAGTCCTATGAGGGGTAAACAACTCAATGCATCGGATATACATGAAAACGGCAATGCCACATTGTGGCACTGCCGTTTTCTTATTGCCTTTTTTCAGTTCACGGTCTATTGACTACGCCAACAAAGAGTGGAAGTCCATCTGCACCAGTAATGGCGAATAAGAACGGTCGATCCAATACGAAGTCCATTTCCTCTTCAGGTGGCGCCGCAGCACCAGCCATCATCATGACGGTATATGCCGCTGCGGTAACCCCCTCTTCATCGATGGCAACGCGGGCTGCATGGTCGGCTTTGGAAAGGAATATCTCTGCAACTTTCGAAGTCATGGGACTGAAATCGGCCACCGTGGCATCGAATACACCGGTAATACCCAGCGCATTCAGGCCATCACGCAGGTCAAGATCAGAGACAACATCAAATTTGGGAACGGACATATTCACGATCAGGTGATTGCTGTTCTCCCAGTTTCCATTGCTGTTTAGGAACTCCATCGTTTGCTCATCGGCAAGCAGATCATCCATAGCCACGCCATCATCAGGCAGGAGGAACCACATTTTGCCGCTGCCCTCCAGGCTCAGAGCAACAGCGCCGAACTGATCTGCCCAGTAATAGGTGTTGCTGCCGCCCTTGTGCATGAAGTCGCACTCCACGGTCTCTCCATCAGCACTGAACAGATGGAACAGGCCCTTTTCCGTTCCGGCCTCATTGAACTCACTGTGCCACTTGGCTCGGTAGTAGATGGTAGAGGCCAAAGCCATAACGGTCTCGGGGTCCATCGACAGGCCATCGGCCTGCGCTTCCAGCAGTCCTCCGGTCTGCTCATTGATCCAGTCCCGCAAGGCCTGATTAAATTCCTCGCTGCCCATCTCACCACGGAAGGAGGACGCATAGTAATTCTTTGCCAGACTGTCCATTGTGGACTGGTTGAAATTTACGGACTCATTCAGCCACAGGGAGTTTGCCAGAATGCTTGTCACGGCGCCGTCATTGCTGTAATTGGCGTTCCAAACACTGGCCGCCTGGGAGCGCAGAGCCTCAATGCTTTCACTTCCTAGAAGGTCAAGGATCTGCTGGCGGCTTTCACTGTCCGTCACCTCTGCCAGCATGGCGAGGGCCATGTAAACACTCAGAGGAGAGTATACCTTGTTCTCCCCGTTGGAATTGCTGAGAAACTCTCGGATTGAACTGGCGAAGAACGGTTCCAGACCGTCTGCATAGCCTTCCGGCTGACTGCATTGGGCCTTTCTGTCCGACTGCCAGGCGTCATAGACCACATCAAAGCCATCGCTGTCAAACTCACCGGTCTTTTCATCAAAATACTCCATCTCGTTTGGGTAGGGAGCCATCTCCGGATAGCTAGCCAGTGCCAGAGCATAGGCCGATGCGGAGTTGTTTGGTTTCTTTTCGTCCATATTGGTATCTCCTGCGCAGCCTATCATAGAAATCAGGCAAGCCGCTGCGAGGCATAGCGCTACAATTCGTTTCATACTGCGTACCCTCCTTAGTCTACGATGGTGTCTGTGCAGATTACCTGCGTTATGATTTCCATAGCAGTCTCGCCGTAGCGTGACCACCAGCTATTTACACCCTGGGTCGTTGCCACAAAGTTGCCTTTGCTGGCAGGGTAACTGATAAAGTTCCAGATAGCACCGCCATCGTAGGTGCCCATGGAACCATTTCCAAATTCCTTCATTGACAATCCGGTGCCACAGACGCCGAATGTAGGCCAATATTGGAAATCGATCCATCCATCTTCACCAGCGGGTCGGAAACTGACGCCATAGCTCATGCCATCGGCACTGTATTCCTCAACCTTGTATTCCCAACCAGAAAGAAGCGGCACACTGACGCCAAATCCGCCGTGTTCGTAGGAAACATTACTTGTGTCAGCGGCGTCCACGAGATCAAAGCCTGCATAATAGGTTTTGGTGTCATAATCACCGGTACCCCGGAAATCCATAACCGATTTGCTGATCCGGTAGGAACCTGCGGGAAGCTCTCCGTACAGGCGGCTCCAATTCACTTCCCATTCTGTTTCCGCATTGTTAGGGATCATCCATGCTTCTGACGTCCAGGCAAGCTCATACTCCATAGGAAGCAGCTCGACCGCAACCCACTCGCCATCCTGCAGCATTTCGAGTCCGTAGTAACTGCCGGTCTGCAGCTCACCGGTTGGTTCTCCATCTTGCTGCGTACAAACAATGGTCAATCCAGACGGGGTAATATTCTTTGCAGTAAGCTTCACTCCCCAGGGATCCTGATAGGCGCTTATCGACGGAGTACGACTGATACCAACAAGCCCGGATATTGCCGGAGTGCGTTCGCTCTGTTTTCCATTGATCCAAACCTTGTCGGTGGCCTTGATCACATCGCCCATCTGCACTTCAAGGAATAGATGCCACTGAGCCATATCCTCTGTTCCTGCCTCAGGGACCTTACGGTCAATCGTAATGTCCCACCCATCCAATGCACCGTTCTCAATACGGTGACGACGCACATCTGTAATCTCATGCCGAATTGATCCGCTGCCTTCCTGCAGTACGATCAGAACAAGATTCTGCCGTTCAAAATAGGCGTTATCGTATTTGTCGCAGGCATCCAAAAAGCCGATTGTGCTGTCGGAGTAGACTGTCTCTCTTCGTTCCAGACTATAAATGTCCTTGTATGCCTCGTAATAGGCTTCCAATTCCGCTCTGGAACTGATCACGGTGTGGTAAGGATAGCCATCTTCAGGTCCGCCATTGGTCCGGATGTACTGCGCCTCAAAAGCGTATGCTCCCGGTTCAGGCGTCACGGAATCTGGATCAGCTTCATTTCCTACAATGGTCCATCCGAGTTCCGTAAGCTCTTCTATGACCTGTTCCGGAATATCGGCCTGCGTACCGTCTTCCAATTTCACACACCAATACGCACCGGTCCTGCCTGGATAGGTATCCGCAATCCCATCGTGGAAGATCGAAATCTTATCGCCGGTCCCCAAGCCAGAGAACAGACCTTCCTTATCCTTTCGGTTGCTCATGATAATGGGTGAGTTTCCATCGATGAACATATACGATCCGTTGTCCGCTACTAAGCAGCGTCCGACAGAGAAACTCATGGAGTGATTTATCATATACCAAAGGCCACCCGCACAAAGTAGCAGTATGACTCCTATCACACAGAGGGGAATAACCCATTTCTTTTTCTGTTTCATATCAGCAGCCTCCTTTTCATATCAGCCATGAATCCCTTATTGATATAGACGCAAAAATAGGGAAAATGTTCCCTTGTGATGCGATTTAGAGAGTTGCCGGAACAAGTGAGTAGCATAATCGAAGTCAAAGGCAACCTCACGATCGTCACTTTGCTTCATCACTCATTATACGACCATCGACAAAACCCTACAACCCACCTAAGTTCCTGTGCATACCAAAACGGCAATACCTGCTTGGTATTGCCGTTTTGGTATTAACTCTTCAGCTGTCTATCCTTTGCAAAGGCCATCAGCGCCTCATGCTCGTTGGGGATCTGCTCATCCAAGACTGCATCCAGGCATTCCTGCAGCACACGGCCAATGGTCGGTCCCTGAAAGCCCAATGTCATCATATCATGTCCATTAACTGCCAAGTCCTTGAGTGTGAAGCAGCTCTCTTCCTGCAGGATCTCATTGATCATTTGCGATACTTCCTCAAAGATTGCGATCCGGTGTCTGCAGATGGCCGATTGACCAAGCGTATCTGCCTTGTGCAGCTCGATCAGTTGCCGGGTAGCATCCTCACCGTGCTTGCTCAAAAGCCGTTTGATTGGCTTCCTGTCGGCCGTGATGGGCATGTCATGATAGCGAACGAGTCTTACAATTTGTTCTTTGCTGGCGTTATCGAAGCGAAGTCTACTGAGGATACTCTCCGCCATTGAAGTACTCTGATCCGAGTGCCCGAAGAAGTGGCCAATGCCATCCTCGGCGAGCGAGAAACAGGAAGGCTTCCCAATGTCATGCAGCAGGGCTGCCCAACGAAGCACCGGTTCAGGGGTGATACTTTCAATGACCGCGATGGTATGGTCCCAGACATCCTTGTCATGATGTGGATTATGCTGCGGAAAGCCAAACATGGGTGTGAGCTCCGGGATCGGGACGGCCAGCACATCGGCGAAGTCCCGCAGAACACCTGCCGCGCCCTGAGCGCAGAGCATTTTGGTAAGCTCAACCAGAATGCGCTCCGCAGCGATACCTTTGAGCAAGTGCTTGTTCCTGTGGATGGCCGCTGCCGTGGCAGCTTCGATCGTCATGCCATACACGGAGGCGAAGCGAAGGGCTCTGAGCATTCTCAGGCCATCTTCCTGGAATCTCCGATCTGGATCTCCCACGCAGCGGACAAGGTCGCCGGCAATGTCCGCCTTGCCTCCTACGAAGTCAACAACACCTGTCCTGGGGTTGTAGGCCAGAGCGTTCATGGTGAAGTCCCGGCGCTCAAGATCGTCCTTCAGGCTGCGGGTAAAGCTGACTGAGTCCGGATGCCGATGGTCGGAGTAGTCCCCGTCAACGCGATAGGTCGTGATTTCTAGA
>ERZ779746.697-NODE-697-length-16042-cov-4.941765_pt1 | contig 16042 bp, 10 predicted proteins | sample MGYA00511888_ERZ779746 | MGnify/ENA primary metagenome ERZ779746 (study PRJEB29588, sample SAMEA1964695) | human gut metagenome | biome: human gut; feature: human-associated habitat; material: faeces | place: Denmark | collected 2008/2010 ... | reverse complement strand
GGCTACCGCCATCAGTCTGAGAGTTAAATATTTTATAGTTTTCATATTTCCTTTTTATTTTAAATGAATACTTGTTTCACTTACGTTTATTTTTTCAGATAAGGACTCTGAGTGAATGCTTGGTTGATGGCAGTCGTTGTACGGTTTACATTCAAACTGCCACTTCCGCCCAGTAACCCGCTGATGTATGCATTCCAGACAACAGTTAATTTTTCTTTTTGTCCTTCCGGAGCATTCTTTAAATTAATCATGTCGGCCAGCAATGAACCGGTGCTATAGCTGTAAGTGATAGGATAGGGATAGTACCATCCACCTCCCCAATTGCCGCCCCAGTAGCCGGGATACCAATAACCGGGATAATAGCCCCACCAGGGTCCGTCATTATAGTAACCGTGGAAATAATAAGTACTTGCTACGTAGCTTACCTGTAGGCCGAGGTCGGCGTCGTCTTTATTAGCTGCGGTGTAGCCGGCAGCGTTCATCTTAGTCTTGAATGCATTGATGATGATCTGTGCATTCTCGTCCTTCCAGTATTCAGGGTCTTTCTTGTCACCGATGATCAGGATGCTGTCAGGGATATAATAAGTACTGAAGTCATTGAACTTAGTACTAGTGTCATGACTGGTGAATACCAGATACTCATTGTCCAATTTGTCCATGTCCGGGTCTTTCTCGCAAGATACCAAGGCAAAGACCGCCAGTAGGATAGGAATTAATTTTTTCATGTCAAGTTTTTGTTTAAGTTAATACTAATTGTTTTTCGTCTAGTTTCTCTCATACAACGGCCAGCTTATGTTTTTGTTCACTAACAGTCTGTTCTTTAGTGAATTTTTTTGCAGCCAGGTTAATTAGAGTTTCTTTTTTAAAGTGTAATTTAGTTTAGAAACAGCTTTCTTGAAGTCCTTGCCAATCATTGTCAGTGCACTGTCACCCTCTGCCAGAAAGTTTGTCTTTTCGTGTCCCGGAGTAGCGGAAATTAATTGATAAACGATAGCGGTGCTGTCATTAGGAATTCCAATAATAGTTACAACTGTACCACTGTCGGTAAATGCCTGGTTACCATCTTTTGTTCCTAAATAAGTGGTCGTCAGATTGTACGTGCCCAGTGAGTCTTGGCCTGCCTCCTGAAGTGTCAGTTGATAGTTGATACCTTCGGCATCGGCAGCTGGCAGAATACCTTCATAGCTATATGTTTGTAATTCACCCAGTGTGCTGTCGTTCACAGCGAAAATAGAGTCACTTTCACTTTCGGCTATTATTTCAGCACTTTTGTTTCCTTTAGAGCCACAGGAAACAATCATGGCAGCCAAAGCTGCTGCAATAAATACTTTTTTCATTGTTAAGTCAGGTTTTTAATGGTTATTTGGGTACATAACATTTGTTATGCCCGTTTTGTTTTTAATAAGTTCTCTTTTCAGAAAAAACAAGACTATGTTTAAAATGCATTAAACACGGTCTTTAATAAATAGGGCGTTGTATCTGGATAAATCGGACTACCGTAGCCGTATGCCGTTCATACTTCTTCGAATCAGTGAGTTATAGATAATTTTTCCTTTTGATACTTGTTCTTCTGTTTGTGGCAGGTCGGGCATACTTCCTGTCGTAATATAAGCTATGGTGTTCTTCAATAAATACTCTTTGGTATCTCCCAGTGGGTAGAGAGGGGAGATGAGATTACGTTCGCTCAATGTGAAATCGGGAGTGATTCCATTTACATAGTTGGCTTGTCCTGCCGAGTTGAGAACGTATGCCACAACCGGCCATAAAATAAAGTTGTAACGCTCATCTCGGTATGGTTCCATGGCTACATTTTTGCCAACAGTCGTTTCACCTATTACCACTACATTTTCTGTACCTATATATGGACGGAGACAATTTATGACTGCTTCTGAGGCCGATGCAGTAAATTTGCTTGTCAGTACGTAGAGCTTGCTTAAGTTCAAGTTTTCGGAAGCAAGTCCTGTATTGAGAGGGAAATCAATTTTTTGCGGGTCACTGATGTCATTATACAAAGTTGTGCAAAATACTTTCCCTAGATCTGCCGCAGGTGCCAGATAACTTCCTAAATCTGTGGCACAACTCAAATAACCACCGGGATTGTAGCGTAAGTCCAGAATAAAAGCATCGGGTGACTGTCCCTTGAACCGGGCGAATATCTGTTTCATCTGTTCCCTGTATTCTGTATCTGTTGCCTGGTTATTGGGGCCTGTACTGAATTCATTGTAGACCATATAGGCTATTTTTTTTCCGGATACCTCATATACAGTATCTATATAGAACGGATTCAATTCTACAGGGCGTGATGCCGCTACTTTGACTGTATCTGTTGCAATCCAGCTGGAATTGCCTTCCTCATCAAAAACCAAGCTTTCTCTGGCGAAAGTTGTATTGCCGCCTTCCATCAGATATCCGTAATTATTGTTGGTCAGTTCTTCTTTGCCAATGGCTGATATCCAGTTCCCTCGTTCCAATCCGGCTTCTGAGGCCGGTGAATTGGGCAGTACGAATAAAATACGGGCAAATACGTGTGATGAGATTCCGGTGGGATCGGTCATTAATTCAAAATCAAATCCGTAAGTAGAAGTACGTTGCAGGTAGGAACGTGCCGCATCGGAAGCGTCCTTTATTTCTATATACGAATACGGGTCTCCTTTTCCGTTTTGTGCCTTGGTATAAACCAATTTTTGCAGGAAGTCTTCCGGTTCGGCAAAATAGTCCGTTTCCTTTATTGCCGGAATACTGTCATACCACAAATAATGCTCTTTCATTATTTGTTCTATCCATACATTCTCTCCAATTAATGCATAGTATTCCCCACTGCGGTCTTCGCCACATGAAGCCATTATAAATAAAGTGGTTAGAAGAAAAAAAGTGCTCCGTATATGCTTCATAATCTAATTCCTTTTTCGATCTGCAAAGCTAGGGATTTTATTTTAAAGTAGGGATAAGGTTTGGAATAAATAATCCAAAAAACCTTTATATAAAAAAGAAATCCGCCGGTTAGGTCAAGCAGACTTCACGGCGGACGTTCTTAATTTTTTATTTCTTTTCAGATTTCCATTTGTCAGCATATTCATTCAGAATTCTGCGGATACTGAGTCCGATTTTGATATAATCTTTCTCGTTCAGGTTGGCAAGTGATACACGTACACTCCATTCGGGTCCGTCGAATCCACCACCATTCAATACGACCAGGCCTGTTTCATTGGCAAGGCGGAATACTACGTCCAATGGATTATAAGTTGTCTGCAGATGTTGTACGAATTCATCTCCGTAAAATTTCTTGGCCCATACCAGCATGTCTATTTCTGAATAATAACCGGCCCTTAGTGGATCGTCGGGGAGAATGAATCCTGTGTTGTCCCATAATGCTTTCAGACGGGTATGGATTAAATTAAGCATGGCATGACGATATGTATTTTCTTTGTCCAGCAATGAAAAAGAAGCAAAGAGTGACATCTGCATTTGTTGTGGCAAAGACAATCCTGCTGTATGGTTCAAGGCTACTTGACGGCTGTCTGCTACCATACGGTCAATGAATTTCATGTTTTCTACTTGCATACTCAAGCTGCCATACCGTTTGGTTAGTTCGCTTTTTCGTTTGCGGGGCAGATTGGCAATCATTCTGTCGAATACATTTTTCTCATGTAAGGCAATTACAGCAAGGCGCCAACCGGTCGCTCCGAAATATTTGGAGAAAGAGTAGACACAAATTGTGTTCTGTGGCAAATCAGCCATCAGGCTGCGGAAGCCGGGAACAAAAGTACCATATACATCATCTGTTATAATCATCAGATTGGGATTCCAGCGTGTTACTACGTCTTTCAGGGCATCTACGCATTCTTTGTTCAACTGATAACTGGGTGGATTGCTTGGATTGACAATAAACAAGGCTTTGTATTTCGTGTCTCGCAGTTTATTGATATCTTCCACTTTGTATTGCCAGGTATGAAGTCCTTCTTCATTTAGAGTACTTGCAGGAATATTGAGCACATCATAATCGTAACGTGTCAATTCGGGTATCTCTATATAGGGTGTAAAGATAGGAACCATCAATGCTATACTATCTCCTTTGTGTAGCAGGAAATTTTCTTCCAGCGAGTCGAATACATAGCACATCCCTGCTGTTCCGCCTTCGGTGGCGAATAAATCGAATTTACCTTGCGGGGGTTGCCCGTTGCACATTTCCTGATTCAGGTAATCCTGTACTAGAATTTCTGTATATTTCAAGATGCGGTCAGGCATAGGATATTGGTCGCCTACAATACTTTCGGTCCATTCGTGTACCAGTTCGTCCGGATCGGCTGCATGTTCCATCAGCATATAATTATAGGTACGTTTCAATAGATCTGTCCCCGCATTTCCTTCATGCTTTTTCAGGTACTCCTCAAAACGTTGGGCTATGCCTGTTTTTTGAGGAATACCGGCAATGCCTTCGGGCATGTCCATGACCCGGCGACACTCTTCAATGCCAAAACCGCCCAAGGCAAAGAATGCTTCACGAGCCTCCGTTGCAATCCAGTTGGGATTACCTCTGCCTGCATTCAGCATGACGTGCGCCATTTTCTTCACACTTTCATCTGCCATTTCAATCAAACGGTTTTTTAATTCGAAGGGACTGATCTTTTCCAAATTCTTGTCCATTCGGGCAACGCTGCTTTTATCACTTAAATATTCCATAATGTATGAGTTTAGTTTTTTAGTTGATTAATAATACAATGACCACTCCCCATATGATGAGTAGTGTATTTCCTACGGCGTAGGTCACGGTGTATCCTAAAGAAGGTGTTTCGCTGCCTACTGCTTCTTGTATGGCGCCCAATGCAGCAGTGGTAGTACGGGCTCCTGCCGTGCACCCCAAAGAGAGGGCGGGATGGAACTTGAATACATATCTGGCTAGAATCAGCCCTAATAATAGAGGCAAGGAGGTGGCCAACGCACCTATGATAAACAACATAGGACCTACTTCTTTTAGTCCTTGTACAAAACTGGGTCCTGCAGAAATGCCGACTACGGCGATGAACATATTCAAGCCTACATTATTCAGCACCCATAAAGAGGATTCCGGTATTTGTCCGAAGGTAGGGCGTTTGCTGCGCCACCAGCCAAATACTAATCCGGCTATCAAGGCTCCTCCACTAGTGCTCAGGCTAATAGGTACTCCGCCGATATGGATTGCAAGTGCTCCGATGATACCTCCCAGTAAAATGCCGAGTCCTACAAATATCATATCGGTGGCATTGGTGGGGCGGTCTATGTATCCTAGTTCTTTTGCAGCAGATTCCACCTCTTTTTTCAGGCCGACCAATTCCAGAGTATCTCCGCAGTCGATAGTGGTTTGTGCGAAAACAGGGATATCAATGCCTGCCCGTTTGATACGGCGTATACTGACGCCATGCATAAAGCTTTGACGGCGTATGAAGTCCAATTTTTGGTTGGAATATGGCTTTTTGTGTATCATGACAGGGAGTACTTCCACAGGGAAATCAAGCAGTTGGGGATCGACGATTTCTTCTCCAATCCAGTCTTCCTCACCAATGGCGAATTCTCTTCTTCCGCTCAGTACCACTTCGTCTCCTTTTTGTAATAATTGTCCGGGAATAATATCATTGACAATGGAAGATCCATGTCGCATTCTTTCAACAAACAATCTTTTCCCTTGTGAAATAAAATAGGATTCTAGCTGGTCAACAGTCTTGCCGTTGCCAAACCAATCGTTCTCTATGCGGTAAGCGCGAAAAACTACCGGACGGCGTGCCTGTTCAAATCCGGGTTCGTCTGCTTCACTGGTACCCATCCGGGTTTCCAACTCTTTGCAAGCGGCTTTCACTTTTTCTAATCCTCCCAACATTTTAGGACCTAAAGAAGAGAGGACCCAGGCAGAGCCTGCCGTACCGAAAATGTAAGTTACAGCATATGCCACGGGAATGATATTAATCATATCACTTTTTTGGGAAGAGGATATGTTGAGTCCGTTTATGGTATCTTCTGCTACTCCTATGACGGCAGAGATAGTTTGTGCTCCGGCCAGTAACCCGGCTGCTTCACCGGCATTATATCCCATTAAGATAGCTAATAACCAAGTGATAATCAAACAACCTATACACATGAGCGCGGCGAATCCTACTTGAGGTAAACCATCTTTTTTCAGTCCGCGAAAGAATTGTGGTCCCACTTTGTATCCGATAGCAAAAAGGAATAAAAGAAAAAACACGGATTTCACCGGTTCTTCTATTGTAATGTTAAGCTGTCCCACTAATACCCCTACTAGCAATACACTGGTGACGATTCCCAAACTGAATTGTTTTATTTTCATTTTTCCAATCCAGAAGCCTGCGGCGATTGTCAGAAAAATCGCCAGTTCTGAATGCTGTCTCAAAAGATGTATAACCCATTCCATATTTCTTTCTTATTATAATTGCTGTTTAAAACAGAGTGGGGGTAAAGAAGTTGAGTTAAAAAGCTCCAAATTGTACTTAGTTCTAATATTTTTTATTTTATTTGCATAGAGATGATACTTGACTTATGAAAATAAAGTTATTTGTAAAATATATTTCTTTGTTAGTTCTCTTGTTTGTTGCTGATGGTTGTAAAGAAAAAAAAGCTGACACATATGTGACTAAGGTCACCGATTTAACGGGAGAGGAAGAACAAGTTTTGAAATTGGAATATGATCGTGATGGTAAAATTATAAAGTATGGGGATACCCCGGTAAGGTATGAGGGCGACCAGATAACCATCGGACAGATGAATTGTTTGAATACCGGCAATAAGCTTTGCAATGTTACGTTTCAAATAGGAAAAGGCAAGGCGAGGGAGAGTAGGGCCCGTTGTATGTTGAAGGTAGGAGAAGAGGTTTATGAAGCTGATAAACAGACTGTCTATGATTATAAAGGAGATACTATTTTTATCAATTCTGATTATCGTGCTACTTCCGATTATCGTTTCTTGAAGAAAGTGCAAGGAAAATATGTTTTTGATCAGTTGGGACGGTTGAAGGAGGTGATGACTGTTTTTACTGAGGCAAATGATAGTGTGTCCAGTTGTCATACTTATTATAATTATGATAATAACATCAATTATCAGGCGAATCTGAATTTACAGGCTTATGTGATTGATTATGATGGGGTGGATAGTTTCTTCTATTTTTTATTGAATCTTGGGCAGTTGAGGAATAGAACAGCCTTACCTAATGATATTGGATATTGTATGAATCATGGTTTAAGCACTTATAATGTGCATGCCAATTATCGTCTGGATGATGAGAATCCGGTCAGGATAGAAGTTTTATATAATTATACCAAACTTCTATCCCGAATAGATTTATCTTATAATCCTTTAAATTAATTCATCGGGAAGTATAAACAAGTCTACTTCATTGGCGCCTTGCTTTATCAAGTCTTTCTTATCTATTTGGTAAAGGCGGACAAACTCATCATGACTGTCGCATAGTTCCTGGGCTTTGCGATAATATTCTATTGATTTTTCTGTTTCATTCAGGATATAATACACATGTCCTGCATTCATCCAGTCTTCCATAATGGGCTTGGGCTCGGATATCAGCAAGTCGTAATATTTCTTGGCTTGTTGATGGTTGCCGGTAATGAAGGAACACCATCCGATGGCGCGTCGGGCATTCTGTGGCTTTTTATCCAGATACTCCACTTTGAAGAAATAAGCCAGTGCTTCATCGTATCGTTCCAGTGCCATCAGGCATTGTCCTATTTGTAGTGCCAGATTCAGACTGTCGGGCTGTGCCTGTTCCACCTTGTTATAATATTCCAAAGCTTTTGGGTAGTTTCCCTCTTTTCTATAACATTGTGCCAAATGGCGGTTATTCCATGTATTATCGGGGATCAGCAGATCTGATTGCAGGTAATAATCTATCGCTTTTTTATAGGAACCGATTTTCTGATAAATGAAACCTGCTTTCTGCCATAATTCGGCATTTTTACGATTGTATAATTCAATTGATTTATCATAGAGAATTCCGGCTTCTGCCAAGTCGTCGTGTGTGAATAGGTAATCTGCCAGTTTGTTGATATACTCTTTGTGTAACAAGGCTTGAGACAATGCTTCTTTATTCCATAAGTCCAGAGTGTCCTCAAAAATGTCATGTATTTCATGTCTTCTTGACCATAATTTGAAGAAACGGTAGAGGTCATGAATGTATTGCCGGCTCACGAATTCAGCGCGAGCTTTTGATTGTGACATCTCTTTTAAACGTTCTTTCAGTTCTTCAGAAGCTTCATGTTGTCCGTTCAATTGTTGCTGCATGAGATTCCTTTGGCTTTCCGGCATTTGTAACATGGTAAAACAAAAAGAGTATTTGTCGGAATTGCAGAATACATCCGAATTCATCAAAATGTTGAGCAGAGAGATTTTTTGTTCGTCATTTCCGAGAGATAATTTGGCGATATCCTGATATTGGGGATCAAAAGGATAGAACCAGTGAGAAATTTTGCGGAAAAACGGGAATTGTTTCAGCTGTGAAAAGGTACTCATATACACATCTGCCCCGGACATTTGCAGTTCACCTAATTCGCGCAATTTATCGGTAATGCCTGAACGGTCAATCCATTCTTCCCATTCCGGATTATGATCTTCGGCATCTTCATCCAGTCCTTCCAAATTAAGTTTGGGATTTTTCATCATTTCGGGAATGATTTCTTCACGCATCTTCTTGTCTATCTTTCGGGTTTCACGGGAAGATTGCAATAATTGAATCTGGATATGATGCAGGTTTTTGATGAACTCGGCATTTTCATTCAGTTCATTTATGCGCGACACGGCTTCAGGGTATTGAAGGATACGCTTTTCATAATAGTAGCATGTTAGTGCGATCCCTGCAATAGCCCGCTGATTCAGCATGGTATCCTGATGGGTATAGGCGTTCAATAGAAACATGAACTTGCGGATGTCGAATATTTGCAGCAGGCTCATGGTGACGGCGCTGACCATTATGGAAAGGTCGTTGACTTGGATCAATAGTGAGTTGAACAAAGTTTGCGCTTCAGCATATTCCGATTCACTCCACCGGGTGGATACCCATATTTTTTCAAATAATTCGTCTACAGCTGTTTCGTGACGTTTTCTCATGGCATCCATTTCTTCATTTCTTTTGGCCTCGGTGGTATATATCAATGGTGCTGTAGCCATATCTTCTGTATACGCCTCCAGTTGCATTTGTAATTCGGCATAGCTGTGAGGAGGGCTTTGGACAAAAGTGCGCATTGTGTCATAATAGGCTCCGTAATTTTGTGTTGCCTGTACGGCTATATGGATACGGTCGGCCAGTTCGTATGCCGTGCGTAACATTTTATGGTATATTTCCACCTTATTGGGATCTTTCATCCCTTTTGAAGTATATTGCAGCATCAGGTCGTATGACGTTTGCAGGGCTTCTAGCTCATTCTTTAATTGCCAGTCGGAAGTATGGGTGGCATATCCTGTCATTTGGGATAATGCTTCTTTTAACCGATATTGGTCTAATAGTTTTATGATTTCTTCGCGCATATTTTAAAGTTCTATTTGTATGTCTTTTATAAACAAATGCGGGCAGACTTCGGTTCTTGGCTTATTTCAGCCAGGTTGCCCGTTTCCATATATATTCCATCGGACCGTGAGAGTGGTGATTCATCCACCAGCGGCAGAAAGAGAATTGCAAGATGAAGAAAACTATTCCTGCCAGGCAGCTGGCTGTGATACCAAACTGATTGTGCAATGCAAATCCCCAGTTGTAGTATAACATGGAACCTACTATACTTTGAGTAATATAATTGGTAAGGCTCATCTTTCCGTATGGCGTTATTTTCATTAATCCGTCGTGTAAGTTTGTCTTGTAAAAAGCGAAGACGACACCGGATACCAGAATCAGCATAAATGCAAAATTGGAAAGCGAGGTGATGATTAGTGAAAGAGGGGTCAGAATGGATTTATTTGTGATAAAGTCCGGTAGCATATTGCCCAACCCATATAAAGGGAAAAATGCGACGAGTGAGCTTGCAAGTACCTTGTTCCATACCTTCAAGTGCTCTTTCAAAAAAAGTCCCTTGCGCCCTATCAGCATACCGAGCAGGAAAAGGGCGGCTGTTTGGAATACCCGTCCGTGATCCCAGGCCCAGGCAAGGCTTGCCAACTGTCCTTCCCATAAATTGACACGGATGGTTTCCAGAAAATTACCATTGCTTTGCACTGCAAAAGTTGCATTCCAGAAGCTGCGGGTGGGGATGGCCGGAGTAACAAATTCCGGATCGAGACAGGCACGTATTACATAATAAAGCGGCAATGGCTGGATCAATAGCAGACATGCCAATGCAAATATCCATTTGTCTTTCAGCCGGCAAGTCAGTGGCAGGATGAAACCTACTAAAGAATAAAGGACCAGCACTTCCGCTGTGAAAAAACTGGCATTGATATTACCTATCAGGAAAAGAAGAATTAACCGCCAACAAAAACGTAGACGGAAATCATTGCCCCGTAGGCGTTGGTTGTCATCTTGAATAAAAAAGCTAAAACCGAAAAGTAAAGCGAATATGGCGTATGCTTTTCCGCCGAACATGAAGAATAACCCGTTCCAAATGGCTTTGTCCGAGAAGTTCAGCCACGCACTTTGTCCGGCTGTATCGGGAAATGAGTAGAAATTAAAATGTTCGATAGAGTGCAGGATGATGATTCCCATCACTGCCAGTCCGCGTAGCACATCAGCTACATCTACACGTGCGTGTCCTTTCAATTTTGTGTTTATTGCTTTTGTTTCCATGGGGTTATATATTAGCGTACAAAAATAGGAAAATCTTGAATAGTTGGCAAAAAAAGGAGGAAGTAATCAGATATTTCTTTAATTTTGTCCCCATCTTAAAAAAAGATATGGATATTTCGGAATTGCAACGTATTTATGCCGGTCATCCTAACACTAAGGGACTGGCTGCGTTATTGGAAGATTCCTCAGTGAGGACTATTTTCCTGGGAGGATTACATGCTTCTGCGGCAGCTTTATTTGTTTCCTCCTTTCTTAGAGAGAATAAACAGACATTTGTATTTGTACTGGGTGACTTGGAGGAAGCGGGTTACTTTTATCATGACCTGACACAGGTGAACGGTGATGAGCATATTTTGTTCTTTCCATCCTCGTATCGTCGGGCTGTTAAATATGGGCAGAAAGATGCAGCCAATGAGATCCTGCGTACGGAAGTGTTGAGCCGTTTACAGAAAGGCGATCCGCTATGTGTGGTGACTTATCCCGAAGCGTTGGCGGAGAAAGTGGTATCACAAGAGGTACTGATGGACAAGACGTTAAAACTTGGTGTGGGTGAGCATGTGGACACAGAGTTTATCACGGAAGTGCTGGCCGGTTACGGATTCGAGCATGTAGATTATGTTTATGAACCGGGGCAATATGCTGTACGCGGTAGTATTATTGACGTCTTCTCTTTTGCTTCCGAGTATCCTTACCGTATTGACTTTTTTGGTGACGAGGTAGACAGCATCCGTACTTTTGAAGTGGAAAACCAGCTTTCGAAAGAGAAGAAACAGAGCATTGCCATCGTGCCCGAGCTGACGAATGCCGCCGACAAGAGCGGGGTGTCTTTCTTTGAATTCATTCCTCGGGAAACAGTTCTGGCAATGAAAGACTTTCTTTGGGTACGTGAAAGAATACAGGTAGTACGGGAGGAGGCACTCTCTCCTCAGGCGCTTGCCGCATACGAGGGAGAGAAGACGGAACTGATGAATTTGGAACTGAAGCTGATAGACGGGGCGGAATTTACAGTACGGGCTTTGGATTTCAAACGGATTGAATTTGGTAACAAACCTACAGGAACTCCACAGGCAACGTTGGCTTTCGATACGACGGTCCAGCCTATTTTTCATAAGAATTTTGATTTGGTAAGCACTTCATTCACTGATTATCAGAAACGAGGTTACACCTTATATATATGTACCGATAGTGAGAAGCAGGCAAAGCGTCTGAAAGATATCTTTGAGGAGCGTGGCGATCATATTACGTTCATTCCGGTCAACAAGACTTTACATGAGGGCTTTACAGATAATGTATTGAAAAGCTGCTTTTTTACAGACCATCAGATTTTTGACCGTTTCCATAAATACAATCTTCGTAGTGACAAGGCGCGTAGCGGTAAGGTGGCATTGACCTTAAAAGAGTTGAGCCAGTTTGAGCCGGGTGACTTTGTGGTACATATAGATCATGGTGTAGGCCGTTTTGGCGGTTTGGTACGCATTCCGAATGGAAATACTACCCAGGAAGTGATTAAACTTATTTATCAGAATGAGGATGTGGTATTTGTTTCCATTCATTCCCTGCATAAAATATCCAAGTATAAAGGGAAGGAGGGAGAAACTCCCCGCCTGAACAAATTGGGGACCGGTGCGTGGGAAAAAATGAAAGAGCGTACCAAGAGCAAAATCAAAGATATAGCCCGTGACCTGATCAGACTGTATTCGCAACGTAAACAGGAAAAAGGATTCTCGTATAGTCCCGACAGTTTTATGCAACATGAATTAGAGGCGAGCTTTATTTATGAGGATACCCCCGACCAGTTGAAGGCGACTCAGGATGCCAAAGCCGATATGGAGAGCGACCGTCCTATGGACCGTCTGGTGTGTGGTGATGTGGGTTTCGGAAAGACTGAAGTGGCTATTCGTGCTGCTTTCAAGGCTGTGGCTGATAACAAACAGGTGGCTGTGCTGGTTCCCACTACGGTGCTGGCCTATCAGCACTTTCAGACTTTCAGCGAACGGTTGAAAGATTTTCCATGTAAGGTGGATTATTTGAGCCGTGCCCGCAGTGCGAAAGATGTTTCCAAAATAGTGAAGGAACTGGCGGATGGAAAAATAAATATTTTGGTCGGTACACATAAAATCATCGGTAAAAGCGTTAAGTTCAAAGATTTAGGATTGCTGATCATTGATGAGGAACAGAAGTTCGGAGTTAGTGTGAAAGAGAAGTTGCGTCAGATGAAAGTGAATGTGGATACACTTACTATGACCGCTACCCCCATCCCCCGTACTTTGCAGTTCTCGTTAATGGGCGCCCGTGATCTTTCTGTTATTCAGACTCCGCCTCCCAACCGTTATCCCATTCAGACAGAGGTGCATACCTTTAATGAAGATATCATAACGGAAGCGATCAATTTTGAAATGAGCCGTAACGGACAGGTATTCTTTGTCAATAACCGCATACAGAATCTGGTAGAATTGGAATCCATGATCAAGCGGAATATACCCGATTGCCGTGTCTGCATAGGTCATGGACAGATGGAGCCCGAAAAGCTGGAGAAGATTATTTTCGACTTTGTGAACTATGATTATGATGTGCTGCTGGCAACCACCATTATCGAGAGTGGCATTGATATACCGAATGCCAATACGATTATCATCAACCAGGCGCAGAATTTTGGATTGAGTGATTTGCACCAGATGCGTGGACGTGTGGGAAGAAGCAATAAAAAAGCATTCTGTTATTTGTTGGCGCCTCCATTGACTTCACTGACTCCCGAGGCAAAGCGCCGTCTTCAAGCCATTGAGAATTTCAGTGATTTGGGCAGCGGTATCCATATAGCCATGCAGGATTTGGATATCCGTGGAGCAGGAAATATGCTGGGGGCGGAGCAGAGTGGCTTCATTGCCGATTTGGGTTATGAAACTTATCAGAAGATATTAACGGAAGCTGTTCACGAGTTGAAGACTGATGAGTTTGCCGATCTCTATGCTGAAGAGTTGAAAGCCGAAGGTGGTGTCATTAGTGGCGAACAATTTGTTGATGAATGTCAGGTAGAAAGTGATCTGGAACTGTTGCTTCCCGCTACATACGTCACGGGTAGTAGTGAGCGTATGTTACTTTACCGCGAGTTGGATAGTCTGACATTGGATAAAGATGTAGAGGCTTTCCGTAACCGGCTTATCGACCGTTTTGGTCCTGTTCCGTCAGAAACGGAAGAGTTACTGCGTATTGTGCCGTTGCGTCGTCTTGCTGCCCGCCTTGGTGCGGAAAAGGTTTTTCTTAAAGGTGGGCGTATGTCGCTATTCTTTATTTCCAATCCGGAAAGTCCCTATTATCAGAGTCAGGCATTCGGTAAAGTTATTGCATATATGATGAAGTATACTCGTCGCTGCGATTTGCGCGAACAGAATACTCGTCGTAGTATGCTGGTGAAGGATGTGAAGAATGTGGAAACGGCAGTTGGTGTTTTGCAGGAGATTGTGGCGATGCAGGTGGAAGAGGGATAGTTTTCTGATAGCTATCGTCCAAATTGTATCGCAAATCCCAGATTAAAGAATGTAACATTGTTTTTAAACCAACTGTGGTCTATTCCGTCATCATAATCGTATGGATTGGAAAGCCGTGCGTCGGGGTTTGCAAACCAGTCGGCTGTGAGTATATCTGCACGAAACACTCCTGATAATTTCTTGGTAATGTAGAACTCGTAACCCATGCCGAATGACAGTCCGCAATAGCCTCTCTGAAAAGATATTCCGTTCCGTTCACCTCGTTGGTAAGTACGTTCCTGATAGTTCATGTAGCCTATGCCGAATGAAAGAAATGCTCCTTGATTTCCCTCACTCCACAAGTAGCGGTAAGTAATATTGGGGTGTATATAATGGAGGTGCATTTTATCCGGCAGACGAGCTACCCGTAAGTAATCATACTGAAGCCCTAGGGCAAAGTTGGGCATGAAGTAGTAGCGCCCTTCTGTCATCAGGTTGTATCCCGCACGGTCGCCATTTTTACTGAAAAAGTCATTACGGTTTCCTTCTACACGCGGCAATGTTACTCCGCCACCCAGTGAGATACTGAAGTTTTGCGGTAGGTTATCTTGTGCTTGCAAGGTCGTGCTTGTATAACTCAAAAAGATAGTGAAGAGAATAAAGAGTCGTTTCATCATTGTTAGATTAATATTTATCGTTTTCCATATAGTTTGTCTATCAAATCAATCCGTCCGATACGGCGTAGTTCGTTGATGATGTTCTTTCGTTCTTCCGGTTTATACCAGAAAAAGAATTGGCGTTGCGCTAACTTTTCACGTGGTGTTTTAGCACTGAATACAGGCTCCAATGTGTATGGATGGTAGCCGGTATACCAAGCTTCAGTGGCTACGGTCATGGGGGTAGGGGTAAAGTCTTGCACCTGTTCCAGATGAAAATCAAGGCGTTTGGTGATAACAGCCAGTTCTGCCATGTCCTCTTCCTTACAGCCGGGATGACTGGAAATGAAATAAGGAATCAGCTGTTGTCGCAATCCTTCTTCGCGGTTGATACGATCGAATATTTTCTTGAATTCTTGGAACTGGCCGAACGAGGGTTTGCGCATGATACTCAATACCCGGTCACTGGTATGTTCCGGAGCTACTTTAAGACGACCGCTGACGTGGCGGGCTATTAACTCGCGGGTATATTCAGCAGTGCTTTTATTAGTTGCCGGATCTTTGCTTTGATGCAAGAGTAAGTCGTAGCGTACACCACTACCGATGAAACTCTTTTTGATACCGGGTAAAGTATCTACCGCATGATAAATATCCAGTAAAGGCCGATGGTCGGTATTCAGGTTCGGACAAACTTTGGGATGGATACATGAGGGGCGTTTGCATTTCTTGCAAATGTTCTCATCCCTCCCTTTCATCCGGTACATATTGGCAGATGGACCGCCAAGGTCACTCAGATACCCTTTAAAATCGGGGAGTTCCATTAGTGCCTTTACTTCTTTAAGAATGCTTTCTTTACTGCGGCTTACAATAAACTTTCCTTGATGTGCCGAGATCGTGCAAAATGCACAACCACCGAAACACCCACGATGGATATTTACCGAAAACTTAATCATATCGTATGCCGGAATTCGCTTGCCTTTGTATTTGGGATGAGGCAGACGGGTATATGGTAAATCAAACGAATGATCGAGGTCTTTCTGGCTCATCGGAGGATAGGGAGGATTGACTACGACTATCTTATTCCCTACTGCTTGTGTGATTCGTGAAGCCGAATATTTGTTGGATTCTTCTTCGATATGTCGGAAGTTACTAGCCTGTTT
>ERZ779746.695-NODE-695-length-16162-cov-3.437201_pt1 | contig 16162 bp, 16 predicted proteins | sample MGYA00511888_ERZ779746 | MGnify/ENA primary metagenome ERZ779746 (study PRJEB29588, sample SAMEA1964695) | human gut metagenome | biome: human gut; feature: human-associated habitat; material: faeces | place: Denmark | collected 2008/2010 ... | reverse complement strand
TGCCGCGTTTCTTATACCCTGCCAAGGGCTACGGGATTATTTCACTAACTCTCAAGTTATCATAAAGCCCCGGTGCATTCACACCGGGGCTGCATGTCTATTATTTCAATTTCCAGATGTCTCTGTTGTACTCCGCAATGGTTCTGTCGGAGGAGAAGAAGCCTGCCTTGGCGATGTTCACCAGCATCATCTTCTTCCACTTCTGCTGATCCTCGTAATCAGCGAATGCCTGATCCTTTACCTTGATGTAATCTTCTAAGTCAAGCAGGGTCATGAACCAGTCTTTGTTCAGCAGCTCGTTGTACAGGCGCTCCAGGTTCTCCTTTTTGCCCACTTTGAGTACTTCTTTGCTGACGATGAAGTCCACTGCTTCCTTGATCACAGGGCTCTTCTTGTAGTAGTCCTTAGAGACATAATCTGCCTTCTCGTAATGCTTGATAACAGTGTCACTATCCTTACCGAAGATGTAGATATTGTCATCGCCTACCAGCTCATGGATCTCTACGTTTGCACCGTCACTTGTACCCAGTGTTACTGCACCGTTTAACATGAACTTCATGTTACCGGTTCCGGATGCCTCCTTGGATGCCAGAGAGATCTGCTCGGAGATATCGCAGGCAGGGATCAGCTTCTCGGCATAGCTTACGTTGTAGTTCTCTACCATAACAAGCTTCATGTAAGGGCTGACTTCCGGATCGTTATTGATAATGTCGGACATTACCAGCAGGAGATGAATGATATCCTGAGCGATCACATACGCAGGTGCAGCCTTTGCACCAAAGATGAAGGTCAGCGGTGTAGAAGGCTTCTTGCCGCCCTTAATCTCCAGATATTTGTGAATGATATACAGTGCGTTCATCTGCTGACGCTTATACTCATGCAGACGCTTTACCTGAATATCGAAGATGGAATCGGGATTCAGCTCCACGCCTTCCTTCTCCTTGATATAGGATACCAGCTCGGTCTTCTTGGTCTTCTTGATATCATAGATAGCATCCAGTACCGCCTGATCGTCCTTATGCTCTAACAGCTTCTGTAATTCTTCGGCATCCTTCTTGTAACCGTCGCCGATGGTCTGGGTCAGGAACGCAGCCAGCTCATGGTTACAGGACAGCAGCCATCTGCGGAAGGTGATACCGTTGGTCTTGTTGTTGAACTTTTCAGGGTAAATCTTGTAAAAATGATTCAGTTCGCTCTGCTTCAGAATCTCGGTATGAATTGCTGCCACACCGTTGACGCTGTAACCATAATGGATGTCGATGTGTGCCATGTGCACTCTCTTATCCTTATCGATGATCTGAACTTTTTCGTCCTTATATTTCTTTGCCACACGATCACTCAGCTCCTTGATGATGGGAACCAGCTGAGGAACTACCTTTTCAATATAAGCCAGAGGCCACTTTTCCAGAGCTTCTGCCAGGATGGTGTGGTTGGTATACGCGCAGGTGCGACTTACGACATCAATGGCTTCATCCATGGTGAAGCCTTCCTCAGTGGTGAGGATACGGATCAGCTCAGGGATAACCATAGTAGGATGGGTATCGTTGATCTGGATTGCCACATGTTCAGGCAGAGTATGCAGATCATAGCCTTTTTCCTTTACTTCCTTCAGGATCAGCTGAGCACCGTTGCATACCATGAAGTACTCCTGATAGATACGTAACAGGTTACCGGCCTCATCGGAATCATCCGGATACAGGAACAGAGTCAGGTTCTTCTCAATGGCTTCCTTATCGAAAGTGATGCCTTTCTTTACCAGGCTCTCATCCACGGTCTCAATATCAAATAAGTGCAGCTTGTTCAGTCCGTTCTCATAACCTACCACGTCAATATCATACAATACGGAAGTCACCTTGCGGTCACCGAAAGCCACTTCGAATTTTGTACCGGTGTTGTTCAGCCAGGAATCCTTCTGGATCCAGTCGTTCTTCTCAGCATTCTGCAAATGATCCTTGAATACCTGCTTGAACAGACCGAAGTGGTAGTTCAGACCGATACCATCTCCGGGAAGTCCCAGAGTAGCGATGGAATCCAGGAAACATGCTGCCAGTCTTCCGAGTCCACCGTTACCAAGAGAAGGTTCCGGCTCTGCCTCTTCGATGTCTGCCAGATTCTTGCCGTTTTTCTTCAGGATATCGCTCAGCTCCTCATAGATACCTAAGTTGATCAGGTTGTTGGATAACAGCTTACCGATCAGGAACTCCATGGAAATGTAATATACTTTCTTGTCTCCGGTGATTACAGGAGTCTCTGCCATCTTCTCTTTGGTCAGCTGCAATACTCCGGTGTACAGCTGTGCATCGGTGCAGGCACCGATATTTTTTCCATACATTTTGCCGGTGATCTCGTTTAATGTCTGCTCTAAATTCATCTTTAACCCCATTTCCGCACGTTTCCCCAGGGAAGCGCACTATTTTTCTATTCTCTCTGTTGCGGTTTTCCCTGAATCAGCGGATGCCATTTCCTCCGTTTTTCAGGAAAAATAGTTTCGTTGCTCTCTTACAAAACACAGGATACCATAGGAAAACGTTTTCCGCAACCCTTTCTTTGATTTTCCTGGATTTTTGTGCAAAATAGCTTAACAGATAATGTCCTTATAGTACATTTTCACAATACTGTGGGGCATGACTACCTGATGTCCCTCTCCACCGTTCATCAGCTGATGTACTTCTTCCACGGCTCTGCTGGAGATGCTGTAGAAATCCTGTCTGATAGTATTCATCTGCTTACCGACATATCCCATCAGGGTGATGCCATCGAAACCGCACACCGGACGGAAAATGTCCATATCGATCAGGGCGTTCATGGCGCCGATTGCCATCAGGTCGGAGGCACAGACTACCACGTCCTTATTTTTCGCGTATTTCAGTGCCACGTTTCTCGCTGTCAGCTCACTGAAATCTCCCTGTCGCACCATCATGGTCAGATCCAAGTCTTTCACCAGGCGCCTCATGCCTTTTAATCTCTGTTCCGTGACATAACCGTCTCTTCTGCCTGCGATGTACAACACACGCTTGCAATTATCGTCCAGCACCGTCTTTTTCGCCACATCGTACTGGGCCTGTTCCTGATCGATACTGATGTATGTGGTCCTGGCATTCACAATCGGTGCATCCACTACCACACAGGCGAACTGCTTTTCCCGGATGAGTTTCTGCAGCACTTTATCTTCTTTGGACATGCCATAGATCACAACGCCCGAGATACTTTGTGACAGAAAAGATCTGGTGATCTCTTCCGCTGTCATTCCAGCGATCATAGAAGGAAAGATCGTCACGACTTCCACATTCAGTTCTTTCGCCTTATCCAATGCCCCTACCAGATACTGCATGAAGATCTGGTCAATGGCCTGGGTCTGTCTATTGGGATCCAGCACCAGCGCAATTCTTCCAAACTGCTTGGAGGAAAGCGCCGCAGCAATGGAATTCGGAATATAATTCAGTTCCTTGATGGCGTCCTGTACCTTTTTCTTCGTCTCTTCACTGACATTCGGGTAGCCGTTTAAGACCTTGGATACTGTTGAAATTGCCACTCCGGCATGTTTTGCCACTTCCTTGATTGATACCATAAATCCCCCGTTCCGGCCGCAGACCCCTGCGCCCGTTTTCCTCCGTTACCGCGACGGAATGCGGTTTTGTTCCATTTGACGTTTGCTCATATATTCTCTATACTATAAGTTAATGGAAGTTTCGTCAATGTACAGCATTTACGAAATATGGCGTGAATTTTTGGAAAAGGTTTTCCAAAACAGATTAAAATAGGACAGCGAAAGCGCTGGAAAGGCAACACATATCATGGCAGTCATCAAAAGTGTGGAAGAAAAATATATGAAAGAAGCCCTGAAACAGGCAAAAAAAGCCTACGCTCTGGGAGAAGTTCCCATCGGTTGTGTCATCGTACACGAGGGAAAGATCATCGGCCGGGGTTACAACCGCCGCAATACAGATAAAAATACGCTGGCGCATGCGGAGATCACAGCGATCAACAAAGCCAGCAAGGTCATCGGTGACTGGCGTTTGGAAGAGTGTACCCTCTATGTGACACTGGAGCCCTGCCAGATGTGCGCCGGTGCCATCGTGCAGGCCCGGATCCCCGAAGTCGTCATGGGCTGCATGAATCCCAAGGCCGGATGCGCCGGATCCATCCTGAATATACTGGAAATGCCCCAGTTTAACCATCAAGTGAAGGTTACCCGGGGCATTTTGGAAGTGGAATGCAGTCAGATGCTGAAAACCTTTTTCGAAGAACTCCGCATCCGCAACAAGCAGGAGAAAGCTGCCAGAAAAGCATCAGGCGATCTCTTGTAAGCTCTCTTCCTGTGTCTGATCTTTTTCTGTTGTCTTCTTCCTGTATCCGGTCAATCGAGAAATTACTCTTCCCATCTCATAAAGTCCCATGGGCACATACAGGATCAAAAATACATAATAGGGAAATACATATCTGCACTGTGCCTCCCATATCACACTGAACAGGAAACCTCCCACTATACCGATCAACGGCAGCCACAAAGCTGAAGACACCTCTTTTTTCCGCCACCATATGCCGCATAGGGCTGCACCAAGTACAATCCCTGCCAGATATACCAGGCTCTGGTAATAATTGGCCAGCTTCCATACGATTTCATGCAGATTTCCATAGTACAGACTTTGAATAACCGATGGAAGCGGCTCTCCATCTGTATCAAAAGTCTCTGTTGCTTTAAGGCTGGAAAACAGTGGCTCGATCCATTGATTCTCCAACTTTCTCTTGAAAAAATCCACCATCATGGACGGATTCTCCCGGAATTCCTTTAACCGTTCGCGAATATATTCTCTACCTTCCTGTGCCGCAGGCTCCTGCTGAAAATCATGGTCTGCAAACGTGGCCTGCTGATAACGATTGTACACACCGGCCATACCATCTGTCTCCTGCAATCCCATGGCGATCCAGAGAATGCTGGGGATGCCGATTCCGCTGGGATATCCGGATCGGTATTCATACATTACATCCACGGCTTTTACCGTCAGTGTTGCTGTCAGAAGAATCGCAACCCCAGCCAGCAGATATTGTCCCTTCTTTTTCTTCAGGCAGACCAGAACTGCATAAATTCCCACTCCAATAAGTATGATCCATGTATTTTTCCGGGCGAGCACAGCAACCCCTGCCACACATGCCGCCAACGCAATATATCTCTTCTTCTCATAATGTTCATAAGCTGACACTGCCCAGAACATTACTATTCCAAAGCTGATACTGAGCACATCCCCGTAAATATAAGGTAAATAAAGTAAAAAGGGAATACAGCCTGACATCATGAAGCAATATACGACCCGGAATATGGCTCTGTTTGTATTCAGCTTCAGAAATCCGTATCCCGCCAAAATTGCCATTACCCACCATACTACATGCAGAATTTTGGCCGGAGTATAGTTAAAGTTTCCAAAAAGGGCAAACAGCATCTCGTATAATATCCCCAGTCCTTTTTGTTGTTGGTACATCCCCACATAACCTCCGGAGCACAACATAATGAAGTTGCCATCCCGGCAATATGCTGCAAATGCCGTGGCGCTGATCTGATCTCCTACCGGATAATAGGGATTGTTGAGAACGTAGATACTTCCCAGCAGAAACGCAGTAACACTGGCTGCCAACAATGTATAGATGCAGATTTTTTCCTGCTTTATCTGATTTTGGGCAGTCAGCCATTTATCTCCTTCGTAGACGATGACGGATGCCAACAGGAAAATGAAAATATGCTTCCAAGTGCTGTCTTTTATCAGTAGATTTTTCATGCTGTAATCTACAGTTCCGTAGTAAGAATACCGACAGGACCAATAGCCGAGGATCATAAGGATCGGCATAAGACAGACAAGAAATATTCCCCACAGAATACGGTATATTTTTTCCATTAATGTTCCCTCATATTTATCTTATAGTTCCACATAATTTCTGTCACCGACATATACTGCCAGCTTTTCATTCTCATATTCCAGTATCGGTGCTTTCCCTTCCGGAAATTGTTGTTCAAAGGCTTCACGCATTTCCGTCCGCACCACGTATGCTGTCCGCATTTCCCTAGGTAAAGCCGGCGGATACCATTTGGTACTGGTCAGCCACCAGTATCCCGAAAGGTTCGCCATGGTATAGGAATGTCCCATGGTCACTTTCCCGTCTGTGATCAGGCAGATCCGTTCCGCATCCCAAAATTCCGCATAGCCGTATTCGATTCCCTCGTCCATGAGGAAATCCGCCACTTCCTGATACTCCTTCAGATTATCCTGTGTCGTGACTGCATCATAATAGGTGTATTTCAGATTCAGTATGGCAAACAATGCTACCGCCGTTAAGATCAGCCCTGCAAATACCGGCTGTCTCTCCGGCATATGATCCACCATCACCGCTACCAGAACAGCAGCCACGAACCATGCCATGAAAAAGTAATAATGTGCCGCCTCGGCACTGGTGATCCCAATAATAAACGCGGTCACTCCCACCGAAGCAAGCAGGATCGTCAGCGCATTTTTCTGTCTGTCTGTGGTCTCTGTTTTTTCCCGGAACACATACCAGAGTCCATATCCCAGCAGGATCAGAAATGCCCAAAGAAGCAACTGTATCAGAGATGCAAAGCTTCCGACCTTCGCATTACCCGCCAGTCCGAAATTCTCCAGTATGGCTGCCGGAACCGTAAGTAGCAGTTTTTCCACCATCTCCTGGGGTTGCAACAGATAAACCGCGTAGTCTCCTCTGCCGCCGTACAAACAGGATACCAGGAACGCCAGGACGAGGCTTCCCACATAAGCTGTGGGGAGATAACGTCCTCCGGGCAATTTTTGTTTAAAGTGTCCCGATTCCCTAAATAAAGCAATTACTTCCACCACAAGCAGTGGAAGGATGATGACCTGCAGGCATCTCTGACCGCCGCAGTTCAACAAAACCGCAGTTATAAACAATACCAGCCACTCCAAAAAGATCTTTCTGGTAATTCGCTGCTTTTCTCTCAATTTTATATAAAAGAGGATATTTAAAAATAGAAATATTCCATGAAATACATAATACTCCGCAAACAAAAATAACAGCAGTGTAACAAAAGGGACCATCTGTCCTTCATTGCGAAAACCGTTAGCCGGCAACGCGCACAGTACTAGCAGGGCAGTGAAAGATGCCTGCCTGCTCAAAGACAATTTTCTCAGAAAAAAATAGAAGGTTCCCAGCAAAATCGCGCCAAGCAGCACACAGGCAATTCCAACCGCCGTCTGCATACTGCCGGTGATCGCGTAAAATGCTGCCGTTACCGTAGGCATGCCGATGATACGGCGCTCCGTGCTGGAAATCCAGTCATTAGGGGTAATGTCCTTCTCCACCCAGATCTCCCGGGCCAGCAAAGCCTCCGCGGCTATATCCGAATCCACATGCTGTGTGTACCTGCACAGATTCAGGTAACAGAACACACCCAGATATATCAGTAAAAGTGCACCAATTATCCATCCCAGTAAAGATATACTTTTTCGTTTATTTTCCATGGACCCTTCTCCGCAGGCAGCTATTTTTCGACAAAATTACGTATTATTTTGATTATATCACTCTTATTGGTTTCCTTCAAGGCAAAGAGGCTTGACAAAGCCGCCGGAAACAGATACACTTAAAAAGCCGTATATGTCGGGTTGCCATGCAGTGGTGATGAAACTCGGTCTTACGCAATGGAAATCTACGAACCGTGTCAGGTTGGGAACAAAGCAGCACTAAGTAGAACCTTCCATGTGCCGTAAGGAAACTGGGTGGAGCTGCTGTCATGGTCCGGCGTATGCGGTTTTGACATTTGTAGCTATGAATAAGAAGGAAGTACAGATATGGCTGTAGAGACTACCACTTTTTCAAATAATAGCGCCGACACCTGGTTCCGTGACATCATGTTCGACTGTGTGCTTTGCCCACGTGCCTGCCATGTGAACCGTCTCGCCGGTCAGACCGGGTACTGCGGGCAGACCGCTGAGCTCATGGCAGCGAGAGCTTCCCTGCATTATTGGGAAGAGCCCTGTATTTCCGGTACTTCCGGCTCCGGAACCGTCTTTTTCTCCGGCTGTAATCTCAGATGTGTCTTTTGCCAGAATCATAATATTGCTTTGGGTAAGGCCGGACGAGTCATTGCTCCGGAGCATCTGGCGGAAATCTTTCTGCAATTGCAGGAACAGGGGGCCAATAATATCAACCTCGTCACCCCGACTCATTTTCTGCCGCAGATCGTTATTGCACTGGAGCAGGCAAAACAGCAGGGGCTGCATCTTCCCATTGTATACAATACCGGCAGCTATGAATCTCCGGAGGCACTGCGCCATCTGGAAGGGCTGGTGGATATTTATCTTCCGGATCTGAAATATTTTTCCCCGGAACTTTCCACTGCGTATTCCCATGCTCCGGATTATTTTGAAACTGCCTGTGCAGCCATTTCGGAAATGTATCGCCAGGTGGGGGATTCTGTCATCGATGAAGATACCGGATTAATGCAGCACGGGATGATCGTCCGCCATCTGCTTCTGCCCGGACAGACAAAGGATTCCAAAAAAATCCTGCGCTATCTCCATGAGACCTATGGAGATCATATTTATATCAGCATTATGAATCAGTATACACCTCTGCCACAGGTAGCGGACATTGAGGTGCTGAATCGTACCGTAACGCCGGAAGAATACGACCGGGTATTGCGATTTGCAGAGCGGATCGGCATCGAACGAGGTTTTCGTCAGGAAGGAACGGCCGCCAGTGAAAGCTTTATTCCGGAATTCGATGAAAGGGGACTGTGATCCTCTCACAGTTCCACCGAGATCAGATAATATCCGAAGTCTCCTTCCCAAGCCGGTTCTCTGGCTCCTTCAAAGCTCTCAAAGCCAAACATTCTCGCGACCTGTTTCTCCCGTTCGTAAAAGTTTCCCGGAACTCCTATGTAATACTTTGCCTGCCCGGCTGCTTCCTGCCGCAGTAACAGCAAATGTCTGTAATTGTAATATCCATGCAGTAAAAAGCTGTTATGGGTCATCTGATAACAGCGTTCCCGCAGGACCACGAAATCCTCCGGTCCCACGGAGAGAAATTCTCTGGCATCCCGGAAGGGATGAATGTGTGGGTAAATGCTGCTTAACTGCTCCCATTTGGTATCTTTCATGTGCAGGGTGTGTTCCGTAACGGCAGCGGATTCCTTTGCCGTTTGTGCTTGCCGTTTTCCTGTCTCCATGGGAATGGCTGCTTCCGCTGTTACCTCTGCTTTCTTCTCTATCAGCTTCGGTTCTTCGCTTTTCATCACGTTTTCCGGCTTTGGCACAGATTTCTTTTTGGTATCTCTGGTTCCTTCGAATTTCCCAACGATGGCACAATTCCTTTCCAGCGGAATGCGTATCCCAAGTATCTGCTCCCTCTCTTTTTCCAATGGAATCCTTTTCTCACAAGAAGCTCTTCCTTGATCTGTCGTCATTTCGCACAGCTGATGCTCCCCGCTTTCCCATTGCAAATACAGCGGTATCCCCTTACCGGACACGATTTCCTGTCCATTCAGCTGCACTGTCAAAATTTCTTCTTTATCCAGGCTTTCCAGCCTCGCATATCCCGCACTTCGGATTCGCTGCCCGTTTTTCTGTAATTCCAGATAACTGATCTGTTTCCGATATGACATAAAAATCCCCCCGCATAAAGTATTCTAACTATCTTTATGCAGGGGGTTGTCCTTAATATGCCTGGTTGTCCAGATATTTCATATAATTAACGACCATCAATGCGATCTTGAAGGTCAATGCATCATCGAAGCTGCGCAGGTCCAGTCCGGTGCTCTTCTGGATCTTCTCAATACGATACACCAGCGTATTGCGGTGTACGAACAGCTGTCTGGAAGTCTCCGACACATTCAGATTGTTCTCAAAGAACTTGTTCAATGTATTCAATGTCTCTTCGTCCAGAGCGTAGGGTACATTGTCTCCGAAGATCTCTTCGATGAAGATCTTGCACAGATTCACCGGCAGCTGATAGATCAGTCGTCCGATTCCCAAAGTGCTATAGGCAATGACTTTTTTCTCTGCATAGAAGATCTTGCCTACATCCAGTGCCATCTTAGCTTCCTTGTAGGACTTGGAGACATCCTTCAGTTCCTGTACCACAGTACCGTATGCAACTTTTACATCCAACAATGCTTCCGCATTCATCATGGCCACAATAGTCTCTGCCAGTTCGTGCAATGCCTGCGGCGTTGTAGTATTCTCCACAGACTTGATCAGGATCAGGCTGGATTCGTCTACAGCAGTCACATAATCTCCCGACTGGGGTGAGAACATGCTCTTAAGCACTTCCGATACAATACCGTCCTTCTCATCCTTCGTCTCGATCAGATATACCGCTCTGGGACAAGTTACTTCCACATGAAGCTTCTTCGCTCTGTTGTAGATATCTACCAACAACAAATTATCCAGTAACAGATTCTGGAAGAAGTTGTTCCGGTCAAAACGCTCTTTATAGGCAATGACGAGATTCTGAATCTGGCTGACGGCAATCTTGCCCACCATATACACATCGTCCGTCATTCCGCGGGCAACCAGCACGTATAAAAGTTCACCTTCATCACGGATCTTCAGAAGATGATGCACTCCGATCACCTGACTGTCCGCAGGGGATGCTGCAAATCCTGTGATCAGATCGGTCGTAATGTCATCTCTCTCCATGGTAGATGCCACTTCGGATCCGTTCAGGTCATAGACTCCGAGGTCAACTTTTGTGATTGCTTTCAATTCATCAATGCTTGTCTGTATAATCTGGCCTGTAATCATATTGTCCACGCCTTTCTGTAATATTTCATATCCGCTTGCTCTACTCATAACCAAAAAGCCCCTCTGCAAGCAGTCTCGCCTTTTAACTATGTCCCGCAATCCTTCCCCTCTATTCGCATATCGTGGGATCGGCAGCACTATATATGTTTAGTATAAAGGATTTGTGCATTTGGTGCAAGCAAAATGCTGAAAAAAGACCCTGTCTGTAATCACAGACAGGGTCTTGAAATTTCTGATTAAGACTAGTTGGTAATAACCTGCTCGGTCTCTTTGTCGAATACGTGGATCTTCTCAACATCCAGAGCGAACTTAACGGTATCGCCAGGTCTTGCAGTAGTACGAGAATCTACTCTTGCGGTCATAGGGAACTCGTCAAGATCGAAATACAGATATACTTCTGCACCAAGTAACTCGTAAACCTTGATGGTAGAGGTAAATACGCTCTGAGGAGAGGTCTCAATGTACATCTCAGAATCATATACATCCTCAGGACGGATACCGAAGGTAACAACCTTTCCATCGTAACCGCCATCGATCAGCTTCTTGGACTTAGCGGGAGGAAGAGGAATGCTGTGGCCTGCGATTACCAGGTTAGCGATGTCGCCTTCTACCTTAACAGTAGCATCTAAGAAGTTCATCTGCGGAGATCCCATGAATCCTGCTACGAACAGGTTACAAGGCTTCTCATACAGGTTCTGAGGAGTATCTACCTGCTGGATAACGCCGTCCTTCATAACAACGATTCTGGTACCAAGGGTCATAGCCTCGGTCTGGTCATGTGTAACGTAAATGATGGTGGTGCCCAGTCTCTGATGCAGCTTAGCGATCTCGATACGCATCTGTACACGCAGCTTAGCATCCAGGTTGGACAGAGGCTCATCCATCAGGAATACCTTAGGGTTACGAACGATTGCACGTCCCATAGCAACACGCTGTCTCTGACCACCGGACAGAGCCTTCGGCTTACGGTCAAGCAGGTGCTCGATTTCCAGGATCTTAGCAGCTTCACGAACGCGCTTGTCGATGTCGTCCTTGGGCATCTTGCGCAGTTCCAGGCCGAATGCCATGTTCTTGTACACGGTCATGTGCGGGTACAGAGCGTAGTTCTGGAACACCATGGCGATATCACGATCCTTGGGCTCCACGTCGTTCATCAGCCTATCGCCGATCCACAGCTCGCCGGAGGTAATGTCCTCCAGACCGGCGATCATCCGCAGGGTGGTGGACTTGCCGCAGCCGGAGGGGCCGACCAACACGATAAACTCCTTGTCGGCGATCTCCAGACTGAACTGCTGGACGGCCACGACGCCCTCCTCGGTGATCTGGAGATTGTGCTTCTTCTCCGGCTCCTCGCCCTTCTTGACCTTTTTCTTCTTCTCGGTGTTGGGGTAGACCTTCTTCAGATCCTTCAGTATGACCTTTGCCATATTCATATTGACTGTAGCCGCTCTGCCTCCGCAAAAAGCCGCCTCGCAGCCGCCTTCCGGCGCGCCGCCTTACGACAGGTCTCCACACTGCCGCACCGCCAGTCACAGCGGATCTTCCTCCTTTAAGTTGCCGCCGCCGGGCAAGAAGTGGAGTGTCCGGGCAGCGGTTGGAATAAGACAGCTTTATTGTATACGAAAGAAACCGGAATTACAAGGGGTGAATTGTGAATTTTGCCTTACGGGCAATAAGAAAACCGCGCCTGTCAAGCGACAGACGCGGTTTTATAAGACAAATTACTCGGCGGGGTAAACAGAAACCTGCTTACGATCCTTGCCCAGACGCTCAAAGCGGACAACACCGTCAGCCTTGGCGAACAGGGTGTCGTCGGTACCCTTGCCCACGTTGGTGCCGGGGTGAATGTGGGTGCCGCGCTGGCGAACAAGGATGTTGCCAGCCAGAACGAACTGACCGTCAGCGCGCTTGGGGCCAAGGCGCTTGGACTCGGAGTCGCGGCCGTTCTTGGTGGAGCCCATACCTTTTTTATGGGCGAAGAACTGCAGACCAATGTGCAACATTTCGCAGTACCATCCTTTCTGTAAGATACAAGGGCGGGAGCTTACGCTTCCAGCACCTCGATGTGTTCCGGATATTCGTCGTGAAGCTGGGCCAGATAGACCATCAGGCCTGTCATAAGATTCTGACAGGTGGATTCCGCTGTGGGAGCCAGTCCTCCGGGCAGCCGGAGGGAAATGGCGGCGGTCTCCTGGTTGACCTTCACGGAGGCGCACAGCCCCATCACGTCGTTGACGGTGGCTTCCACCAGCCTTACGGCGCTGGTGACGGCGGCGCAGACGATATCCTCGCCCTGTTCGCCGTAACCGCTGTGGCCCTGTGCATCAAATCCGATGATGCGGTCTTCCACGGTGTGGAAAATGACGCTCGTCATGCTGTCACCTTAGAAGCTGATCTTGCCGATCTCGACCTTGGTGTAGGGCTGACGATGACCCTGACGTTTGCGGTAACCCTTCTTGGGGGTGTACTTGAAGATACGGATCTTCTTGCCCTTGCCGTTCTTCACGATGGTGGCGTCCACCTTCGCGCCCTCCACCACGGGAGTGCCGAACTTGGTGTTCTCGCCGTCCACGATCGCCAGCACCTGGTCAAACACCACGGAAGCGCCAGCCTCGGCGTCCAGCTTTTCGATAAACAGAGTGTCGCCCTCAGAGACGGCGTACTGCTTACCACCGGTCACGATAATAGCCTGCATTACTTGTTGCACCTGCCTTTCCTTTATTACGGACTCGCTGTCGGGGGCGTTCAGCCGAAGCCGAAACTTTTGACCCATTCAAAGCGGCCTTACTAGTATAACAGCGGGAAAAGCCGTTGTCAACAGGAAATCCGGGATTTTTGGGGAAAAACTGTAGGACTACAATAAGCCTGCGTTATTTTTAATGAGAGACATTGCAAAATATGGCATATGGTGGTATAATATATGAGTAGTTAGAAAAGCGTATTTGAATTCACAAATAGCATGAGGAACCCGATTATGATAGAAAAATGGAAAAATAAATATTTGAAAAAATACAAATTGAAATCTGTTGGCAATATCTCTTATTTAGTTCAGATTGGCGAACTTCACGATGCGAAGAAAGTACTGAAATTGAATGATACGGGTGCATTTATTTGGAGAACTTTGGAATCTTGTCGTGATTTGGATGATGCTATTCAGATATTTTGTAAAACATATAGTATACCTGTGGGCGATGCTTATGATGAGATAATTGAGTACATTGATTTTTGTAATAACAATATGTAATTTGAGGCTAAGAGAACTTATGAGTACTACTTATAGAGATTTTATGAATTCAATCATAGCTGAGTCTCGAAAGAATAACGTTCCATACATTGGAAATATAGAATTAACAGGGTGCTGTAACCTCGCCTGCGAGATGTGCTATGTAATACATGAGATAGGCGGTCGGGACTTGTCTACGGCCGAGTGGAATACATTATTAGAAGACGCTGCCAAAGCTGGTATGGGTGAAGCATATTTGTCCGGTGGAGAGCCGCTTTTAAGAGAAGACTTTGAAGAAATATATTGTAAATTGTATGATCAAGGTGTTCGCATTATGGTTATTACAAATGGCCTGCTCTTTGATACTAGAATCATTAATTTTATGAAACGCCGTCCTCCCGAGGGAATATCTATTACCTTGTATGGTTGCAATAATGATACTTATCATAAAATCACACACTGCAAAAATGGTTATGATAAAGTGTCAAATTCCATTCAATTAATAAAAGACAATCATTTACCGCTTTCACTTAAAGTTCCAGCATTAAAACCCTTGCGAGGTTATTATCATGAAATCAAGAAGATGGCAGACAAAAATGATGCAACAATTACACTGGGAAAATATATTTCACCAATAAGAGGATGTAATACATGCACTTCTGACTGGCGAATGGCTGCAAAGGAGATAAAAGAACTTGCTTTGCTTATCGAAGGAGACCAATCTTACATTTATGCCCCTCAAAAACGAACAGGAAAGATTGCTGACTGTAACTGGGGTAATGGTAGGTTTGCCATATGCTATGATGGCAGAATGACTGGTTGTCTAAGCTATACAGAAATTTTTACAGACCCCTTAAAAGAAGGATTTAAACCAGCATTAGAACGCTTAAGAAAGTTGAAAGCAGTCCAATCGACTAGTTGCAATACATGCGATAGTTGCCACTTTGCTCAGAATTGCTCTATGTGTCCAGGAATTAATTACGCCGAAACTGGTTCGCTTAAATTGTGTTCCGAATATAGAAAAAGCCTTGCTCAGCATCATGTTTTATAGGATACCATTACGTTTATATTGTGCTTAGTCACAGTATAGAATATACGAAAAATTCAAAGGAGGTTGAAGCATGAAAGATTATGTAAAGTTTGAGATTGAAGTAATTGATTTCACGGAAAAAGACGCAGAAGTCGCAGGTTCATGCATGGCAAGCAGTTCCTGCTGATAAGCAATGTAACATGGCTTTTTGCAAAAGACAACTGTCGTAAATCAAACTTAAAGAAGTCGCCAGTTCCGGTAAATGTCGGTTCTGGCGACTCTTTTTATGATTCTTGACTTTCTGTTTGGTCCCGTCAAGATTTATGCGCAAAATTGTTTGCAGGCTCCGGCTGAGTGGGTACCGTCAAGATTTATGATAATGTACAATGATAGATAATGAGTTGGAAAAACCAATAATCAGGCCTTCCCTTATTCCGGATAGACCAGCTTTTCCGCCGTCCAGCTGTCGATGATGTCGGCGTAGAAGGCGCAGCATTCCCGGGCCAGCGCCACGTCCAGATTGTTGTAGTTGCCGCACTCGCGGGAGGACTTGCCGGGCATGGCGGCGTTCCACACCGCACCTTGGGCGAACACCTGCCGCAGCAGGTCGATGGCCTGGGCGTCGGTGAGCCGCTGACTGTCGAACAGGAAGTAAAAGCCCGTCTGGCAGCCCATGGGGCCGAAGTAGATGACAGCGTCCTTCTGCGGGCTATTCCGCAGGGCGGTGGCGATGATGTGCTCCACCGAGTGCATCTGGGCGTTGGTCAGCAGATCGCCGGTGTTGGGCTTCTTGAAGCGCAGATCAAAGGTGGTGACGCTGCCGTCCCGGCGGCTGAGATACAGCCCCGGCGTCAGCACGTCGTGGTTGACGGTAAAGCTTGCGATACGTTCCATGGTTCAGTCCTCCAGATGATCCACCAACGCCATGACGGCGGCGTTCAGGTCACGCATGGCGGTGGGGAAATTAAAGTTGTAGTCGTGCTTGCTGGTCAGGCAGTCGGACACGGATTTCAGCGCCATAAAGGGCACGCCGCAGCGATAGCACACCTGCGCCGCCGCGCCGCCCTCCATCTCGCACAGCAGGGGATGGAAGGTGTCACGCACCCAGTCGGCCCGCTGACCGGGGAT